>OHWR01000501.1_pt1 | contig 19320 bp, 19 predicted proteins | sample 1579771 | NCBI WGS metagenome assembly OHWR01 (sample SAMEA3882542, study PRJEB24775) | human gut metagenome | biome: human-associated habitat; feature: intestine environment; material: feces | place: Netherlands | collected 2009/2010 | reverse complement strand
ACAAAGACTGTCCGTCGTTTGATGTCAAGCGATGGCTGAAGTTGGTAGATTTCCATATCTAGCCGATTTTCGGAAAGGATTTCATTGTATTTATTTTTTTAAGTTGATTCAAGCCCGACAGGAAGCAGCAACGCTCTCCTATCGGGCTTTGATTATTGTGTAAAGAAGAGAAATTCAAAAAAAATATGAAAAGGCTTGCAAGTTTCGGAATATTGGCGTATATTTGCAGAAAAAAAAGAAAGGCTTATGAAATATTTGGATCCTAAGGCCGATTTGACCTTCAAAAAAGTGTTTGGCGAACATCCCGAGTTGGTAAAAAGTTTGCTTAACGCCCTTCTTCCTTTTAAGAGAGAGGAAGAGGAAATCACTTCTGTGACATATCTTACGCCTGAAATGGTTCCCCAGACACCCACACGAAAATATAGTATAGTGGATGTGAGATGCGAGGATGCCCAGGGACGTCAGTTTATTGTAGAAATGCAGATGGTTTGGTCTGCGGAGTTTAAGCAGCGAGTTCTCTTCAATGCTTCCAAGGCATATGTAAAGCAGCTAAACAGGGGAGAAGATTATTCTCTTCTGAAGCCAGTTTATTCTCTCAACTTGGTTAATGAAGTATTTGAGCCTGAACTGGATGATTATTACCACTATTACCATCTTGTACATGAGGAACATACCGAAAAAGTAATTGATGGTTTGCATCTGGTATTTGTAGAGTTGCCGAAGTTTACGCCTCATACGTTTACAGAGAAGAAAATGCAGGTTTTATGGCTTAGGTATCTGACAGAAATTGATGAGAAAACGAAGGAAGTTCCGGCAGAACTGCTGGCAAATCCGGAGATAGCCAAAGCCGTATCAGAGATTGAAGAATCAGCCTATACCGAGGAGGAACTTCTGGGTTATGATGAATTCTGGGATATGGTGAGCGTAGAGAAGACGCTTGCCGGCAGGTTGGAGCGTTTGACGAAGGCTAATGATGATACAGAGGAGAAACTTAAGGCAACCTCTAGTCAGTTGGAGGCAACCTCTAGTCAGTTGGAGGCAACCTCTAGTCAGTTAAAGGAAGCTGAGAAGCAGAGAAAGGAAGCTGAGGAGCAGAGAAAGGAAGCTGAGGAGCAATTAAAAAAAGCTAATGAGGAAAAATTGCAATCAGCCAAAAAACTTCTACAGGCTGGAGTATCAGCTGATATTGTGGCAAGTACTCTTAACTTAAGCATGGATGAAATAAAAATTCACTAACTTTGCATCAGATATATACATTAGAATTCTTTACAAACAATAAAATGGAGAATAAAATAACGACAATGGAGCAGGGAATGCAGCGACGCACCGAACTGCTCCTGGGAAAGGATAATCTTGAGAAAATTCAGAAGGCAAGAGTACTCATCTTCGGTATCGGAGGAGTAGGATCATGGTGCGCAGAAGGACTCCTGAGAAGCGGCGTGAGAAACATCACAATCGTAGACAGCGACAGGGTATGCGTAACCAACTGCAACCGCCAGCTGATGGCTACAAGCCGAACCATAGGCGAAGTGAAGGTAGAGGCGCTGCGCAACCGACTGCTCGAAATCAACCCCGATGCCAACATCACAGCCTATCAGAAAATATATCAGGCAGAAACTGCCGATGAATTCCACATGGAGCAATACGATTTCATCATCGATGCCATCGACTCGCTGAAGGATAAGGCTGACCTCATTCTGCGTGCCACTGCCCTACCTAAGGAAATCACCTTTATATCTTCTATGGGAGCTGCCCTGCGCACCGACCCATTCATGGTAAGAAAATCTGAATTCTGGAAGGTGGATGGAGACCCGCTGGCAAGAGCACTGCGAAAGAAATTCAAGAAGAACAAAACCTTCCCACGACGAAAATTCCAGTGCGTATACAGTGAAGAAAAACCGATGCAGAACCAAGGGGTGAACAAAGCATGCGGCACGGGCGGATGCCTATGCCCGAAAGCCAAACTCATTAGCGGAGAGAGGGGTACTGATACTGCCGTATACGATGCTCCGGGCGACCAGCAACTGGTAGAACACGAATGGTGCTCTACTAAGGCACAGATCAACGGTTCGCTCTGCCACATCACCGCAACCTTCGGAATGGCTATCGCAGGAATGGTCATCAACCACATCATTGAATAACTGTTTTTCTTTACAACAGTCACTTGAAAAGAAACTTACAAAACATACGCAAAAGGCGAGGCGCTTTCACAAGCTCCCCGCCTTTATTAATGATTCAAGTTTCGCAAGGTTCAGAAGTTTCTCGGGAGCAGTCTTATCAGCATTCGCCTCTATTCGTCTCTTCATATCTTCAAAGAATAAAGGTTAAATCCGATAAATCTTGTTAAACAAATTCTATCTTACCTCTTATGTTTATACCTTTGCACGCAAATTTATAATCACAAAGGACATTTTCGTGTCCCAAAAAGGATAATACTAAATTTAAATAAGAGAAGAAAAATGAAAGAAAAAGCAGAAAGTTCAGTAGCCTGCAATCATCACAGAGTAGGCTTCCTGGGATTGCTCGTTACATTAGGCATTGTATTCGGAGACATCGGAACATCACCTCTCTATGTGATGAAGGCTATCCTGCATACGGGCGAAAGCATCAGCGAGAGCACCATCCTGGGCGCACTGTCATGCATCATCTGGACACTCACCCTCCAGACCACCATCAAATATGTATGCGTGGCGCTGCGTGCCGACAACAATGGCGAGGGAGGCATCCTCGCCCTCTATGCCTTGCTGCGCCGACTCAAGAGCAAGTGGATTTACCTACTGGCCATCATTGGCGCAAGCACCCTGCTGGCAGACGGAATCATCACCCCTGCCATCACCGTGACCACAGCCATCGAAGGACTCGAAAGCATCAGTCCCAACCTGCCAGTTATCCCCATCACACTTGCCATCATCACCATCATCTTCTTCGTGCAGCGGTTTGGCACAGAGAGTATTGGCAAATCATTTGGCGTATTTATGCTGCTATGGTTCCTGCTGCTGGGCGTGGTGGGAGCTTTCAGCATCACGTCTTACCCATTGATACTGAAGGCTTTCAACCCCTATTATGCTGCCATGCTGCTGGCAAAATCGCCTGAATGGTTTCTGATTCTGGGTGCCGTATTTCTCTGTACTACCGGTGCAGAGGCTCTCTATTCCGACCTGGGACATTGCGGCAGAAAGAACATCGCCATCAGCTGGGGCTTCGTAAAGACCATGCTCATTCTCAACTATCTGGGACAGGGAGCATGGGTGCTGAATCATGCAGATATGGCGCTGGCTGTGAATCCGTTCTTTGCCATCATGCCGCAGAGCATGCTGTTCTTCGCTATCATCATGGCCACGGGTGCGGCAATCATTGCGAGCCAGGCACTCATCAGCGGAACCTTCTCCATATTGAGCGAAGCCATGAACCTGCACTTCTGGCCGCGCATGCGAATCAAGCATCCTACCCATGTTAAGGGGCAGCTCTATATCCCGATGATCAACTTCGCCATGTACATCGGCGTGGTTCTCATCATCCTGCTCTTCCGCAACTCCTCGCACATGGAGGCAGCCTACGGACTCGCCATCACCATCACCATGCTGATGACTACCCTGCTGCTCGGTTTCTACCTGCACAGCAAGGGAGTGGCACGGATTTTCACGATGCTGTTTATGAGCGCATACTGCATCATCGAAGCCATCTTCCTGACTGCCAATCTGTCAAAGTTTCTTGCAGGTGGATGGTGTACGATGCTCATTGGAGGAATCCTGTTCCTGATGATGTACGTGTGGGTGAAAGCCATGAAGATACGCCGCCATTATATCAGCACCAAACCGCTGGATGATTATTATCAGATTATCTCCGACATCAAGGCCGACGAGAGCATCCCTAAGTACGCTTCCAACCTGGTTTATGTGAACCACGCCAACAAGGAAGGTGCCGTAGATGACAAGTTGCTCTACTCCATCATCAACAAGCAGCCGAAACGTGCAGACCATTACTGGCTTATCAACATGGAGTTTGTTGACACACCTGACACGCTGGAGTACAACTGCGAGACCCTGATTCCCGACACCCTCTACAGCGTAACCATGCACATTGGTTTCCGCATAGAGCCTAGGGTGAGTCTCTATCTGCGACAAGTAGTGGAAGATCTGGTAACAAACGGAAAGGTAGATTTGCAAAGCACCTATCCTTCGCTGCGCAAATACGGAATTCCGGGCGATTTCCGATTCATCATCATTCACCGCGTATATTACCCAGAGAGTTCAGATAATCGCCAACAGAACCTGCTGATGAGTATCTACGCTCTTATCAGCAAGATAGGTATTGACGAGCCTAAGGCATTGGGCCTCGACACTTCCATGGTAGTGGTAGAAAGAGTGCCGCTCATCATCAACCATCCGGTCATTAAGGACAAGGTCATTAAGGTCATTAAGGATTCTGAAACATCACAAAGCAGACAATAAGCAAAAAGGCGAGGCGCTTTCACAAGCTCCCCGCCTTTAACCTATTAGCTAGAAGATTATAGCTAACAACTAGCACAAAACCTTATAACTATTTTTCAAATCTTAATCGTTATTAGAACCTATGAACGAACATTATTTTTTATTAGAGGATAGTCTTAACAGCCTCCAGCATGCCCTTCTCCTGAATAAGGTCAAGATCTTTCTTAACCAACTCGGTAAGGCCAGGAACTGTCTTGTTCAAATCCTCGTGCCAGATATAGTCGAAGCCCAATACGCCCTCAGCTACCTTCTGGGTATCGCCGGTAGCCCAAAGCTCGGTGAGCTTGTCCATAATCTTCTGGTCATCGTTTGGCTGGATAGGAGCACCATCCTCGCGAACACCACCCTTATAGTAAGTGATGATAGCAGCGAGACCGAATACCAAACCCTGTGGCAACTCGCCCTTACGCTCAAGATAAATCTTGACACCAGGCAGGTCGCGAGTCTCAAACTTAGGGAATGAGTTGAGCATGATGCTGGTTACCTGATGATCTACAAATGGATTCTCGAAACGCTCCAATACATCAGAAGCGAACTTCTGCAGCTCATCCATAGGGAGGTTCAGCGTCTGCATCAACTCCTCGAACTGTACCTTGTGGATGTACTTGCCCAATACCGGGTGCTCGCAGGCATCGCGAACAATGTTTACACCGCTGAGGTATGTAACAGGGCTCAATACGGTGTGAGGACCATTCAGCAGGGTAACCTTACGCTCGTGGTATGGCTTCTCATTATCTGTGATAAGCACGTGGAGACCTGCCTTATGAGCTGGGAACTCCTCCTGCATCTGCTCTACTGTCATATTTTCAGCCTTCTCGATAACCCAGAGGTGGAAGCTTTCTGCCTTTACCACGAGGTTGTCCTTGTAGCAAATCTTCTGCTGAATCTCCTTGATGGTATCGCGTGGGAAACCAGGAACGATGCGGTCTACCAATGTAGCGCAAACGTAGCAGTGGTTGGTGAACCACTCCTTAAAGCCTTCGTAATCAGCACCCATATCGCCCTTCCAGAGCTCGATATACTGATAGATGCACTCCTTGAGGTGGTGACCGTTCAGGAAGATCAGCTCACATGGCATCAGGATCATACCCTTGGTTGGGTCGCCCTCGAAGAACTTGTAGCGGTGGAACAAGAGCTGAACCAACTTGCCTGGATAAGAAGCTGCAGGAGCATCTGTAAACTTGCAAGAGTCATCGAATGCGATACCAGCCTCTGTAGTGTTAGAGATGATGAAACGCATCTCTGGCTGCTCAGCCAAAGCCATGAAAGCCTGGTTCTGAGAATATGGATTCAGTGCACGGCTGATAACGTCGATACGCTCCAATGTGTTGATAGCCTGGCCGTTCTCCTTACCCTGAAGGTTTACGTGATAGAGGCAGTCCTGACCGTTCAGCCAGTCAACCATACCACCAGCCAATGGCTGAACTACAACGACAGAACCGTTAAAGTCGGTCTTCTTGTTCATATTCCATACAATCCAATCTACGAATGCACGGAGGAAGTTACCTTCACCAAACTGAATGATTTTCTCTGGAGCGACGCTCTTAGGAGCAGTGCGCTTGTTTAATGCTTTTAGCTCTTTCATGATTTGTTTATTTTGTCTTTATTATTTTACTTTCCGTTTTAAATTCCAATCTATTCATCAGATTGTTTTTTTCTGAGTGCAAAGGTAGTAAATATTTCGTTTGATTGTTCCAAAAACAGCGAAAAACTTCACGCAAACCTTTACGCTCCACTCCGGTTCTATACCTATAGAACTGCGCAGGCACAAAATAAAGAAGTAGGGATTTTCCCCCACCCCTTTAGGGGAAATCCCGACCGTGGAAGCAAAAAACATAGTATCTTTGCACCAGAAAAAGAAACATGAAGTATAACAAATTAAAGATATACGATTATGAAACGAATGATAATAGCTCTGGTAGCCATGTTCATGATGACATTCACTACCGCTTCTGCAATGAGTTATGAGCAGGCAAGACAGCAGGCTCTCTTCTTGACAGACAAGATGGCTTACGAGCTCAATCTTACGGAAGACCAGTATGAGGCAGCTTACGAGGTGAACCTCGACTACCTGATGAGTGTAGATACATACGATGACCTATATGGTGCTTACTGGCGCCAGCGCAATATGGATTTGAGCTATATCCTGCTCGACTGGCAGTATAGAACATATCTCAATGCCACCTATTTCTACCGTCCGCTCTACTGGAATGCGGGCTACTGGCACTTCTGCATCTACGCCCGCTATCCGCGCCGCGACTATTTCTACTTCGGTTGCCCTCACTTCTACGTATCTTACCGTGGAGGTCATAGCTGGCGAGTAAACGGAAACAGAAGCTGGTATCACGGAAAAAGATTTGGCGGCCCTCACCCAGGAGGACATCCTAGAGTAGGTATGAGAGACGGATTCAACCGTGGTGATTACGGCAGAGGAAGATCTTTCGGAAATCTGAACCGCGAGAACAGACCTCAGATGAACCCAAATCGTGGTTTCGGTAATGCAAGCCGCCCTAACAACAACGCTGGCTTCGGAAACAGCAGCCGCCCTCAGAACGGAGGCTTCGGAAATAACAACGGAGGCTTCGGAAACAGCAGCAACCGGGGCTTCGGCAATAGCAACAGTCGCCCTAACCGCGGTTTCGGCAGCAGCAACAGCAGCACTAGCAACAACCGTGGTTTCGGAAACAACAGCCGTGGTTTCGGAAACAGCAGCTTCGGAAGCGGAAGAAGTAATATCTTCGGGGGCAACCGCAGCAGCATGAGCCGTTCATTCAGCAGCGGGTCTGGCAACCGTGGCGGCGGATTCACCCCTCGCTCTTCTACACCAAGCAAGAGCAATGGCGGTGGAAGTTTCGGACACAGAAGATAAGAAAAGAGAAAGAGTTATAATTTCAAGTTTATAAAGACAGAGAGTTAAGAAAAATCAAGACCTCAAGTAAGAGAGTAAGAAAAATCAAGTACAAAAAATGGGAATTTGCATCGGTTCATACCATTCGCAAATTCCCATTATTATTTTATCAACTTTCAGTAAAAGTTTTACTCCAATCCGAAGAGCGATTTCAAACCGCCATCTACGCCCGAGAATCCCATGAAGGCGAGGCTGAGGAGCGCTGCAGTTACCATGACGATAGCTACGCCCTGCATGCCCTTAGGAATACGGACCAAAGCCTGCTGCTCGCGAATGCCGGCAAAGACAATGAGAGCCAGGGCAAAGCCGAGAGCGGTAGAGAAGGCGTAAACCACGCTCTCAAGCAGATTGTAATCCTTCTGGATAACCAGGATGGCTACACCCAGCACGGCACAGTTGGTAGTAATCAAAGGCAGGAAGATACCGAGCGCCTGATAAAGTGCAGGAGAAACCTTCTTCAGGATAATCTCTACCATCTGAACCAAGGCTGCAATCACGAGGATGAATGCTAGGGTCTGGAGATATTGCAATCCGAACGGATCGAGTACATACTTCTGAACACACCAGGTAATGATGGTTGCCAGGGTCAAGACAAAAGCAATGGCACCCCCCATACCGATGGCTGTATCAACTTTCTTCGATACGCCCAGGAATGGACAGATACCGAGAAACTGCGACAAGACGATGTTGTTGACGAATATCGCAGAGATAAATATCAATAAATATTCCATAATTTCTATTTTATTTCATTGATTTGAAGCGATGCCTACGCTTACTTCTTTACCTTATTAAATATAGCAATGATGTAACCCAAGGTGAGGAATGCTCCAGGAGGCAGGATGAACATCAGAATGTTGGTAGTCTCCGGCAACAGAGTGATACCGAATACACTACCTGCACCGAGTATCTCGCGGGCACTACCCAGGATGGTCAAACCGAGGGTGAAACCCAAACCGCAACCAATGCCATCGAAGAGGCTGGCAATAGGCGAATTCTTGGCAGCAAAGCTCTCTGCTCTACCCAGGATGATACAGTTTACTACAATCAGCGGAATATAAATACCCAGCGCCTGATTGATACTGTCGGGAGCATAAGCGCTCATCAACATCTGAAGGATGGTTACGAAGGCTGCAATCACTACGATGAAAACAGGGATGCGAACCATATCCGGGGTAATCTTCTTGATACAGGAAATAACAAAGTTGGTACAAATCAGCACCGCCATGGTAGCCAATCCCATAGAGAGACCGTTGATGGCGCTGGTTGTTGTAGCCAAAGTAGGACACATACCGAGAAGCAACACGAAGGTTGGATTCTCCTTGATGAGTCCGTTCATCAAAATCTTAACATTACTCATATCGGTTTATCCTTTCTTTTCGTTATGTTCAACTTTAGATGCACCACTCTCTGCATCTGCTTTCTGAGATGCACCGCTCTCGCCGTCAACATCCTTCTTGGCATAAACGGCATAAGCCTGGTTGATAGCCTTGAGGAAGGCGCGGCTGGTAATGGTAGAAGCGGTAATGGCATCTACGGCATTGCCACTCTTATCGTCCTTAGAAACGTGGAGGTCGCCAACCTTTGGAGTCTTACCGATGATGCTACCCTTTCCGTCCTTCTGAAACCAGGTAGCAGCCTTGGCGCCCAGACCCGGAGTCTCTGAAGCCTGAAGTACGGTATAACCCATAATCTTGCCCTCGGTATCGAAACCTACGAGCACCGTCAGATCGCCACCGAAACCACCGGTTGTACTCTCTACGGCAGCACCCAGCTGCTTGCCGCTCTTGTCAGAGCACTTGTGGATGATGAAAGAGAATTCCTTACCGCCAAACTCCTGCTTCACCTCTTCAGGCTCAGCCACCTGGAGTTCTTCTGTACCCATCACGCTCTTGATACCGGCAGCCAGACTCTGTGCAGCCTTCTCGGCGATAGGACCAGATGTAAGATGATTGATATATGCAAGAACAGCACCTACGATGAGCGCTACGCCCACCAGCACAAGCACCATGTTCTTTAATGATGATTCTAATTTCTGCATGTCTCTGTCCTCCTTATTTCTTAACAGGCTTCTCACCGAAGCGCTTTGGTTTAATGTATGTGTTAATAAGAGGTGTGAACGCATTCATGATAAGAATGGCGAACGACATACCTTCCGGATAGCTACCCCAGTTACGGATGATGACGGTCAGCAGACCGATGCATACACCGTAGATAAGCATGCCCTTGTGGGTCATCGGAGAGGTTACATAATCAGTAGCCATGAAGATGGCACCGAGCATCAGACCACCACTGAAGATGACAGCCAGAGGATTGGCATAAACAGGATTAGCCAAATGCATCAAACCGCTGAAAACGAATACGGTAGCGATGATGCTGACTGGAATATGCCAGGTAATGACCTTCTTCCAGAGCATGTAAGCCAAACCGAGCAAGAGCGCAACGGCACAAACCTCACCGGTAGTACCGGCACCGAAAGTATCGCCAGTGGCACCGAAGAGCATGCTCATCGCATCAGGCAACTGGTTGAGAACAGAAGCATCGCCCGTCTTGATGGCGGTCTTCATGATAGCCAGCGGAGTAGCACCCGTTGTAGCATCAGTATAGCTGAGCATCTGTCCGGCAACAGGCCATGAAGTCATCTGGGCAGGGAAGCTGACAAGCAGGAAGCAACGGCCTACCAAAGCGGGATTGAAAGGATTGTTACCCAAACCGCCGAAGCTCATCTTACCTACACCGATGGCAAACAGGGCACCGATGATGATGATCCAGAGAGGAAGGTTACTTGGCAAGTTCATGCCGAGCAGGAGACCGGTGATGATGGCAGAACCATCGAGCAAGCTGGTCTCCTCCTTCAGGAGATATTTTGTAATTGCCCACTCAAAGAAGACGCAGGCTGCCACAGAGGTGAGCAGAACGACTGCTGAACCCAAGCCGAAGAAATAGAAAGATGCGAGGATGGCAGGCACAAGAGCGATAATCACTCCGTACATGTTCTTCTCTACGCTCTCATTTCCATGAGCGTGTGGCGATAATGAAACGATTAATTTTCCCATTTTATCTTTTAAATTCTTTCTTAAATGAAATTCATTCTTGACGTGAACGCTTACTTCTTAGCGTTGCGAGCTCTGATAATGCCCATTACCGCACCCTTACCATTGATAATATTATCGAGGATAGGACGATGTGAAGGACAGGTGAACTGGCATGAACCGCAGGCAATGCAGGATGTTACCTCCTCTGCCTCCAGGCGCTCATAATCCTTCACTACGCTCAAGGTAGCTAGCAAGTATGGCTCCAGGCCCATTGGGCAGGCATCCACACACTTGGCACAGCGGATACAGGGCTGAGCCTTCTTGCGATGAGCATCAGCATCGGTCAATACGGTGATTGAGTTGGTACCCTTGGTTACCGGTACATCGAGGCTGATTACAGCCTTACCCATCATCGGACCACCAGCCAATACCTTGTTGTCACCCTCAGGCAAACCGCCGCAATTCTCTATCATCTGAGAGAATGGAGTTCCTATACGCACGAGGAAGTTGCCCGGGTTCTTCACCTGCTTGCCGGTTACGGAAGTATAGCGCTCGAAGAGAGGTTTATTCTTCATAACTGCCTGATAAACAGCGAAGGCAGTACCTACATTCTGAACAATTGCTCCAACGTTGACAGGGATAGCTGGAGGAGCAGGAACCTGACGGCGGATAACGGCATCCACCAGCTGCTTCTCACCTCCCTGAGGGTACTTCTTAGCCAGAGGTACAATCTCGATACGAGCGTCATTAGCTGTCTTTTCCTCGAAGAGTTTGATGGCAGCAGGTTTGTTATCCTCGATACCGATGTAGCCCTTCTCTACCTTAGCCGCCTTCATCAGGAGGTTCAAGCCAACGAGAATCTCATCGGCATGCTCCACCATCAGGCGATAGTCGGCTGTGATATAAGGCTCACACTCTACACCGTTGATGATGACGCACTCAGCCTTGGCTCCTGGAGGAGGACAAAGCTTGATGAAGGTAGGAAAACCGGCACCACCCATACCAGTGACACCTGCTACCTTGATGCGGTTTACGATTTCCTCTGGAGTAAGCTCAGTATGAGCCTCAAGCGTCTCGAGTTTATCAGAGCGGTCGATACTCTCCTCCCACTCATCGCCTTCTACATTAATGATAATGCAAGGCTTGCGATAACCGGTAGCATCAATAGATGTATCTACCTTGAACACAGTTCCTGATACGGAACTGTAAATAGGAGCACTCACAAAGCCACCAGCCTCAGCAATGAGTGTACCCACCTTCACCTTGTCGCCCTTGGCTACTACAGGCTTGGCAGGAGCACCGATGTGCTGACCAAGTGGGAAAATAGCCTGCTTAGGGAGAGGAGCTACCTGAGTAGCCATCTCGGCAGTAATCTTATTCTCTTCTGGGTGAACTCCACCAATTCTAAAAGTTCTCAAATTCATGATTATTCCTCCTTTTTCTTAACTGGGAAATTTACTTTTACGAGAGCACCTGTTGGGCATTCGTCAACACACTTGGTACACATGCGGCACTTATTGAAGTCAACATAAGCCACATTGTTCTCAATGGTGATAGCATCAAACTTGCAGACCTTCTGACATTTACCGCATCCGATGCAAGCAACGCTACAAGCCTTCTTGGCAACAGCACCCTTGTCGTGGTTTACGCACTGAACGTAAACTCTACGGCCCTTAGGACCCTTCTTGCGGAGCTCGATGATATGACGTGGACAAGCGTTGGCGCAAGCACCACAACCCGTACACTTCTCTTCATCAACCTCAGGAATGCCAGTTTCAGGATTGATAGAGATTGCGCCAAACTGGCAGGCAGCCACGCAATCGCCACAACCCAGACAGCCGAACCCGCAGCCTGTTTCGCCAGCGCCACATGAATTCATAGCTGCACAAGTGTGCAAACCATCATACTCGGCAATGCGAGGACGATTCTCGCAAGTACCATTACAACGAACCACAGCCACCTTTGGCTCGGTATTGGCTACTGCCATACCTAAAAGGTCGGCTACCTTGCCCATCACGTCGGCACCACCTACCGGACACATCAGTCCATCGATAGAACCGGCATCAGCACCCTTCACCAGAGCTGCGGCCATACCAGAACATCCGGCAAAACCGCAACCACCACAGTTGGCACCTGGCAGAATCTCTCCTACCTGGCCCAAGCGAGGGTCTTCTTCGACGGCAAACTTCTTAGATACTCCGAAGAGAACCAGCGCTGCAATCAGCGCGATTGCTCCGAGAACCAAGACAGCAATCAAAATAAAATTCATAATTTTTTGTGTTTTGTTTTGTTATTTTCTTTGTTTTAAAATAAAGGCTCATCGCAGAAACCACAGGAGCACATCACGCACCCTATGTTTCTATAGAGAAGCTCAGCTTGTTTTTAAGTTTGTTTCTGAATAAGTAGAGCACCACATAGTATGGAATGAGAATGCCCAATGCCGAGAGCGCTGCGGCTCCCTCTGAGTGAGTAGCTTTCAGTACACCGACCAAAGCGATCACCATCAGTATCAGCGGCAAGAGATAGCCATAGAAACTGGCTCTGAAGCCTACAGCCGAATCAGCAGTCACCACCACGCTATCGCCTTTGTGGTAGAGAGACGCCTCTGAGGTAGAAACCTCAATCATCTTCTCTTTCGATTCAGATGCAGTACAATGAGCAGCCACCTTGCAAGCGCTGCAGGCTGACGACTGTACGATACGAATGCACACACAACCTTCTTCTACGCTTTCTACGATGCCAGAATGTTTTATTTTGTTATTCATTTGTAATGTTGAGATTGCATTTTTGCAATTCAAGTGCAAAGATACTACATTATTTAGAAATGGCAAACAAAATCGAAAAGAAAATATAAAAAAAGAAGCGTAAACGTTATCTATACCCTGGAATCAGGCAGTATGAGAACAAATTAAAAGCAAAAATGCTTTTTTTTAGCAACTTCTTTTGGTGATATCAATTTTTTATGTACCTTTGCATTGATTATTAAAGAATTGATATGGAAACATTAGAGCAAACAATCATGCAAGTAGAGCGCTTTATCAGAAAAGTGGCTCAAAAGTTCCCTGCGCCAGAATCTGACGACGAGACTTCTCAAATGACTGACATCCACGTAAGGGTTTCGCAAGACAGTGGCGAACTCCTGGCCTTTGACGACGATGACAACGAGATTACCCGCTGCGTTGTTGAGCAATGGATAGAAAACAAGGATGAAGACTTCTACGACGAGGTAGCAAAGCTGCTTCGCGATGTATTGCGCAAACAGGCTGATATCATAGATCATCTCGGCATTCTCAAGCCATACAGCTTTGTGCTCGAAGATGAGGATAAAGAGCATATTGGCGAGCTCTATCTTGCTGACGATGATACGATCATTGTAGGTGGTGACTTGATGGAGAATCTGGACAACGATCTGGATAACTTCCTGAACGACCTGCTGAAAGAATAAAAAAATACAGGATGAAAGGACTACCCGCTCCCCCATCCCAACAAAATAAAAAACCGTTGCACTCTCTCCTATCGAGTACAACGGTTTTTCTGTTTTTAACGGTCTTTCCGTTTATATCATCTAACCAATCTAAAAAGAAATTTTCTTTTTCTTACCTTTACTTTCGTTTCCTACGCGGTCAAGAGCAGTTACTACATACACATATTTCTTGCCACTCACATAAGGGATGCGATAGAAATTATCATAAGTTACTGCCTGGAGTGCAGAAACATCATTGAGATTTACCTTAGCTCCTTTCTCAAAACGATAGATAGCAAAACGGTTCACCTGATCGCCCCACTTTTTCTTGCTAGCCTTAGGAGCCTTCCATACCAGCAGCGGACCTTTCTCGGTCCACATCAGCTTGACACCCTTTACCCCCTTTGGCGCCTTATTATCAAGGAAAGGCATAGAGGGTGGCAATGCTGGATACTTCCAATAATTGTTGCGGAGTGTATGTCCGATATTACCTACATTATCGGCAGCAGTCTGCGCATACCAGAGCACAGTGCCCTTCACATTATTCATCTGCTGATGCAAACGGTGCTTGGCAGGCAACTGATGACTGCGCGGATTGACTGGATCAGCAAACTTGGCTGTACGCTCTATATCTTCACCTATATATAATGGGCGGTTGCCAGCATGCTTATTCCACCAGGTTATGAGCGTCTTGTAATCGGCAGCACGATTGCCAATCTCCCAATAAATCTGAGGCACACAATAGTCTATCCAACCATTATTCACCCAAAGCAATACATCTGCATAAAGATCATCATAATTCTGGAGGCCGAAAGTTTCTGAACCATTAGGATCGGTACGCTTGTTGCGGTAGATGCCGAATGGAGAAACACCAAACTTGACCCAAGGCTTAACGGCATGAATGGATTCGCTGAGCTGCTTTACAAACCGGCTCACGTTATCACGGCGCCAATCACCTATGTTTCGCATGCCGCGCGACTGCTGGCGGAAGAGCTGCTGATCAGGAATCTGACGTCCGGCCTCTGGATATGGATAGAAATAATCATCAATATGGAATCCATCAACATCATATCGGCTTACAATGTCCACAGCCACCTCGCAAATATAGTCGGCTGCAGCCTGCAACCCAGGGTTCAACAGCGTCAGCTTGCCATACTGAAAACAGAGATCAGGACGCCTCTTCACGATATTCTTCGGCGAAACCTGCTCATAGGAAGTTACGCTATGCTTGGCACGATAAGGATTAATCCAGGCATGAAGCTCCATGCCACGATTATGACACTGCTCTATCATCCACTGCAACGGATCCCAATAAGGAGAAGGAGCCTTTCCCTGCACTCCCGTAAGAAACTTGCTCCAAGGCTCTAAATCACTCTTATACAGAGCATCACACTCGGCTCGAACCTGAAAGATTATCGCATTCACGCCATCCTTCTGCAGTTCATCAAGCTGTCTGGTAAGCATCGCCTGGATCTGCTGCGTACTCTTGCCAAGATACTGTCCGTTAACGCACTGTATCCAGGCTCCACGAAACTCTCGTTTGTTCTGAGCCTTCATTGTTGCCGACGACATCAGCATCATTGCAACAACGAGCATCAAAATCGCTTTCAGTCTTTTCATCTGTTATCTGTTATTTATCAATTTCATTTTTTCCTTTTCATTCTACTGTTTGTTCTTCATCCCTCAGTTTCGGGAGTGAAATATGGTATCTTACAGCCAGCAATCGGATGGCACAGACCACACAGAAAGCTACAATCACCGTAATATAGAGGCTCACACCCAGATAGCTCAATCCCCAATAAGCCAAACCACCGGCGACACAAGCCATCGCATAAATCTCCTTTCGGAAGATGACCGGCTCTTCATTAAGAAGCACATCGCGGATAACACCGCCTGCAGCACCCGTGATACAGCCCATGATGATGGCTACCCAAAAGGAGAAACCACATTCGAGCGACTTCTGGATGCCCGCAATATTGAAAAGCGCCAAGCCCAAGGTATCAAACAGAAACCAGGTATTGTCAAGACGCTTAAGATAGCGGTGGCAAGCAATCACTACCAACTGCGCAAACAGTGTACAAATCAGGTAGATAGGGCTCAACATCCAAAACGGACGCACACCAAGCATCACATCTCGTATGGTTCCACCACCTATGGCTACAGCCACACCACAAACAAAACCGCCCAGCCAATCATAGTGCTTACTTGCAGCCAGACGAATGCCCGAAAGGGCAAAAGCAAATGTTCCAATGAATTCTATCACGCTATGAAGCGTGAGCACGAATTCAGGATCGCCATGTATCATCATTTTCTCGTATCAGTTAGTGTTCTAAATATCAATTTTTAATTATCCATATATCTATTCTAAATCACTAATTCTTGAATCTTTCTCCCCAACAGGTAACCATCCAGTTGTAGAGGCGCTCCTCGGAAGGCGAATGCTGCGCATGCCAGAAGCGGGCATCCTTCAATTCGTCTGGCAGATACTGCTGCTCTGTGAAATGTCCAGGATAATCGTGAGGATACTTATATCCGTCATGATAGCCCAAATCTTTCATCAGTTTGGTAGGAGCATTGCGGATGTGCAGCGGAACAGGCAGATTACCCGTTTGCCGTACAGTAGCCAGCGCATCATTAATGCCCAGATAAGCACTGTTGCTCTTCGGACTCGTGGCCAGATACACCACAGCCTCAGCAAGGGCGATACGCGCTTCGGGCCACCCTATCTTCATCACCGTATCGAAGGCAGCATTGGCAAGCAGGAGTGCATTCGGATTGGCAAGTCCCACATCCTCAGAGGCACTAATCACAACCCTACGGGCTATAAACTGCGGGTCTTCTCCTCCTTCTATCATCCTCGCCATCCAATAAAGCGCAGCATCGGGATCGCTTCCGCGAATACTCTTGATAAAGGCTGAGATAATATCATAATGCATCTCACCCTGTTTATCGTAAGCCAGCGGATTCTGCTGCAACTGCTCTTCTACCATCTTGTCGGTAATCACAATCTCTGAAGATCCGGCAGATTCTACCACCAGTTCCAGGATATTGAGCAGTTTGCGGGCATCTCCACCACTATATCGCAGCAGCGCGCCCGTCTCTTCCAACTTAATATTCTTTTCTCTGAGTTCTACATCCTGCGTAATGGCACGATGCAGAAGCCCTTCAAGATCAGCCTTTTCGAGCGGTTTGAGAACATAGAGCTGACATCTGGACAACAGCGGCCGAATCACCTCGAACGAAGGATTCTCGGTGGTAGCACCTATCAGCGTAACAATACCCTTCTCTACCGCACCCAAAAGCGAATCCTGCTGACTCTTGGAGAAACGGTGAATTTCATCAATAAACAATATAGGAGAAGCCGAATTAAAGAATCTACCACTCTTTGCTCTTTCTATCACCTCGCGAACATCCTTTACGCCACTGGTCACCGCGGAGAGGGTGAAGAACGGCACCTTGATGGTTTGTGCCACGATTTGAGCAAGGGTAGTCTTGCCCACTCCAGGGGGTCCCCAGAGGATAAAAGAGGATATGCGCCCTGCATCAATCATCTTGCGCAGCACGGCCCCCTCACCTACCAAATGCTGCTGTCCTACATAGTCAGCAAGCGTGTGAGGTCTCATTCTTTCAGCTAACGGTTCACTCATAGTACGTGCAAAGGTAATGAAAAAAATCGAATTCCAAATAAAAAAGTGACCAAAAACACAAAAAAACAGCAAGAAAATTTGGATATATAAAAAGAAGTACTTACTTTTGCACACACAAACACAATTGAAGATGAATAAAGATAAAATATTAACACTGAAGAATGTTACTAAAAGTAGCATTTGGGAATTGCAGGAGAACGATGTGTTCCGTCTTTGGGAAGCAGCAGAAAAGGATGCTGACCTCAAGGATTACCAGAACAAGTATATCGCAGTGATCCGCAGCGCATTCGAAATGGAACCAGTGACGGTAGACCGTCCTGAAGTGATTGACAAACTGATGGCACGCGGCTTTAAGATTGGCACTTTCCGTATCAACGACAAGAAAGAAAAGTATGCCATCAAAAAGCGCCCTATCATGCGTGTTACTGATCTTACTTACGAAAATGTAAGTCACATCACCGCCAATAAGCTCATCGAACTCTTGGAGCGCAACTTTGGTGGTGGCTGGGAGAGTCTGCCTCAGAGCATCCAGGACATCATCGAAAGTAATTTCGACATCAGCACAACTACTCTTCCTGCTGACCGCCTGAAAAAGCCAGGAGGTCTGTACGAGAAAAAGCTCGCCGATGACTACGAAGTGCTCGTGGTACCAAAAGGTTCTTGGGTAGAAGCTATCTTTGCCAAGGAGAAGCCAAAGGTAGAAAAGGTTCGCATGAGATTCGATGATGAGAATGATTTGAAACGCAACAACGACCTGCTCGACCCAGACGAGGATGAAGACGAGGATGCACCAGAAATCGAGGATCACTACAACGATCCAGATGAGGATGACGATGCATTCGATGACGACAAGCTTACTGAGGAAAGCTACCGTACTACCTTCGAAGACCCGGAGAACCTCGGTCTTGATGATGCAGAAGACGTAGCCGACGATGATTATTAATTCAGTTTATACATTATTATAATATAAAGAGAAATGAACGCATTAATTGGATTTGTTGCATTGATCGCTGTGGGCCTCGTAGGTTGGGCGATTGCAGAATTTAAGTACAAGGCTTTCACTTTCACCCGTTCAGAAAAGGACATCGAGGAAGAGAAAGAGCTTGAAGAGCAGAAACGCGCAGAGGGTTTCAAGGAGATGAACATCCGCGACATCATGCGCAAAAACTCAACCAATGGTTATAACGCAGTAGGTTAGTATTATGTTAATTTACCTATGCTTATGATACAGTATATCATCATAGCAATCATATTGGCGGCATGCGTCACGTATGCCGCCATTTGTATCTACCGCTCCATCAAACAAGCACGAGAGTGTAAAAACTATCAATGTTCAGGTTGCCCATTCGTTAAGAAATGCCAAAAGAACAAAAAGAAAGAGGCTACTCAACGGAAAGAACAAGAGTAGCTCTCATAAAAGAGCTGCTAAAACTACTTTTACTGTCATGCAACGAGGAAACCAGACAAAAAATAAAGCATTTCAGAACCCGCTCATTATGAGCAAGATACAAAGAAAGTGATTGTTTTAATTAAAAAAGTTGCATAAAAATTTGGTAGAACCAATAAAAAGTAGTACCTTTGCACTCGCAAATCAGAAATGATTATTCTACACAAGGTGTCTTAACCGAGCGGTTAGGTAACGGTCTGCAAAACCGTGTAGAGCGGTTCGACTCCGCTAGACACCTCATAAAAAAGGAAGTTCTTCAATAAGGACTTCCTTTTTTCATAGTATGCTCGGCATGAGCATTGTCTAATGGGTGCAAGTCCCTAGTAAGCCCTA
>OHWR01000494.1_pt1 | contig 19501 bp, 16 predicted proteins | sample 1579771 | NCBI WGS metagenome assembly OHWR01 (sample SAMEA3882542, study PRJEB24775) | human gut metagenome | biome: human-associated habitat; feature: intestine environment; material: feces | place: Netherlands | collected 2009/2010 | reverse complement strand
CGCTGCTCGAGACCTGCCAGCTGCATCGCCGCCTGCGTGACGAAGGAGTCCCGCGCGCGCAGATTGTTGAGCAGCTTGCATCCATTGCCGGCAACTACGTGCCGTCACTCTATGAGGTTCGTCATGACGAGCCCTGCTCGCCGCATGGCTACACCGTGCCACGTGAGGGCAAGGATGCGCCGACCGTGGTCTACAAGCGCGTCGTCGAGGATTTCGGCGCCACGAATCCGCTGTCGCAGTCGTGCGTGCCCTATGCGCAGCTGGTTCACGACCGCCTGTCTATCGAGATCCTGCGCGGCTGCGCCCGCGGCTGTCGTTTTTGCCAGGCCGGCATGACGTATCGCCCGGTGCGCGAGCGCTCGGCCGACCAGATCGTCTCGTCGGTGATTCAGGGCCTGGAAAAGACTGGCTATGACGAGGTGTCGCTGACCTCGCTCTCCACGACCGACCACTCCTGCATTCGCGACGTGCTCGGCAGGCTCAACCGTCGCCTGGAGGATACGGGTATTCGCGTGTCTATTCCGTCGCAGCGCCTGGATTCGTTTGGCGTGGATATGGCTGAGTCGGTCGCCGGCGAAAAGAAGGGCGGCCTGACGTTCGCGCCCGAGGCCGGCAGCCAGCGCATGCGCGACATCATTAACAAGAACGTGACCGAGGAGGACCTGGACCGTGCGGCCAAGGCGGCCTTCGAGGCCGGCTGGAACCGCATGAAGCTCTACTTTATGATGGGCCTTCCCGGCGAGCGCGACGAGGACATCGTGGCCATCGCCAATCTGGCCGATCACGTGCTGGAGCTCGGTCGTTCCGTGGTGCCCAAGGCTCGTCGCGGCTCGATCTCGGTGTCCATCTCGGTTTCGGTCTTTATCCCCAAGGCTGCCACGCCGTTCCAGTGGTGCCCGCAGCTCGACTACGACGACGTCAAGCGTCGCCAGAAGCTGCTCATCACGAGCGTTCGCAACCGTGCCGTCCGCGTTCATTACCACGATGCCGAGACCTCGCTCATCGAGGCTGCGCTGTCCCGCGCCGGTCGTGACATGACGCCCGTCATCATCGACGCTTGGCGCTCGGGCTCTCGCTTTGACGCCTGGGTAGAGCATTTCTCGCTCGATAACTGGAAGGAAGCTGCTGCCAAAAACGGCATCGACCTCAATGAGCTCGTGCACCTGCCCTACGAGTTGGACTGGCGCCTGCCGTGGGAGCACGTGAGCCCCGGCTGCACGCGCGGCTTCCTCGAGCGCGAGTACCGTCGCTCACTCGAGGGCGTCACGACTCCCGACTGCACCCGCACGTCGTGCACCGGCTGCGGGATCTGCCCCACGCTCCACGCCAAGAATGTATTGATGGGTGATCGCGCATGAGTGAACGCCTGACCGACAACCCCACGCTCTTTAGACTTCGTGTTCGCTATGGAAAGCGCGATCGCCTTAAGTACCTGGGGCATCTCGAAGTAATCCATACCATTGAGCGCATCGTGCGCCGTGCGGGGCTTCCCTATGCCGTCACGCAGGGCTTCTCTCCGCACATGCGCGTGGGCTTCTCTTCGGCGCTGCCTGTTGGTACGTCGTCGACCTGCGAGTGGTATGACCTGTTTATGACCGAGTTCGTGGCGCTCGACGAGGCGTTTGGGCGCCTGGCTGCGGCGTCTCCGGCCGATCTGGCGCCCATCGAGGCGGCGTACATCGACGTGCGCACGCCGGCGTTGACGGCGCAGCTCACGCGCCTGTCGTATCGCATCGACCTGCACTTGGATCCCGAGGCGCCCGTAAGCGCCGACGAGGTGCGTCGTGCGATCGACACGCTGCGCGCGGGCAATGGCATCGACTACGCGCGCGGAAAAAAGAGCAAGCGCTTGGATTTGGATCACACGCTCGTGGGCTATGAGCTCACGGCGGGGGAGCGCCCGGACCATTTGGTGCTCATGCTCGACACCCATGCCGACAACGAGGGCTCCATGCGTCCGGAAATTTTGCTTTCCGCTGCTGATGTTTTGTTGCAGGGCTTGACCCCGGGCGTGGATGCACCTATTGTTTCCACCGGTATGCAAGACCTCGTGACCATCTGCTCCTACGATGTCGAGCGTCAGAATCAAGCATGCGAGGACGACGAGGGCCGACTCGTCAGCCCCATACCTGTGCGAACTTGTGGATTTGCTCCACATACTCGTTGACGGGGGTATTTTCGCCTGCTACTATATTCGGCTGTTGCACTAACTGATGCATGAAGGGCAAGTAAACATGTACGCAATCGTTAACACGGGCGGCAAGCAGTACAAGGTCGCCACCGACGATGTCATCACCGTCGAGAAGATCGAGGGCAATGAGGGCGACAAGGTCACCCTGCCGGTTATCTTCCTCAACGATGGTAAGAAGATCGTCACCGATCCCGACAAGCTGGCCAAGGCCAAGGTTACCGCTCAGATCGTTGAGCAGTTCAAGGGCGAGAAGCAGCTGGTCTTCAAGTTCCACAAGCGCAAGCGCTATCGTCGTCTGAAGGGTCACCGTCAGCAGCTCACCAAGCTGAAGATCGTGAAGGTCCAGGCTACGTCCCGCGCCAAGAAGGCTGTCAAGGCAGAGGCCGAGGCTGTTGCCGAGGCTCCCGTCGCCGAGTAGATTACACTCGTAACGAAAGAGTAGGTATACACAATGGCACACAAAAAAGGACTCGGTTCCTCCCGTAATGGCCGTGACTCCCGCGGTCAGCGCCTTGGCACGAAGCGCTATGCCGGCCAGACGGTAACCACGGGCACGATTCTCGTCCGTCAGCACGGCACGCACATCCACCCGGGTGAGAACGTTGGCCGTGGTAAGGACGACACGCTGTTCGCGCTGGTCGACGGTACCGTTGAGTTCCACAAGGGTATCAAGCACAGGGTCAGCGTACGCCCGCTCGCGAACGCGTAATTCACCCTTCATAGAGCACATATGTGGGAGGCACTTGAGTTTTAGGATTCAAGGGTCTCCCTCTTTTTTGTAGGAGGCGATTCTGTTGTCACAGTTCACCGATATCAGCCGCATTAACGTGTGCGGCGGCGACGGCGGAGCCGGATGCATGTCGTTTAGGCGCGAGGCATTTGTCCCCAAGGGCGGCCCCGATGGCGGCGACGGCGGTCGTGGCGGCAATGTCGTCATCCAGGCCGATGCTCAGCTGTCTTCGCTGATCGATTACCGCTTTAAGCATCACTTCCGCGCCGAGCGCGGCACGCACGGGCAGGGTGCCCGTCGTAACGGTAAGAGCGGCGAGGACCTGATTCTCAAGGTCCCTATGGGTACCGTGGTGCGCGAGCTCGACCCCGAGACGCAGACCCCGATGTTCGAGATTGCCGATCTGGTGCATGATGGCGAGCGCGTTGTCGTGGCCCCTGGTGGCGCCGGTGGTCTCGGCAATACGCACTTTGTGACGTCGGTGCGCCGCGCGCCCGCGTTCGCCCAGCTGGGCGAGCCGGCCGAGGAGCACTGGATTGAGCTCGAGATGAAGCTCATGGCCGATGCCGCGCTCGTGGGCTTCCCCTCGGTGGGTAAGTCATCTCTCATCGCGCGCATGAGTGCCGCCCGCCCCAAGATCGCCGACTACCCGTTTACCACGCTCGTGCCGAACCTCGGCATGGTGCGTGCCGGCGAATATTCTTACGTCGTTGCTGACGTCCCCGGTCTTATCGAAGGCGCGAGCGAGGGTAAGGGCCTGGGTCACCAGTTCTTGCGCCACATTGAGCGTACGGCCCTGATCATGCACGTCGTCGACATGACGGGTGGTTTTGAGGATCGCGATCCGGTCGAGGATTACCACATCATCAACCGCGAGCTCGAGCAGTATGGCGCCGAGCTTTCGGAGCGTCCGCAGATCGTCGTTGCCAACAAGTGCGATGCGCCGGGCACGGCCGACAAGATTGCCGACCTCAAGCGCGCAGCGCTCGACGATGGACATATGTTCTTTGCCGTGTCTGCCGTGACGGGCGCCGGCCTCAATACGCTGATGCTTGCCGTGGGCGAGCAGGTGGCTAAGCTGCGCGCCGAGTTGGCTGTCTCGGATGAGCCGGTCGTTCTGCGCGACGATGAGTGGGAGCGCCGTCGCCTGCAGCGTGAGAAGCGTTTCCGCATTGTTCAGGAAGAGCCCGGTGCCTTCCGCGTGGTCGGTCGTGCCATTGAGCGTATGGTCATCCAGACCGACTGGGAAAACGAGGAAGCCGTCATTTACCTGCAGCATAAGTTTGCGCGTATGGGTGTTGACGACGCGCTCGAGAAGGCCGGTTGCCGTGCGGGCGACGAGGTCCGCATTTGTCAGCGCGCCTTTGACTTTGAGGGCGCTGAGGACTTCTCGGAGTACGAAGAGCTCGAGGATGCTGGCGAGGACGTTGCCGTTGAAGCCATTGACGTGGCTGATGCTGCGGATGAGGGCGTCGAGGTTGTCGATGCGGCGGATGCCGCGGGCGATGCCGAGACCTCGGAGGGCGAGTAGGCCATGTCGCTGCGCGGTGGAATCGGTCTGCCCGAGCTTCCTCTAGAGGACGGGCAGGAGTTTAGGCTCGGCATTATGGGTGGCACCTTTGATCCCATCCATTACGGGCACCTGGTGACTGCCGAGCAGGCGCGCGAGTCGCTCGACTTGGACGCTGTGCTCTTTATGCCGGCGGGCTCTCCTGCTTTTAAGCTTGACAAGCCGGTGACGCCTGCTGAGGACCGTTATGCCATGACGGTCCTCGCCACCGCCGCGAACCCGGCCTTTTTGGCGAGTCGGTTCGAGATCGACCGTCCGGGCGTAACCTACACGGCCGATACGCTTCATGCCCTTCGCGACTTTTACCCGCCGCAGGTAAAGCTCTACTTTATTACGGGCGCCGACGCGATTATCGATATTGTGACCTGGCATGATGCCGAACGAATCGCTGAGCTTGCTACCTTTATTGCGGCGACGCGACCGGGTTTTGATATCGATACGGCGCGTGCCCGAATCAAAGAGTCGGGGCTGCCGTTCGACGTGCGCTATATTCAGATTCCGGCGCTGGCGATCAGCTCGACGAACATTCGTAAGCGAGTTGCCCGCGGCATGAGCGTGCGCTATCTTACGAGCGAGTCCGTGCTCGGCTACATTCGCAAACGCAGGCTATATGCCGATTTGGGCCAAGAAGATTTTGAGTGATGGGGGTCTACGTTGTCGGTAGAGGATCAGTTTGAGGGCGATGAGCGCGCGCTGCTCAAGCGCATTCAAGAGCTGCTCGATGTTCGCATGAAGGATAAGCGCAAGCGCTATGTGCATTCGCTGGGTGTTGCCGAGACCGCACTTCATCTGGCCGAGGTCTACGGCGTTGACCGCTTTGATGCCGCTGCCGCCGGCCTGATCCATGACTGGGACAAAGTGCTCTCCGACGACGAGCTGGTCACGCGCGCTCTGCATTACGGCATTAAGATTGCCGGCTCTCCTTCCGCCGCGACGCCGCTTTTGCATGGCCCTGTTGCCGCCTATGAGCTTCCGCAGCTTTTTCCCGAGCTGTCGCCGGCGGTCTTTCAGGCTGTCGACCGTCACACCGTGGGCGCTTGCGACATGACGCCGCTCGATATGGTGGTCTTTGTGGCTGATGCCATCGAACCCAACCGCCACGGCGATTATGCCCATGCGCTGCGCAAGATGGTGGGGGAGTCGACGCTCGATGAGTTGTTCTTCTCCTGTTTTGCGCAGGGTCTGGTCTATGTGATCCAGTCCGGGCGCTATCTTTATCCCACGGCAATTACGATTTACAACCATTACGCCCAGCTGCGCTAGCTCGGGCTGTCTAGAAAGAGGTATTCCATGGCCGACGAGACCATGACCGACGAGCAGATTCTTGAACATGTGGAGCACAAGAGCTTCGCCGCCACGTCCGACCGCACTGCCGCCTCGCTGTCCGCGAGCGGTGTCGCCGCCGAGGATGTCGCCCGCGCCGCCGCGCAGGCCGCCTACGACAAGAAGGGCGAGGACGTTCAGGTGCTCGACCTGACCGAGCTTTCCGACGTATGCGACTACTTTGTGCTTGCCACCGGTACCAATAACCGCCAGGTCGATTCTATCGTCGACGAGATCGAGGAGAAGGTCGCCGAGGCTTGCGGCGAGCACCCGTTCTCCATCGAGGGTCGCGAGCAGAAGACCTGGATGCTCATGGACTACGGTTCGGTTGTCGTCCACGTCTTCACTCCCGAAGCCCGCGACTTCTACCGCCTCGAGAAACTCTGGGGAGACGCCCCCCAGCTCCCCCTCAACCTCCTCTAGTAGCTCATTTGAGACGGGGTTTTAGCTATCCTCACGCATATCGCCGGGCAGGTGCGGTTTTCCGCACCTGCCCGGCTTTCTTTTTGCCCAAAGTAGCTAATTTGGGACGGGGCTTTTTTAGCTACTACCTACCGTTCGCCGATAGAAGCGAGTTGCGGTTCATTGCGTGATATTTAGCTTTCCGACTCGGGTAACGTATTTGTTATCTGTAGAGGAGGAGATGCGTATGACTCGGACCGCGCGGGAAATCTCTGTTTACGGCTATTACCATGTCGTCCAAAAGGGCTGTGGTGGTCAGCTGATATTTGAGGATGCTGACGATCGACTCTATCTGATTCGACTGATAGCTTCGAAATGCCAGAAGTTCAAAGTGGATGTTATCGCATGGTGCCTTATGGATAATCACATTCACTTGTTGCTAGATGACGGGCATGCTCACCTGAGCGATTGTATGCATTCGATTACGACGGCGTATGCCATGTATTTCAATTCTAAGACAGGCAGGAGAGGTCCTGTTTTCCAGGATCGATTTAAGAGTGTGCCGATTCTCGATGATGATCAGCTGCTCAACTGCGTTCGTTACATTCACGATAACCCTGCGAAAGCCAGAATTGGCACTGCTTCGCTCTATCGCTGGAGCAGCTTTAGCGAGTATATGGGCTATCCGGGAATTTGTAAGACTGATTGCGTGCTCGGGTTGCTCGGGAATTCCCAGAGATTTTTTGCATTTAGCACCTCGGGCGAGCCCAATGGCTATTGCTTCCGTTATGGCGCTCATGTGAGTGATACTGACGCGCTTGAGTTTGCGCAGGCGTTGCTCAAACCATACGAGCCTCACTATCTCAACGCTCTGCCCAAGGGCGTGCGTGATGACTGTATCCGTAAACTCAAAAGCGAGGGCTTTTCGATCAAGCAGATCGTGCGCCTCACGGGTATCGGCCATTGCACGATTCAAAAAGTTAAAGTTGAAAAGTAGCTCATTTTAGGCGGGATAATTTTGCTGCGGCCGCCAAACCGGACATCCGGGGTAGTCAATTTGGGACGGGGCTTTTTTAGCTACCCTTTGGCTGACGGTGAATGAATTAGGCCGAATGAATCTCAACCGATATATAGGTGTAGCTAAAATAGCCCCGTCCCAAATTGACTACCAATGCCGTGTCGGACGGAAGGCAGCAACCCCCGTCCAAAAAAGACTAGTTATTGAAGCGGGATTGGCGGCCGAAGGATAGGGCGGTGTCGCCGAACTTGTCTCGGACGGCGTCGATGGCGACGGAGAGGTCGCGGCGGTCGCTGGATTGGGCTCCGCGGTCATCGATCTCGCAGAACAGGTCGGTCTGGATGCCGCCTTGGTGGTCGAAGTCGCTCATGCCGATGCCCGCTAAGCGAACATGCATGCCTTCCTGCCAGATGTTGTCGAGCAGTTCGAGTGCAACCGCCACGAAGATGTTCTCATCGTCGGTCGGATGAGGCAGCCGGCGCTGTGCCGTACGCCCGCTGCCATACGAATACTTAAGCTTGAGCGTTACCGTGGCACCCGTCAGCCCCTGACGGCGCAGGCGGCGTCCCACTGACTCTCCCAACAGCGCAATTGCCGCCTCAATATCCCCACGCTCAGTCAGATCTTTAGCAAAGGTGCGTTCATTGCTGACCGACTTGACCTCTCGCTCTTCATCGAGGCTCGTGACTTCGGAGATTTCGAGTCCCAGCGCACGCTGGCGCATGCGTTCGCCGTTGACGCCAAAAATAGAGGCCAGTGTGGACTCAGGCGCGCGCGAAAGCTCGCCGAGGGTGTAGATGCGCATGCGGAGCAGTCGCTCCTCGGCCGAGCGCCCTATGCCGCTCATGGCAGATACCGGCAGCGCGGCCAAAAAGCGCTGCTCGGTTCCGGGGCGCACGATGGTCAGCCCAAACGGCTTGTCCCGCTCGCTTGCGATCTTTGCGACCGTCTTGTTGCAGCCCACGCCAATGGAGCAGGTCACACCCAGCGCTGCCACGCGGTCGCTTATACGCTGCGCAACCAGTAGCGGGTCTTCGGGCGCAAAGCGACCCGGTGTGATATCGATAAAGGCCTCATCGATGGATACGCGCTCAACGCGCGGGGTCTCGTCGGCGAGAATCGCCATGACCTGCGCGCTCACCTCGCGGTAGCGATCAAAGTGCCCGTGCGTCCAAATGGCTTGCGGGCACAAGCGCCGCGCCTCGGCCGAGGCCATGGCAGAGTGCACGCCAAAGCGACGTGCCTCATACGAACACGTGGACACGACGCCACGCGAATCGGCGTCTCCGCCCACGATGAGCGGTTTTCCGCGCCATTCGGGATGGTCGAGCATCTCCACGCTCGCAAAAAACGCATCGAGGTCCATGAGGCCCACCGCCGGACCCGTCCAGGGAGGCGGCGTGACGCCCGTGGCATCCTCATAACCGTATGTATGTTCGCGTCTTTCCATGTCATGAGTATACCGCGCAGCTCATGTGGGGTGCGTGTATGTGCTTGCAAATCCCGAATTCTTGTCTAAGATATGGATTTGCCCTCGACTACACCGAAGAAGTTGGTCTCACGGACTTCACCTGCCCGCGTCGATGGCGTATTATGTTCAACTGTTTGTTTGTAGTTGCAGCCTAAAGCTGCTTGGTTGGAGGAGTTTCCTTTGGCAGTCAAGATTCGCCTTGCTCGTCACGGCGCTAAGAAGCGTCCGTACTACCGTGTCGTCGTCGCCGATTCCCGCGCCCCGCGTGACGGTCGTATCATCGAGGAGGTTGGCCGCTACAACCCGATGACCGCCCCCAAGACCATCAACCTCGACCTCGAGAAGATCGCCGACTGGCAGTCCAAGGGCGCTCAGCTCACCGACGCCGTCGCCGCTCTGGTCAAGGCCGCCAACGAGGGCGAGAAGACTGAGACCGTCGTCAAGAAGTCCAAGAAGCAGCTCGCCAAAGAGGCCGAGGCCGCTAAGGCTGCCGCTGAGGCCGCTGAGGGTGCCGAGGAGTAAATCGTGCCTGAGGTTGACGCTGCACAGCTCGAGGGTGAGGCAATGCTCTCAGATCGCATCGCCGATCTCGTCGAATATCTCGTTGTTCAGATCGTCGACGACCCGGATTCCGTGAGCCTTGAGGTCATCGATGGTGACGACGCCTCTACGATTGAGGTTTCGGTCGCCGAGGATGATGTCGCTAAGGTCATCGGCCGTCGTGGCCGTACCATCAAGGCCATTCGCACGCTCGCCCGTGCACTGGCCGCTCGCCTCGACACTGCTGTCGAGGTAGAGGTTCTGGGCTAGGACCTTGAGGTCCCAGTACAAAAACATCGCCCGTGTGGTCAAGCCGCACGGAAGGAAGGGGGAGGTCCTCGCGCAGCCGCTGCGGGGGCTTCCTTCTGTATTAGAGCCGGGTATGCGCGTCGCCCTGACGCCGCCGGCGCTCAAGCGCGACCGCTTTTGCACGGTCGTGTCCGTCACCGATACGGGCGATGGCGATCTGGTCTCGTTTGAGGGCATTGACGACTTGACGGCCGCCGAGGGCATCACGGGATGCTACGTGCTGGCAAATCGTGACGACTTTGAGCTCGATTCGCTCGACGCTGCCTATACCGACCTGATGGGTCGCGAGGTGGTCGACGAGCGCTTCGGTTCGCTCGGTACGATCGTCGAGATCATGTCGACGCCCGCCAACGATGTTTGGGTTGTCGAGGGTGATCGGTACGGCGAGGTGCTGATTCCCGTGATCGAGCAGGTCGTGCTCGATCTTCCCGACACAGGAACAATTTCCGTCCACGTTATGGACGGCCTGATCGATATGGACAAGTAGGGAGGACAACATGCTGATCGAGACCCTTTCGGTCTTTCCCGAGATGTTTGAGCCCGTCATGTCCACATCGATCTTGGGCCGCGCCCGCAAGGCCGGCCTTTTTGATTTTAAGGCGTATAACCTGCGCGACTGGACGCACGACCGCCATCGTACCGTCGATGACGAGCCGTACGGCGGCGGGCAGGGCATGCTCATGAAGGTCGAGCCTATCGCCGAGGCCATCGAGGCCATTAGCGCAGAGGGTCCCAAGCCCACTGTGGTGTTCTTTACCCCCTGTGGCGAGCCCTTTACGCAGCATGTGGCCGAGCGCCTGCTCAAAAGTGAGCGCCTGCTGTTTGTGTGCAGTCGCTACGAGGGCGTCGACGAGCGCGCGTATGCGTATGCCGATGAGCGTCTGTCGATCGGCGACTACGTGCTTACGGGCGGCGAGCTTCCCGCTATGGTCGTTGCCGATGCCGTCGTACGCCTGATTCCCGGCGCCCTGGGCGACGAGATGAGCAACGTCGACGAGTCGTTCTCGACCGCCGAGGACGGAGGACTGCTCGAGTACGCGCAGTACACCCGTCCTGCCGAGTTCAACGGCGAGGGCGTGCCGCCGGTGCTCGTGAGTGGCGATCATGCCAAGGTCGATGCCTGGCGTCGCAAGAACGCCATCGAGCGCACCTGCCGCTGGCGTCCCGATCTGATCGAGACGGCGCGCCTTACGCCCCAGGAGCGCGCTTACGCGCAGGAGATTTTGGACGCTGCGTATTCGCAGAGCGAGGAGTGAGAATGGTTCCATCGCAGCATTCCGCGTTGAGGGGCGCTTTTGAGTGGATCGCGGTCATCGCGATCGCGCTCGTGGCCACCTTCTTGATTCGCTCGTTTGTGGTCGAGCCCTTTGTGGTGCCCACCGGCTCCATGGAGTCCACGATCGAGATTGGCGACCAGATCCTGGCACAAAAGGTGAGCCTCGAGCTCGGTCGGCCCGTCAAGCAGGGTGATATCGTGGTGTTTCACAACCCCGATGGCACCTCCGAGCATGATGTTCTTGTCAAGCGTGTTATTGCCACGGCCGGCCAGACGGTCGACCTGCAGGATGGCAAGGTGGTCGTTGACGGCCAAGCGCTCGACGAGGACTATACGACGGGCATGAGCTGGCCGCTTTCGGTCCAAGCGCCCGGCGCTCAGGTAAGCTATCCCTACACGGTTCCCGACGGGTGCGTGTGGGTGATGGGCGACAATCGCGAAAACTCTGCCGACTCACGTTATTTTGGTCCCGTCGATCGCTCTGATTTGATCGCAGTGGCGCTTGTGCGCTACTGGCCGTTCAACCGCATCGGCGCTATCGACTAAAAACCGCTATAGTACAGTACCTAACCGTGTAATCGTTTCGACGAGGGGATATTAGAGGCATGAACGCTTCATCGCTTTCCTTCCAAGACATCATCCTGCGCCTCCAGCAGTACTGGGGCGAGCAGGGCTGCGTCATCATGCAGCCCTATGACTCCGAGGTCGGTGCCGGTACCTTCCATACCGCGACCACGCTGCGCTCGCTCGGTCCCGCCGAGTGGCGCACCTGCTATGCACAGCCCTGCCGCCGTCCCGCCGACGGCCGCTACGGCGAGAACCCCAACCGCATGCAGCACTACTATCAGTTCCAGGTGCTCATCAAGCCCTCGCCGGTCAACGCCCAGGAGCTCTACCTGGGTTCGCTGGCCGCCATTGGCCTGGACCCCAACGACCATGACGTCCGCTTTGTCGAGGACGACTGGGAGAGCCCGACGCTCGGCGCCTGGGGCCTTGGCTGGGAGGTCTGGCTCAATGGCATGGAGGTCACGCAGTTTACGTACTTCCAGCAGGTGGGCGGCATCGAGGTCGACCCCGTGCCCGTCGAGATCACCTACGGCCTGGAGCGTATCGCCATGTACGCCCAGGGCGTTAACTCGGTCTACGACCTGGTGTGGAGCTACCTGCCCGACGGCACGCCCATGACCTATGGCGACGTGTTCCTCGAGAACGAGCGCGAGTTCAGTGCCTATAACTTTGAGGTCGCCAACGTCGAGATGATGCGTCAGAAGTTTGACGACTACGAGGCCGAGTGCCATTCCTGCCTGGAGCGCAAGCTGCCGCTGCCGGCATATGACTGCGTCATGAAGTGCAGCCACGCTTTCAACCTGCTCGATGCTCGCGGCGCCCTGTCCGCGGTCGAGCGTGCCAACTACATCCTGCGCGTCCGCGCCGTCGCCAAGGCGTGCTGCGAGGCCTACATGGCCGAGGTCGCCGGAGTCAACGAGAATGCCGATCAGGAAGGCGAGGTGGCGTAAGCCATGGCAGACGCTAAGGATTTCCTGTTTGAGATCGGTACGGAAGAAATGCCCTCCGCACCGCTGAACAATGCCGTCAAGCAGCTTGGCACCATGATCGCCAAGGGTCTCGACGAGGCCGGTCTGGCCCACGGCGAGGTCCGTGTGATCTCGAGCCCGCGCCGCCTGGCTGCGCTCGTTGCTGACGTCGCCACCGCGACCGACGAGGTTCACGAGGTCAAGCGCGGCCCCGCGGCCAACATCGCCTTCGATGCCGACGGTAACGCCACCAAGGCCGCCCAGGGCTTCGCCCGCAAGTGCGGTGTGGCTGCCGAGGATCTGGTCCGTCGCGAGGACACCGACGGCCGTGAGTACGTCTTTGCCGAGAAGAACATCCCTTCCGCCCCGGCCACCCCGATCCTGACGGCCCTGTGCGAGAAGACTATCGCTGGCCTGCAGTGGCCCAACTACCGCTCTCAGCGCTGGGGTCACGAGCATGCGACCTTTGTTCGTCCGGTCCGCTGGATCTGCTGCCTTCTGGGCGAGGACGTTGTGCCCGTGTCGTTTGCCGACGTGACGAGTGGCAACACCACGCGTGGTCATCGCGTGCTTGGCCCCGGTGACCATGTGGTCGCCAGCCCCGCCGTCTACGAGCAGGTGCTCGAGGACGCCGGTGTGCTTTCTGCCGAGCGTCGTCGTGAGGCCATCCTCGCCGGTATCGCCGAGGTCGAGGCTGCCCGTCCCGGCTGCCATGTCGATACGCCCAAGAAGGTCTTTGAGGAGGTCATTAACCTCTGCGAGTGGCCGACGGTGCTCGTCGGTACCTTCGATGAGGAGTTTCTCAAGGTCCCGCACGAGATTATCTGCGAGTCCATGCTCACCAACCAGCGCTACTTCCCGATCTATGACGGCGAGGGCAAGCTCACGCGTGAGTTCGTGGTCGTTTCCAACAGCAAGCCCGAGAATGCCGAGCGCGTGATTGACGGCAACGAGCGCGTCGTGCGCGCCCGTCTGGACGACGCCAAGTTCTTCTACGAGGAGGACCTGAAGATCTCCCTCGACGAGTTCCGCGAGCGTCTGGCCAAGGTCGCCTTCCAGGAGAAGCTCGGTAGCGTGCTCGCCAAGTCCGAGCGCATTGAGCAACTCGCGCTTGCCATCGCTCGCGAGGCCCATCTGGGCGCCCACCTGGCCGCCGACGCTGCTCGCGCCGCGCACCTGTGCAAGGCCGACCTGGTGTCTAACGCCGTCGTCGAGTTCACGAGCCAGCAGGGCGTGATGGGCGGTTATTACGCGACCGCGATGGGGGAGAATGACGAGGTCGCCCATGCCATCCGCGATCACTATCGTCCCCGCTTTGCCGGTGACGAGTTGCCCGAGGGCACCGCTGGCTGCATCGTGGCCTGCGCCGACAAGCTCGATACCATCGCCGGTATTTTTGCCATCGGCGAGCCCCCGACCGGCTCCTCCGACCCCTACGCGCTGCGTCGCGCCGCCATCGGCATCATCAACATCCTGCGCGACCGTCTGCCGATCGATCCCACGTCGCTTATCGACTTTGCCCTTGAGCTCTATAGCGAGCAGGGTATCGAGTTCGACGCCGCCGAGGTCGCTCAGCAGGTTCGCGACTTCTTCCACGGCCGTCTGGTGAGCATGGCCCGCGACGAAAAGATCCCGGCCGATACCGTTGCCGCCGTCTCCGCGGTGCACATCATCGCCCCGTCCGTCTTCTTCGCCCGCTGCGCCGCCCTCGACGAGGCCCGCAAGAACGACGCTGAGACGTTCGATAACCTGGCGACCGCCTATGCCCGCGCCGCGCACATCTCCAAGCCCGAGCTGGGCGCGGAGTACGACCGCGCCCTGATGGGCGAGGTCGAGCTCGCGCTTGCCGATGCCTCCGAGGCTGCTCAGACCGCTGTCGACGCCGCCCTTGCTGCCGAGGATTACCCGGCCGCATTTGCCGCCCTTGCCGCCCTGCGCGCCCCCATCGACCGCTTCTTCGACGAGGTCATGGTCATGGACAAGGACGAGCAGCTTCGCGATAATCGCCTTAAGCTGCTCAACCGCTTCGAGGCCGTTTTCTCCGGCATCGCAAACATCGGTGAGCTTGCTCGCAAAAAGTAAGCCAGCCTGCGCATAAGCGCAAAAGGAGCCCCGCATGGATTGCCCGGTCACCGCTCGTCCCACCGTTATCGTTATCTCCGACTCGCTCGGTGATACCGCTTGTGAGGTGGTGCTTGCGGCGTCCGGGCAATTTGATGAAGGGGCTTTTCGTCTCTTGCGCCTGCCCAAGGTGAACTCGGTGGAGCAGGTCAAGTCGTTTGTGGGTCCGCGCGTCGATGCCGATCATCGCGATATTGCCGTGTTCCACACCATTGTCGATCCGGCGCTTCGCGCCCGTGTGCTCGATTACCTGGGCATGCTGCATATCCGTTCGGTCGACCTGATCGGCCCGACGCTCGCCGTGCTGTCGTCGCTCATCGGTGTGCCGCCCAAGGGCGTTGCGGGCGTGATTCACAAGACCGATGACCGCTATTTCCATCGTATCGAGGCCATGGAGTATTTCGTTGAGCACGATGACGGGCGCGGCTGCGACGATCTGTCGGGTGCCGATATCGTGCTGCTGGGCGTATCGCGCACGTCCAAGACGCCGCTGTCGATGTATTTGGCCTATCAGGGCTACAAGGTCGCCAATGTCCCACTGGCGCATGGCATGGAGCCGCCCAAGTCGATTTACGAGGTCGACCCGATGCGCCTGTTCGGCCTGATTTCGACCGTCGATGTGATTTCCGAAATTCGCGATAGCCGCTTGGGCGATGACTACGCTCGTGCCGTTGCCGGCTCCTATGCCGAGCCTGAGAGCGTGCACAGCGAGCTCGAGGAAGCCCGTGCGCTCATGAAGCGCCTAGGCTGCTTTGTGGTGCGTACCGACGGCAAGGCCATCGAGGAAAGCGCTGCCGAGATCATTAACCACTTGGAGGAAATCCAAGAAGCCCGTGCCCGCCGCGCCGCCCGTCGAGCCCAACAAAGCTAGCTTATTGGGGTAGCTAAAAAGCCCCGTCTAAAAAGACTAACTAAAAATAATGCACGATAATGGTAAAGCGATTTAGCAAATTACTTGCATTTGACCTGCAAGTTTATTGAAGTGGTCTCTTCATAAGGTAACCACCTTTACCTACCGTTTACCGCCAGTTTTAGCACGTTTACCAAACCGCGCATCCTCTGCTTAAGCCCGCTCAAAACCCGCCGTATAGTTCCCTCACGGCCCGCATCTGACGGGTCGATTCGTTACCACGGTCGTGCGCGTAAGCGCATGGAAGGGGAAGCATCGTGAGCGATTGCAAGAGGGTTTACCGTTTTGGAACCGACGCCCAGGGCACCTGTGTCACCGAGGGCGACAAGTCCATGAACTTCGTGCTTGGCGGCAAAGGCGCTAACCTTGCCGAGATGAGTCGCATCGGCCTGCCGGTTCCCGGTGGCTTTACCATTACCTGCCAGACTTGCGTCGAGTACTCCGGTGCCGGCAACGTGTGGCCCGAGGGCGCACTCGATGAGATCGTTGCCGCCGAGGCGGACCTCGAGGCCCGCTGCGGCAAGAAGCTCGGCGACGCCTCCGATCCGCTGCTTGTGTCGGTTCGTTCGGGCGCTCCGTTCTCCATGCCCGGCATGATGGACACGGTCCTTAACTTGGGCCTCAATGACGATTCCGTCCAGGGCCTCATCGCGCAGACGCAGAACCCGCGTTTTGCCTGGGATAGCTACCGCCGCTTTATCCAGATGTTTTCCAATGTCGTCATGGGCGTCGACGCTGACCTGTTCGAGAACGCGCTGACCCGGGCACGCCTGGTCGCTGGTGTTCGCGTCGATTCCGAGCTTTCGGCCGAGGATCTGCAGGAGCTCGTCGAGACCTTCAAGGGGATTTTCTCTGAGAACGTCGATGCTTCCCTGTATCCCGAGCTCGAGGTTGCTGACGGCAAGCCTGTCTTCCCGCACGACCCGGAGCTTCAGCTACGCCTTGCCATCCAGGCCGTCTTTGGCAGCTGGATGAACGAGCGTGCCTGCATCTACCGCAAGCAGCATGGCATTTCCGACGACCTCGGCACCGCCGTCAACGTGCAGGCCATGGCCTTTGGCAACAAGGGCGAGACCTCTGCGACTGGCGTCGCCTTTACGCGCAACCCGGCCGATGGCACTAAGGAGTTCTACGGCGATTTTCTGGTTAACGCCCAGGGCGAGGACGTCGTCGCCGGCATCCGCAACACCGAGCCCATTGCCGACCTCAAGACCACCCCGGGCCTCGAGTCCGCAGGTGAGGAGCTCGAGCGCGTGTTCCTGACGCTCGAGGATCATTATCGCGATATGTGCGATATCGAGTTCACCATCGAGCAGGGCAAGCTCTGGATGCTCCAGACCCGCGTGGGCAAGCGCACCGCCACCGCCGCCCTGCGCATCGCTATCGAAATGGTCGAGGAGGGCCTGATCACCCGCGAGGAGGCCGTGAGCCGCATCGATCCCGCGCAGCTCGACCAACTCCTGCACCCGCAGTTTGACGCCTCCAAGAAGTACGAGACGCTGGCCAGCGGTCTGAACGCCAGCCCCGGTGCCGCCGTGGGCGAGGTCGTGTTCTCGAGCGACGACGCCGTCGCGCGCGCCAACGAGGGCCACAAGGTCATTCTGGTTCGCTGGGAGACCAACCCCGATGACCTGAAGGGCATGGTAGCCGCCGAGGGCATCCTGACCAGCAACGGTGGCAAGACGAGCCATGCCGCCGTTATCGCCCGCGGCATGGGTACGCCCTGCGTCTGTGGCGTTGAGCGCTTCCATATCGACGCCGCCGAGAAGGTCGTGCGCATCGAGGGCAGCGACCGCGTGCTGCACGAGGGCGACGTTATCTCCATCGACGGCACCCAGGGTATCGTCGTCGACGGCGCCGTTGACCTGGTCTCCGCCGAGCTCACCGGCGATCTGGACACCATCCTATCCTGGGCCGACGAGATTCGCCTGGACGAGACCGGTGGCCATGCCAACCATGTGCGCGTTAATGCCGACAACCCCGAGGATGCCGCGCTCGCGCTCGAGTTTGGCGCCGAGGCCATCGGCCTGTGCCGCACCGAGCACATGTTCCTGGGCGACCGCAAGAACATCATCCAGAGCTTTATCCTGTCTGACGATGAGGCCGTGAAGCAGCAGGCCCTGGCCGACCTGCTCAAGGTTCAGACCGAGGACTTCCTGGCGATGTTCAAGACCATGTCCGGTCGCGATGTGGTCGTCCGCCTGCTCGATCCGCCGCTTCATGAGTTCCTGGATAATCCTCGCGAGCTCGAGGTCGCCATCACCAAGAAGGAAGCCGCTGGCGCCAGCGAGGAAGAGCTTGCCGTCCTGCGCGCCCGCCTGCGTCGTATCGACGGCATGGTCGAGTCCAACCCGATGCTCGGCCTACGCGGCGTGCGCCTGTCCATCGTCTTTAGCGATCTGCCGCTCATGCAGGTCCGCTCCGTCGCCACGGCTGCCGCTCGCCTCATCAAGGAAGGCGTCGACCCGCGCCCCGAGATCATGGTTCCGCTCGTTTCCATCACGGCGGAGCATGTCCAGACCCGCGAGGTTATCGAGCGCGTGATCGCAGAGGTTTCCGACGAAGAGGGCGTCGAGCTCAATATTCCCGTGGGCACGATGCTCGAGCTGCCGCGCGCCTGCATGGTCGCCGACGAGATCGCCCATTACGCAGACTTCTTCTGCTTCGGCACCAACGACCTCACCCAGACCACCTTCGGCTTCTCCCGCGACGATGCCGAGGCCAAGTTCATCCCGCTGTACATGCATAAGAAGATCTTGAAGGACAATCCCTTCGAGACCATCGACACGGCGGTACTCGAACTGGTGCGCTTGGCCGTCGAGAAGGGCCGCGCCACCAACCCCGACATGCACTTTGGCGTGTGCGGTGAGCACGGTGGCGACCCCAAGTCCATCAAGGGCCTGTTTAACGTGGCCGACGTGGACTACGTGTCCTGCTCGCCCTACCGCGTGCCCCTCGCACGCCTGGCTGCCGCTCAGGCCAAGCTCGAGGCCAAGCGTTCCGCCTAACGTTTTGGGTTTAGACGCCTAGCGTAGCCCCCTTCATGCCGCCCGTCTCATTCGTGAGACGGGCGGTTATCATGTGCGGGTTTTGTCTTTTTGTCTGCGTAAAAAATTGTTCTTGCAGCAGAAACCCGCGCGTGTATACTCGAATACGTTTGTTCAACTACGTGCCGGCCAAGGTGGTACGGCACCTCTAGAAGAGTAAGGAATTGCACATGGATTACATCCGCGCAATCGAGCGTCAGCAGATCCGCGAGGACATTCCTCAGGTTCGCGTCGCCGACAACGTCAAGGTTCACTACCGCATTAAGGAAGGCGACCGCGAGCGCATCCAGGTCTTCCAGGGCGACGTCATCCGCATGGCCGGCGCCGGTGCCCGCGAGACCTTCACCGTCCGCAAGATGTCCTTCGGTGTCGGTGTTGAGCGTACCTTCCCGCTTCACAGCCCCAAGATCGCCAAGCTCGAGGTCGTTCGTCATGGTCGCGTCCGTCGCGCCAAGCTGTACTACCTCCGCGACAAGGTGGGCAAGGCTGCTCGCATCCCCGAGAAGCGCTAAGAAGATCGCAGCGTCTGTCCACTCGTTTGGACACAAGGGTCACCTTCGGGTGGCCCTTCTTTTTATCTGATTTGTATGCAAGGAGGGCCTGGTATGGCCAACATGACGAGCTCGGTTTCGGCATCGCAGGTTGCCGGTGAGTTGGCGAGCGCTACGTTTGAGGAGATTCCCGCCCTCGTGGAGCATTATCGCGAGGACCCGCGCCAGCAGGTGATCAAGGCTTGCGAACGCGCCCTCAAACGCCATGCCAAAGAGCTTGCCGAGCGCGAGCGCGTCAATGACATGTACGAGCTTATGCGTGAGCTTGGCGGCGATGGGGTGGTCGTTGGTGTCGACGAGGTGGGTCGCGGATCGGTGGCCGGTCCTTTGACGGTATGCGCTGTCTGCCTTCCTATGGAGCCGCGTGTCTGGGGCATCAACGATTCCAAAAAGCTCACGCCGGCGCGCCGCGAGTTGCTCTCAGTGAAGATTGCCGAGGTGGCGACGGCGATCGGTTTTTGCCATATCGCGCCTAAGGATATCGATGATATGGGCATGGCCCGCGCC
>OHWR01000475.1_pt1 | contig 20079 bp, 10 predicted proteins | sample 1579771 | NCBI WGS metagenome assembly OHWR01 (sample SAMEA3882542, study PRJEB24775) | human gut metagenome | biome: human-associated habitat; feature: intestine environment; material: feces | place: Netherlands | collected 2009/2010 | reverse complement strand
AGCAGGGCAAGATGGCGATGCAGGACACTATGGGGAATGCCGCGGCGCTCACCGGCGGTTACGGCAGTTCTTATGCTTCGACTGCCGGAAACCAGGCATACCAGTCAAGCCTCAACGATTTGAACAATGTCATTCCGTCACTGTATGACCGGGCATATAGCAAATATCGTGACGACAAGAGCGATAAATTGCAGCATATGCAGGTCCTGCAGAACCTCGACGATTCAGACTATAAAAAATATCAGGACACGCTGAGCGACTACTATAACACACTCAATTATCTACAGAGCCAGTCACAGTATCTTTCGGAAAGTGATTACAACCGTTACCTCAATCAGCTTGCGCAGTGGCAGTATGAGCTTGAATATTATACAGGACGCGCAGACGCCGCACAGCAGCAGTCGAATTGGCAGAGCGAGCAGAACCGCCAGTATATGCAGGACTATGTCAATCAGCGCAACTGGCAGAATCAGTTTGATTATCAGAAGGAGCAGGACGCCCTTGCACAGAATAACTGGCAGCAGCAGTTCGACTACGGAAAGGAGCAGGATACGCTTGCACAGAACAACTGGCAGAAACAGTTCGATTACGGAAAGGAGCAGGATGCGCTTGCACAGAACAACTGGCAGCAGCAGTTTGATTACGGCAAGCAGCAGGACGCGCTTGCGCAGAGCAACTGGCAGAAACAGTTTGACTACGGCAAGCAGCAGGACTCAAGGGATTATAATCTCAAAAAACAGCAGTTTGAGCATGACAAATATATGGACTCTCTCAAGGCTCAGAGCTATTCAACCTCTTCGTCGTCTTCGTCAGGCAGGAGCGGGTCAAGCGGTTCTTCGACCGGGAGCAGCGGAAAACAGACTGCTACAAAATCAAAGGCAGCCAGTGAGTTTATAGGTGCACAGCCGACTCGGTACGAGTTTGGTGTAAGACCGGCACTGAAAAACCAATACGGAAGCTACGAGAATTATATAAAAACGAAGATGAGCCAGAACAAGAACCTGACCGACGAGGATATTTATATACTCAGTCAGCATTACGGACTTTCATAAGCGGAGGATAAAATGGAAACAATTGACGACAGAATAAAGCGTGTAAATTCGAAATACGAGGCTCCTGAGTCAATAGACGAAAGAATCAAAAGAGCAAATGATAAATATCAGTGGGATTCGAGCGACAAGGAAATGCATGACTGGTTTGAATCAACCGGTCGTACCACCAGAAGCGCAAACAGCAGGCTGCAAAACAGTTCATATGCGAATTGGAAACGCGACAGCGAAAATACAAAGAGCGCGGTAAACAATGATCTTGAAAAGGCGGACAGAATCAAATCCTATCTCGACTCGCAGCGTGAGCAGCTGGGGGAAGAACGCTACAACACATTCATGGCACGGTACGAGGAATACAAGAATGCTCTGCAGCAGACTTCGCAGAATCTGCAGAAGGAGTCCGACTATTACTCCGATACGCGTAATTCTGGCGTTATGGACACCATGACCGAGGATGATATGAAAGGACGTCTTGACGATATCAAGAACGAGAAAAAGAAGAACCGCAGTGAATCATTCAAAAATCGGGTTTGGGCGTTCCTTAGCACGATGCAAGGAAATACAGCGGATTATGAAAAGTACACTGAAGAAGCCAAGGCGGCAAAAAACAAGCTCAATAATCTGAAGAGTGAGTCCGCTGCATTGGAGTCGGAGATATACAACAGGGATATATCCGAAAAACTCAGCCAGTTTGACGAGGCAACACTCAAGGAAATACAGTCTATCCCCGAGCTCAAGGACAGAATAAAGCTCGAAGAGTCAGTCGGCACGAGCGGAAACAACAAGAATGTCTATGAATATAATCAGAGACTCAAGGAAATAGAGGATAAGGTTCGTGCAAAGGGAATGAATCCCGATGAGCTTGAGAATTATTTTGCGTATGAGTATAACCGCCGCAAGAATGAGCAGGTACAAGATGCGGTTCGTGACTTCAGTGCAGACCATCAGGTGATTGCCAGCGCACTGAGTGTGCCGGTGAATTTAACAAGCAGTGGAGCGGGATATCTTGACGCTGCCGCTCAGCAGGTCGGAAGAAAGCTTACCGGCAGTTATGCGCCTGTAGACTATAACAGAGACGCCGGAATAGCAAGTCAGTTAAGCGATACGGCACGCGGAGCGGTTATGGATGAGCATGACTGGAAGCTTGGCGACTGGGATGCCTTTGACTTCTTATACGGAACAGGAATGTCCGCGCTCGATTCGGCTGCATCTGCAGCCGCGGGCAATCTTGTCGGCGGAGCGCTTGCGAATACCGGGGCGGGAATAAAAGCAGCGGGGAAAGTTGCCGAAGCTGTCGGCGGCGGAATACTCGGCCTTTCTGCTGCAAACTCAACAGTGCGTGATATAAAGGCTCGCGGCGGCAACGACGACCAAGCGGTTATCGGCGGAGCTGTTTCCGGCATATTTGAAGGTCTCTTCGAAAAAGTTTCGATAGGTAATTTCAACAAGCTCAAAGAGGTTGACCCGAGAAGTATGCGCGATGTCGCGATGAACATACTCAAATCAACCGGAGTGAACTTTTCGGAAGAAGCCGCGACGGAAATAGCAAACATAGCCTATGATACCATAGCAAACGGCGATATTTCCAATTATAAGCTCATGATAGCTGCATATGAGAAACAGGGCTTGAGCGAGGCGGAAGCAAAGAAAAAAGTTGCCGGAGATCTCGCGCTGCAGGTCGTTGAAGCGGGAGCGGGCGGAGCGCTTATGGGCGCCGGATTCGGCGTTGTGGGTTCCGGGCTCGGATACCTCAACCACAGAAAACAGGGTACGAACATCACGGGAAAGACAGTTGCAGGTTTTGCAGGCGGAGAGCAGACGCAGATTGCGCAGCGGCTTGAAAGCCTCGGCGAGAACACGCAGGACGCAGTCAGATTGTCCGCTGTGGTGCAGAAACAGGCTGAAGGTGATAAACTTACCCGCGCAGAAAAACGGCTTTTCCGTGGCTCTGAGAACGCTCAGAACGTGGCTGCTGAGATAAAAAACAGCATATCAGATGCCGTGGAAGACTCTCAGATGTCGTTAAAGAAGGACATAGAGACAATAAAGCAGGAATATAAAAAGGCGGTAAATCCGAAGATCGTTGACTTTGTAAATAAAGTCAGAAACTTTAAAAATAAGGAAGCCGCCAATAAGGTGCATATAGATCTTACAGGTGTTACGGAGCGCGAAGTCCATGACATAAAAAAACTCACCGGTATAGATACCAGTGAGTATAAACGCAGTATGGACGGAAACGCTGTAGAACATATTGAAAAAGATCATGGGGAGAACGGAGTCTCGGATCGTTCAATGTCTGATGTCGAAGATCTTGCGCGAATAGAGTATGTTCTCGACAACTATGATGATATCGAAAAGGGAACCGCAGACAAAGTATATACCAAATATATGAATTCTGATAACACGCCTGCCGCAAAGGTTATATATTCGAAGCGTGTTAACGGCAACTATTATGTGGTTGAGGCGGTGCCGGACTCAAAAGCAAAGACACTCCGCATTATCAGTGCCTATAAAGAAAAAGCAGAAGGGGTCTCGCAAGTGCTGAACATGTCCGAAGACCCGCAGCTTACGTCCCAGACGCCCCATGCGTTCGCCCCTTCCGATAACAATATATCACAAAAGAAAAGTTATGTCAACGCTGTCCCAGCAACGATTGATGGACAGAGCGTAACAATCAACGGCATAGACCGCATTGAAAACGACGGAAACCGGGCGCAGATGTATGTCAGAACACAGGACGGCGGCAGTGTTGCGCTGAGCGATGTGCGGTTTGACAGCCGCGAGACCGAAGCTCTTTACAATGTCGCACAGGGCTTTGACAGCACCGACACGGCACGGGCCTTTATTTCAGGATATAAGCAGGGCGATTCGGCAAGCGAATATATGAATGCGTTTTTTGACTTCCGCCGCGCCGGTCAGCTCGGGCAGGACTTCGACAGCGTTTTGCAGTCGAATGCAAATAAATACGCAGGGCTTGAAGAAAGTCAGCTCAGACAGGCGTATTATGCCGGCGTTAATGAAAAAAATAATGCGCCGAAGCATTACAGCGCGAAAGAGGAAAAGAGGGCAGAAAAGAACGGCGGTCTGCTGAGAAACTATACAAAGAAGCTCAACTCGGAGCAGGCGGGTTCGGTATATGTTCTTGAGGCTCTTGCGAAAAAATACGGCTTTGTCGTTGAAGTGTGCGATACGCTTGCAGACGGAATGGCGAACGGTGAGTACGATCCCAAGACCGGCAGAATAAAAATCGCGCTCGACGCGGAGGAAAACGCATATCTCAGAACTGCCGGACATGAACTGTATCATTATATCGAGGACTGGAACTCAACGGCCGCAGGCGAGCTGCGCGAATATGTCATAGGCAAGCTCAAAGAAAGCGAAAACTATGACTATGAGGGCAGAGTAAAAGAGCTGCAGAAGCTTTACGAAGGTTTCGGAAAAGCGGACATAGAGGCGGAAATCGTTGCCGAGTGCATGTTTGATGTGTTTGATGAGCAGACCATAAAGGAGCTTGTCGGAGAGAACCGCAGTCTGGCGGTGAAGATTCAAAGCTGGATACAGGGCTTTATCGAGAGCATAAATGAAATTCTTAAAAATCTCGGGCTTACGAGCCCGGAAATAAGAGCCCTTGAGGGAGATGAGGAGGCACTTGAAACCATCAGCGACCTGTTTAAGTCTGCGCTGGAGCAGACGAGGGAGAACAAATCGCAAGGAAAAACAACCGACATGGCGGACGAAAAGAAAAAATACAGCATAGGTAAAACTACAAAGAATAAGTCGATTGTTGTGATTGCAGATGATATTCTGAAAGGTGTAGATAAGTCTGACTGGGTTGCGAAAGTTAAGGATGTTATCAGAACTAAATTTTCTGATGGAATACCTGTTGAGGGTAAGCTGATTAAGGTGAACAAGATAACCAGAAACGAGTACACCAATTCAAAAAACACTCAACACTACCAAAGAAAAGATGCCGTGATTTATAAAGATAAATTCAAGGCATCAAGTAATCTTAATGAAATTGTATTAGCATCGACTAATTACGTTAATGAGGATTTAAAGCATCAGAGAAAGGATAATTTTACCGAGTTTGCGAGGGGCGATGTGCTCGTTAGAGTGGGAAAAAACGATTATTCTGCAAAGGTTATTGTAGGCTTTACATCGGGAAAGGAAATGGTACTGTACGATATTGTTGATTTCACACCAACAAAGTTTGAATTAAAAAATGAGAATGCGTTTACCGAACAGCCGCTTAAAGTGCAACTCAGTAGACAACACGCATCCTCTGACACGAGAGTAACACAAAGTGAGCCAAGTGTCAATAGCAGTATATCTGAAAAAGCGCAGAATGATGCAAAAAAGTTTTCGCTCAAAGATACTACAAATGAATCCGATTCTCAGACAAAGAGTGAAGCTTTTAAGGAGTGGTTCGGGGACTGGGAAAACGAACCGGAATCTGCAAGCAAGGTCGTGAACGAGGACGGAACACCGAGGATAATTTATCATCAAACTGCGGCTGAGTTCAATGTGTTCAGCAATGCAAATCCGCTTGCCGGACGCAATGACAGTGAAACGCCGAACGGATTTTTTGCAAAGGACAATGATGCGGATATCGGGGTTGGCGGAAACAAACAGATGGCATTGTACGGTGACATGAAAAAGCCACTCCACTTCAAGGATCGTGCAGAAGCGAAAGCATGGTACTCGGAGCACATAGACGGGTATAAGGGACTCACAGAAAAGCTTAACAAACTCGACGAAGAATACCAGTCGAAATACGATGCTCAAGAAACGGCCAACGACGAATACTATGAGCAGAACTATGAAGCTTATGTTGCCGATGATGTGGAAGTCACTCAAAAAATCCTTGAAAATGAGGATAAGCTCGACGATATTCTTGAACAATGGAAAGAGGATACCGAAGCTATACGAGGAGAGCTGAGGAAGCTGCTGAACGGTTATTTCATAGAAAAAGACAGCGGCTATGACGGAATAATTCTCGATTTTGACTTTGGAGGCAGGTCAAAAGGAGGAAAAGTAAAAAGCTATATATTCTTCAAGAATACTCAGCTTAAATCCGCAACAGATAATATCGGTCTTTTTGACAGAAGAAATCCTGATATTCGTTATTCTCTCAAAAGCACTTCTTCCATAGAGGAACAGAACAAGAAGCTCATGCAGGAGAACAAAGCTCTGCGCGAATACAAGCGAGAGCTCGAGTGGCGCCTCGGAATAAACAGGAAAGAGCTTGATGAGCGGGCAATACGCAGACTTTCAAAAAAAGTGCTCAAGGAATACAGCAGCAAGTATAATGCCGAAACGCTGACGCAAAATCTCAAGAATATCTTTGAAGCACTTGCCAATATGGACGACGGCATAACTTATGATGAAGTTATCGCGAGGACTGCGGAGGTTGCCAAGGCGGTGCTTGAGGAAAGCGCAGTGCTGAACACCGATATGTCCGAACAGTACAGTGCGCTGCGTGAATATGCCAAGGGCACGAAAATAAAACTCAGTGAGCAGCAGAAAAAAGAGATTGCCTACTATTACGGGAGCTATGATAAGTTCAGAAGGAAGAACTTCGGAAAGATAAGGCTTTCCGAGGAAGGCAGTACGCTTGATTCGCTTTGGGGCGAGATGTCCGAACTTTGGCCGGAGTTCTTTGAACCGGATACGCATGAGCTTGAGCAGGTGCAGACGCTCGTAAATGCACTCGAAACCATAAAACCGTTCTATGAAAATCCGTTCTACGACGGTTCTTTTGATATGGATATAGACACGGCGAGCTATGACCTTGCAATGCGGTTGTATGAAGAGTATTACGACATTCCGGAGCTCAAGACGCTGCGGCAGAAGATTGAGAAAGAATACCGCGACAGATACGACAAGCGCGTTGAAAAAATCAAGGAACAGGAAGCTGCTAAGCGACATAAGCTTTCTGAGGAACTCATAAAGCAAAAGGCGCTCTATGAACAACGCACATTCGAGGATCGCCGCGAATGGCTGCGTAAAGATGCTATGGCAAAGAGCAAACGGAGCATTGAGAGAACTGCGAAGACTCTTAACAGGTTCCTGCAGAATCCGAACAAGACTCAGCATGTGCCCGAAGCTTTGCGCTCGGCCCTCGGAGAGTTCCTGGTATCTCTCGATGTCTACGGCAACAGTCAGTCGAAGGACGCGTTTGAGTGGCGCAAATCTATGTCGGAGCTGCAGGGAGAATTGCGCAAAATGCAGCAGGGAAATGACCCTCAGTATCAGCAGTTCCTGGCAGACCTCGACCCGGATCTTATGCCGATGATGACAACGCTGCTTGAAGTGTATAAGGGCAGTTCCATAAAGGATATGGATGCGCAGGGGCTTGCCGAGCTTGAAACTGTTATGCAGCAGATAAAGGGCGGAATAACGAGAGCCAACGAATTGCTTGCAAACAGCCGATATGGAACGGTTCAGGCAATTGCCGACGCGAGCGTGCATGAGATGGACAGCCGCAAGAGCTTCAAGGACAAGGTAAAGGTTGGGTATAAGCAGCTGAATGTAAATATGCTTGACTCGTTCAGCTTTTTCCATCAGCTCGGACCGGCAGCAGAGACTGTTTTCAAATCCATTCGTTCCGGCTTCGATGAGCGGGTGGAAATGATAGACAATGCGAATGAGTTCATGCGGTCGATTGTCAGCCAGAAGGAAATACAGGACTGGGAGCACTCGAAGCAGACCTTTAAGGTCGAAGGCGGAGAACTGACATTGACGGTCTCGCAGATGATGGAACTGTATAACCTCTCCAAACGAGAGCAGGCGCGGGATCATCTTCTTCTCGGCGGAATCCGTCCTCTGGACACTTCAAGGCAAGAGGCGAAAATGCGAATCAAGGAGCAGTTCGGTAAGGGCGAAGAAACATACGCTAAGGCTGTGCAGGTGACAGTGGAAGACCTTGGAAAGATAATCGACTCTCTGACTCCGAAGCAGAAGCAGGTTGCAGAGAAAATGCAGGGCTTTTTGAGTGGAAATGTTGCTGATTGGGGCAACAAAGCGTCAATGACACTGTACGGCTACAGAAAGTTTACCGAAGAGCATTACTGGCCGATACAGGTCAACAAAAACTCCGTGCGGACGATGAACGCGGAGGACGGGGCGGTTCAGACTCAGAGCAATTTCTATAAGCTTGTCAACATCGGCGCGACAAAGAGCGTCCAGCGAAATGCAAGTAACGGACTGTTTATTAAGGGTGCTTTCGATACCTTTACAAAGCACATCACCGAAATGAGCGCATATTCGGCATATGCGGTGCCGGTAACCGACGCGATGAAATGGTATAATGCCCTGAGCTTCGAGGAAAAGGACGATGGATATATAGCCATATCCGGCACAAAACAGTCTATTGAACGAGCTTTCGGCAATGACGGAAAGGCATATTTTGAAAAGTTTATACTGGATCTTAACGGCAGCTCGGACAGCAAAAATGCAGGTGGAGCGGGTGAGGAAGCACTGATACGCAACTTTAAGGTCGCCGCCGTCGGAGCAAACATCAGGGTCGCCATTCAGCAGCCTACGGCATATCTCAGAGCAGCGGCAGTAATGAACCCGAAATATTTGCTTAAAGGGCTTTTGTCAAAGCCGGCAAGTAAAGAAGCAATAGACAATTGCCCGATTGCAAAATGGAAAAGCTGGGGATTCTATGAGACGAGTATGGGCATAACGATGAAGCAGCTTATAACTGGACAGAAGACGGTCGTCGATAAGATCCGCGAAAAGTCTATGTGGTTGGCCGGAGTTGGTGATGAGCTGACATGGGGAACGCTGTGGAATGCCTGCAAGGCGGAAGTCAAGGATAAAACCGACCTTAAAGAGGGAACTGCAGAGTTCACGCAGGCAGTCTCAGACAGGCTCAGTGAGGTGGTTGATAAAACCCAGGTCGTTGATTCGCTTCTGCATCGAAGCCAGTTTATGCGCAGTACGAGCTCTTTCTCAAAAATACTCAGTGCCTTTAAGGCCGAGCCGACGAAGTCGTACAACATGCTCCGCAATGCATTGGTTGATTATAACAATGCTGATCCCGGCAGTAAAAAGGCAAAGGCGAAGAATATAGCGCGTATTGCCGCGGTACATATCGCGACAAGCATCTTGACTGCCGGAATAGCGTCGATAGCAGATGCGTTCCGCAACGATGATGACGAGAAGAAATGGCTTGAGCTTTATCTTGAAGCATTCGGAGGCAACACGCTTGACGGAATCAATCCGTTTTCAGCCGTGCCGTATGTCGGAGATATTCTCTCAATCTTGTCCGGATATTCTGCGAGCCGCATGGATATCGAGGGTATTGAAGAACTAATTCAGTCCTGCGAATCGTGGCAGAAAGTATTCAGCGGCGAGAAGAAAAATCCGGATATCTGGAAGCTGATGATGAGCAGTGCAAAGGGAATTTCAAAGGTCAGCGGTCTGCCGATAGCGAACACGATGCGCACTTTTGAAAGCTTATATAATTTCTTCTCTCCTGACAACCTCGGCAGGGAAGCAAGCTCCACGGAATACAGAAAGTTATACAATTCGATTGCCGAGGGAAAATATCAGAAGCAGTACGATAAGCTTATCAAAAAGGGTTATACCGCGCAGCAGCTCGAGAACGGTGTTAAGAATAATCTGGTGAAGTCCGAACCTCGAATCGCGCAGGCGGCACAGGCGCGCGAAAGAGGAAACATCTCAGAATATAAAAAAATATATGAAGAGCTGGTTTCTGAAGGATATCCGTCAAACGCGGTCATAAAAGCAATCAATAACTATATGACAATGCAGACGGCTGCGGCGCAGGCAAAAAGCAACGGAGACGACAGCGCACTCAGCGGCAAGCTCGAAGCTTTGCTCGAGAGCGGGTACGATGAAGATGAAGTGAACAGGATGATAGATGAGATTGCCGCAGAGCTTGATCCCGAAGCAGAACAGGATAAAGCGGTCGAAGAGAAAAAACTTTATGAGTATAAAGACCTCCAAAAGGCACTTGAAAACTCTGATGTTTCGTCCGCAAAAGAGATAGTCGAATATCTGCGAGCAAACGGCAAAGAGGATAAGACAATCCGCCAGGCATTGACAAAAGACCTCAAATCTGAGTATCAGGAAATGTACAAAAGCAATGATACGGAGGGCATGCGCCGGACGCGCCAAATGCTCTATGAGTTGAACATAGGGTATGATGATAAGACATTTCAGCGTTGGATTAAAGACATGACAAAGTGACAGCGAGGCGGGGAGAAATACTTCCCGCCTTTTGCTATACTTAAATCAGAGGTGACCCGAATGGAACGTGTAGAGCACAGAATAAAGCTAAATCTTATGAAAGCCGGCTTGCAGGGTCAGGTAATCGTGAAAAAGGCTGACTCTGACAGTCGAAAAATAAATATATACCTATCGTCGGCCGCAGGTCCATTCGACATGAGCGATATCGCATCGGCAATTCTGCGAGCGGAAAAGCCGGACGGTAAGGTAATGTTCAACAGCTGTACTGTGTGCGAGGATAGGCTGGAATATATTATCACAACTCAGACGATAGCTGCGACGGGGACGGTGACGTGTGAAATTACTTTAACGAGCAAATCGGGGCAGGTTCTTGTAACACCGCGCTTCGAGATTATAGTTGCAGATATTATCTACTCTGATTCTGAGATTGAATCAACAAATGAATACACAGCGCTGGAAGAAGCTATAAAAAAGGCAGCCGCACTGAAAGACGGAACGACATTTACGCCCCGCGTCAGCGACGAAGGGGTGCTTTCATGGACAAACGAGGACGGCAAGGACAATCCCGCGGCGGTTAACATAAAAGGACCGAAGGGTGATTCGGGAGCAAAGGGAGACAAAGGCGAGCCTGGTAAGGATGGGACAGACGGAAGTACCGGTGCGGCGGGTGCTGATGGTGTTACACCACATATTGGTGATAACGGTAACTGGTTTATCGGAAACACGGATACCGGAAAACCATCTCGTGGCGCAGCAACAGCAGCAGATGTCAACTACGAACTGCCCGAAGAAGTCCAAACAGAATTTTCGTGGGCTGAGATTGAAGAAAATACCGTAAAAGCAGGACTTGACATGGCTATATATTACGCGCTTGCAGGTATGTACGCAAAATATATAGGCGTTACCTTGCAGGGCGCAGCAGGCACGGTTGATGTTAGCTTGCAGAATTTTATCAACAACACATATATTCCGGTTGCCAATAAGGCCCATGAACACGATAACAAGAGCATTTTAGATGAGATAACCGCCGAAAAGGTCAATATATGGGACAACAAACAAGCTAAGCCGTCGCAGGTCACAAGTGGCACAACGATAACACTTGCTGACAATACGGAATATCGCTTGACTGATGTTACAACGCTAACCTTGACCTATCCGACAGGCAGTTTTGAATGTTGGATGTCGCTTACCTTTGCGGCAAGCGGCACTATCACGGTCACACTGCCGACAGGTACAAAGTATCTCGGCTCATCGCCAGACTTCAAAAACGGCGAGACGTGGGAGCTCAGCTTTAAGGACAAAGTTCTGGCGGCGCAGAAGGTCGGTGACGGCACATGAAGCGCAGGCTGATGGCTTTTGAAAAATCGGGCGGCGGACTGCCAAGCAGCTATACCGCAGTCGATTATTTGCAGTCCACGGGCACTCAGTGGATAGAAATGGGCGTTACACCTAACCAAAACACGAAGGCAGTTTTAAAAATAAAAATAAATGTGTTTACGAGTAAGGGCGCGTCACTCATTGGCAGCAGGACAAATATTAATTCCGATGACCAGTTTACAACATATTTGGACGACTATGGCGGCACAAGATTTTTGTTCCGAATGGACGGTCAACCTAAAACAACCTCTTGGACAGGATTAACTACGAATAAGATTTACATAGTCACGCTCTCGGGAACGGAAATGAAAGCCGAGCTTGAGGACGGAACGGCGGTGTTTTCAAAAACTTTCTCCGTTCCTGATTTTACTTCGACGCTGACGATGGCACTGTTCAGGTCAAAGGGTGTGAGCGGTGATTACTTTCGGGGTAGAATCTACAGCTGCAAGCATTACAGCGGCGACGAGCTTATTCAGGATTTTCAGCCTTGTCTCGACACAAACGGTGTGCCGTGTATGTTTGATTTCGTTTCTCGAAAGCCTTTCTATAATGTAGGTACAGGCTCTTTTGCATGGGGGTAAAGTATGGACAGACGCAGAATAATGCTCTTACAGAAAATCGGGGGGGTGGTACTATTCCTGACGGTTACACGGCGTTGGAATATATCCAGTCCTCGGGCAGCCAGTATATCGACACCGGGCGCAAGTTGACGCAGGATTCTGATATCACCATAGATTTCAGCATAGTCGGTGAAATATACAGGGACGCGGGCATATTCGGGTCGCGCCAGAGCGCGTTGAAAAATAATCTTACGCTGTTTCAGAACAAAAATCCGATTGTTTTCTCCGGCGACTTTTCCGAATATCAAAAGCACCGTTTTTCGGTGGCTTCATCATTGGAACGAACAAAAATCCAAATAAACAAAGCCGGCGTGTGGGTCAATGATATTTTAAAAAAATCTTGGAGCGATGTCGCCGACTTCGAGACGCCGACAAACGGACTGATATTTGACGTCGGCAACAACAACTGGTCGGGCAATAAGGCTGTTATGCGGTTATATAGCTACACCGACGGCGATGCACAGCAGCTTGTCCCGTGTCTTGATGCAAACGGTGTGCCGTGCCTTTATGATCTTATAGGCAAAACGGCGCTCTATAATCAGGGCGCGGGCAGCTTCACATGGGGGTGAAAATATGATATACGGAAAACTGGTCGGCGGAGAGCTTAGAGGCGCGCCGAGACCGATAAAAACAAACGAGGGCGATGTTTTTACTACTGACCCCAATTTGCTTTTGCAGTACGGATACAAGCCGATAATCACGGCGGAATATCCGTCCGACGGCGGGTATTACACCGAGTCGTGGACGGAGACGGAATCCGAGATAAAGCAAATCTGGACAGCCGCTGAGCCGCCCGAGGACATATCGGCGGACGAGGCGCTGGATATCATCACAGGGGGTGCGGATATATGACGAGGACGCAGGCAAAACGCTTTCGCGAGATGATAACAAAAGCTGCTGCGAAGCTGACGAACGCCGAAGCTCTGACGAGCATCAGTTTGTTTGAACCGTGGAGCGGCGAAAAGGATTATTCTATCGGCGACAGGGTGCGCGACGGCGGGAATTTATATCGCTGTTACAACGCTATATCCGCCAATCCCACATGGCGTCCGAGCGTGACTCCCGCACACTGGGAGCGCGTGACGGCAGACGAGGACGGCACGATAGATAACCCGATAACCGCCGTCGAGGGCATGAGGTATTTTAAAGACAAGTACTATCTCGACGGCGGCAAAATTTACAGATGCACAAGAGACGACAGCGGCGGCGAGGGCACGGTTATGCACTATCTGCCGTCGCAGCTTGTGGGCATTTACTTCGAGGAGGTGCGAGAGTGAGAATTTGTATATCCGTGGGTCACGGAAAATCGGCGGGCGGCGGCTATGACAGCGGCGCGGTCGGCGGAGGCTTTCACGAGTTTCGCATAGCGCGAAAGATCGGCTTTTATATCGCCGAAGCGCTCAAAAATTACGGCTGCGACGCGGTGCTCATAAACTACGATGCCGATATGTATCTGACGGACAGGATAGCCTATGTCAACCGCGAGAACTTCGATCTGGCTGCCGAGATTCATCTGAACGCAGGCGGCGGAACGGGGAGCGAGGTCTATTATAAACACACCGACGAGGGCGGTAAAAAGCTCGCCGCGAAGATAAGCGCGGGCATTGCGAAAACATTTTCACTGCGCGACAGGGGAGCTAAAACAAAGCTCAATTCCGCGGGCGGCGATTATTTCGGCTTCGTCCGCTCGGTCAGATGCCGCAGTCTGCTCATTGAGACCGTGTTCATAGACGGCTCTTCGGACAGAAAAAATGTCGAAACGGAAGCGGGACAGAAAAAGTGCGGCGAATCGATTGCCGCGTCGATAGCCGAATTTTACGGGCTTTGCGTGAAAAATGAGCCGCAAAAAGTCGCGCAGTATGCCGATATCAGAGCGGGCGACCGCGTGAAAATTATAGGCAAAAATTATGCTACGGGTCAGCGAATCCCGTCGTGGGTGAAGCTCAGAACGCATACCGTCGCAAAAGTCGAGCCGAGCCGCGCGCTGCTCAAGGAGATAAACTCTTGGGTCAGGCTCTCTGACTTGAAACTCGCGGCGAGACCGTCAGTTTCGGTCGGAAGCGTTGTTTTTATAAAGCCCGGTGCGGTCTACGGCGGCTGCACTTCGGCGCGCGGAAAGCGCGTGCCGGATTCCCAGCTCTCGCCGAAAAAACACACCGTCACGAAAGTTCAGCAGAATCGCGGCACGCTCGAAGCCCTGCTCGGCGATATTTCGAGCTGGGTCGCGGTCGGCAGTCTCGAGGAGGTGTGAGATGAACGCAGAAATAACTGTGGCACTGCTCTCGGCGGCGGGTACGCTCATTGGCTCGCTCGGCGGCATACTCGCGTCGAACAGGCTGACGAATTATCGCATCGCGCAGCTCGAAAAGCGGGTCGACAAGCACAATAATCTCGTCGAGCGCATGGCGGCGGCAGAGGATTCGATAAAATCCGCGCACAGGCGCATAGACGATATCACGCGCAGAAAATAAGGGGGATTTTCATGAAGAAGCTTTTTGAAAATATAACAAAAATATCGGTCGGCACGTGGGTCAGGGGTATTTTGTCTCTTGTGTCAATAGTCAATATGGCGCTGACCGCGTTCGGGAAAACACCGGTCAGCGTCGAATACAGCGAGCTATATACAATAATAAGCCTGATATTCACATTCATTGTCGGCGCTGCGAGCTATTGGAAGAACAACAGCTTCACTTCTGCTGCTATAGAAGCGGACAAATTCATGCACGAACAGCGCATAGCGGAGGGCGAAGATGATAACGGCACTTCTCTATAATATAATGAATATCTTCGGGCTTTATCTCGCGGCGGTTTTAGCTGCGATATGCCGCATCTTAGAACTTCGCTGAAATAACACGAGCCGCCGCGGGGAAAACATCTCTGCGGCGGCTTTTTTGCTTCTTTTCTCTTCAAAAATGCTTGCAGATGCAACACTCTTGCGGTATACTGTTACATATTATATAAGTCAAATGTCCGCACAGCGGAAAAATATATTTTGGAGAGAAGAATATGCTGGATTTAAAACAGACCAACAGAATGCTCAGAAAGCTTGAGCGCTTTGTCGATATCATCGAGCCGATGATTTTTGAAAAAGTCGGCGAGCCGGGCCCCGTGAGCGCGTTCGCAACCCTCGAGCGTTTCCACTGTATCCCGGAGGACAGCCTTTTTGACCCCATCGAAAAGGGCTACAAATGGGGCGAGGAGTTCGGCTATTGCTGGTTCAAGACCGATTTTGTCGTCCCCGACGGACTCGGCGGAAAAGATATTTTCATCCGCCCGCACATCTCGGGCTACGAGGGAACCCTCTGGGTTGACGGAGTGCCCTACGGTAACTTCAGCACGAAGATAGTTTTCACCGGCCACGGCAACCACTACTGCGACCTGCTCAAAAAGGACGCAAAGGCAGGCGAGAAGATAGCCATCGACCTCGAATATTACGCGGGTCATTCTTATAAGGGCTGCCACCCGACCGAGAACAACCCTCTGCTCACTTATGACTTCTCATACGAGGGCATCGATATCTGCGTCAAGAACTATGCTATCCAGGAGTTCTATTTCGATCTGCGCACCCTCGTTCAGCTCGTCAAGAACCTGCCGGAGAGCTCTTTCAGACGCGCTTCCGTTATAAACGAGCTTGAAAAAGTGTTCAAAGAGATATATCAGTCACCCGACGATGTTGACCGTGACGAGTTCATGGCGGCTCTCGAGAGAGCAAAGCCCTATCTTAAAAAAGCACTCTCCGTCAAAAACGGCGACGATGCACCGAAGGCTGCGCTCATCGGACATTCGCATATGGACACCGCGTGGCTCTGGCACGTCGGCGAGACAGTCAAGAAGTGCGCGCGCACCTATGCAAACCAGCTTGCGCTCATGGACGAGTATCCGGAATATAAATTTATCCAGAGTTCATCGTGCCACAGCGACTTCCTGCGCCGCAAATATCCCGACCTCTTCGCGCGCATTCAGCAGAAGGTCAAAGAGGGCAGATACGAGCCCAACGGCGGCGTGTGGGTCGAGTGCGACTGCAACATAACCTCCGGCGAGTCGATGGTCAGACAGTTCCTCTGGGGTCAGAGATTCACGAGAAAATATTTCGATTTCACCTCGAACTGCTTCTGGCTGCCCGATACCTTCGGCTACAGCGCGGCTATCCCGCAGATAATGAAAGGCTGCTGCGTCGATTATTTTCTGACAACCAAAATTGACTGGAACGACACCAACACATTCCCGCTTGATACTTTCTATTGGGAGGGTATCGACGGCACAAAGGTGTTCACCCATTTCAACCGCACCCACATCTGGCCCGATGCCGAGGATCTCATGTCCTATGTCGCGGGTACTCCCTCGAACGACCATTCGTGCATCAAAGATAAGCGCGTCACCGACACCCGCGTTATCTCCTACGGCTACGGAGACGGCGGCGGCGGACCGCAGTTCGAGATGATTGAGGCGTCAAGACGCTGCGCCGATCTCAATGGCTGCCCGAAGTCCGAGCACAAGCTCGTCGGCGAGGCAATGAAAGAGATTGAGAGAGACGCGGTCGAGCCCGATACATACGCAGGCGAGCTCTATCTTGAGCTGCATCGCGGTACGCTCACAAACCAGCATGTCATAAAGCGCAACAACCGCAAGGCTGAGTTCGCACTCAGAGACCTTGAAATATTTACCGTAAACGACGCAGTGAAGAACAATAAGACGGCGGACAGCGCGGATATCGCTCCGCTCTATGAGAAGCTGCTCGTCAACCAGTTCCACGATATCCTCCCCGGCACCTGCATCCCGCGCGCCCATGAGGAGTCCCGCGCCATGACTACCGCGCTTATAACCCGCGCCCGCGATCTTGTCAAAGAACTCGCTCAGAGCGACAAGGAGGACTGCGTGACCGTCACAAACACCCTTTCTTTTGACCGCTCCGATGTCATTGTTCTCGACTACAGCGGCAAGATAGTTGACGGCGGCTACAGACAGCAGGTCTACACCGATGTCAGAGGCAACAAAAAGCTCATGGTCGGCGGCGTGACCGTCCCGGCGTTTTCGAGCGTTACTCTCAAGCTTGTCGACGGCAAGCCCGAAGAAAACAGCGTGTTCAACCTCGATGATAACAGCCTTGAGACTCCGTTCGCGTCCGTCAAGTTTGCGGATAACGGCACGATTTCTTCCTTTGTCGATAAGCGCGCCGACCGCGAGATCTGCGGCGATGGATATAATCTCAACACCTTCATCATGGCGGAAGATTTCCCGTCCGAGTGGGATAACTGGGATGTTGACGCCGATATTGAGATGAAGTTCGAGGATGTCTCGAAGCTTGTCAGCCGCGAGGTCGTTTCGAACGGCTCCGTCGCGCTTGTTATCCGCAGCAAGTATGCGATAAGCGGCAAATCGACCGTTACGCAGGATATGATATTCTTTGCGGACAGTGCCGAGGTGCGCTTCGACACTGTCATGGATTGGCAGGATAACCACCGCTTCCTCAAGACTGCGTTCGATACTTCTGTCAGGCAGGAGTTCGCCCGCTTCGATGTCCAGTTCGGCAATGTCAAGCGCCCGACCACCCGCAACAACAGCATTGAAAAGGCAAAGTTCGAGGTGCTCAACCATAAATATACCGACCTCTCCGAGACCCGCTTCGGAGTTGCCGTTCTCAACGACAGCAAGTACGGCATCAGCGTCAACGGCGGCAAGCTGCGCCTGTCCCTGCACAAGGGCGGTCTGCGCCCCGATTTCAAGGGCGACAGAGGCGTTCACCACTGCGTCTATTCGTTCCTGCCGCATGACAGCGGCTTCGATGCCGAGAATGTTATCCGCCCGGCATATGAGCTCAATGTTCCCGCCGCGGTGACTGCCGGCGAATATTCGGCTCAGAAGCTCATGAGCGTCGACGCCGACAATATATTTGTCGAGGCTGTCAAGCCTTGCGAGGATGCTCAGCGTGCATTCATAGTTCGTATGTATGAGGCAGAGGGCACCTTCACCAACGCAAAGGTCACCTTCTTCGACGGCGCAAAGAGCGTGAAGATAACCAATATGCTCGAAGAGGAGCAGGGCGAAGTAGAGAGCATTGCGCCCGCGAAGCTTCAGTTCAGACCCTTCGAGATAAAGACCCTCAAGGTCACTTACTGAGGAGGAATATCATGACGGTTGAAAAGCTGGAACTTAAAAGCAATCCCGGGGCGACGCTCACCGCGTATCTGCTCGATACATCAAAAGAAATGCCGAATATGACCGACCGCCCGGCGGTTTTGGTTATCCCCGGCGGCGGATACTATATGTGCTCCGACCGCGAGGCAGAGCCGATAGCCATGGCGTTCGCCGTGCACGGATATAACACTTTCGTCCTGCGCTATACCGTGGGCGAGGGCAAGGATTTCAAAATGCCCCTTGCCGATGCCGAAGAAGCGCTGACGCTTATACGCGAAAGGGCAAAGGAGTGGCATGTTATAAAAGACAAGATAGCCGCCATAGGCTTTTCCGCCGGCGCGCATCTTGCGGCGGCCCTCTCGACTCTCAGCAGCACAAGACCCAATGCGTGTATCCTCGGCTATCCGTGTATCCTCTCCGAGATAAGCCGTATTCTGGCGTTCCCCGTGCCGTCGCTCGAAGAACATGTGGATAGAAATACTCCACCCACATTCATCTTCGGAAGCGCGTCGGACAAAACCGTCCCGATAATAAACTCCATAAAATATGCCGAGGCGCTCACGAAAAATGAGGTGCCGTTCGAGATGCATATTTTCGCCAAGGGCTGGCACGGCTTCTCGCTGTGCACCCCGAGCGTCTGCGATAACCCTAAGTCGGTCATAGAAAATGCCCGCGCTTCCCAGTGGGTGAAGCTCTGCACCGATTGGCTCTCGGATACCTTCGCCCTCGGCGAGATGTAATAAAAAAAATGAGTCTCCGTATTTCGGAGGCTCATTTTTTATCTTAGCTCGCGGCCATCTCTTCAATTGAATTTCCGTGGATGACTCGCTCCGTCGTCTCTTCTTCGGGCTCTGTCGTCGCTTCGTATGGGGCTTCGCTCTTGAGATATGGGACATATAATGTCCTTATGGCCGGCCTCACCCAGCAAAATCGCTGCCCTTGCTCTGAATCTATCTGAGTTTTCGGTGTGCGTTCGGATATCCATAATATCGGTCTTTTGCGATGAATGTACGAGGCTCCGAGCTTTATGTCATATATCGGATATGGCGTGTCGGCGATGGTGAGGTCGGCGGTGTAGAAAATCCTCATTCCCGGCTTGCATTGGAATTCGACTTCGGAAATCGCCGTGTTCCCGAGCGCGTCGGTTTTTCTCTTGATATTCAGCGGCTTGTTTTTTAGCTCCTGACCGTCTTCTTGAGTCAGGATGAAAAACGAGTCGTTGTTTCTGTATACCTGATATGTCATCAGACTTTTGTTTGCGTCGCTTTTCTCGAATTCAAGGCAGTCGACATAGTTTTTTATATTGTCCTTCTTGGCGGATTCTATGTCTTTCAGCTCAAAAGAACAGAGCAGCTGTTTCTTGCCGTCGTTATCCGTGACGCAGTATGTTAAATTTTCAAAATAATATGACGGATCGCCGGTAGTGCCCATCGTGTAAACGCCGGATTGAAGCTTGCCGTCGCTGTTCCTGCGGCTCTGATATTCCTTTGTGTATTTGATGTCCTGAAGAGACATGTCTGTCAGCTTGTCGATACTCGCCGTGTTGCGGAATCGCATAATCTCGCTGTTCGGCAGAAGCTTCAGAACCTCTCTGTCAACTCCGTAGTCCGCAAGGGTGTTTTCTATTCTCGCGCGCTCGTCTGCGTCCATTGCAATGTCCGCCGTGCTGTACGGCT
>OHWR01000456.1_pt1 | contig 20768 bp, 21 predicted proteins | sample 1579771 | NCBI WGS metagenome assembly OHWR01 (sample SAMEA3882542, study PRJEB24775) | human gut metagenome | biome: human-associated habitat; feature: intestine environment; material: feces | place: Netherlands | collected 2009/2010 | reverse complement strand
TGTCGATGGAGATGCCCTTGACGTCCTGGCCGCCGATGTCGATGATGGCCTTGACACTGGGGTCGGTGACGTGCACGCCCATGGCGTGACAGGAGATCTCGGAGATATTCTCGTCGGCGAAGGGGACCTTGTTGCGCCCGTAGCCGGTGCCGATCAGATAGCCCAGCTCCTCGGAGGAGTTCAAGCCCACCTTGTTCAGCACTTCCTCCATCGCCAGCTTGGCGGAGACTTCGGAATTGATCTTGCTGCGGATGGTGGTGTCGGCGCAGATCTTGCCGTTCTCATCCAGAATGACCGCCTTGGTATAAGTGGAACCCACATCACAGCCGCCGTAGTATTTCATAGTCGTAAACTCCTTTATATATGTAGTAGTTGAGAATATTACATGCAGTTTTCGTCGTCGAAATCGCAGAGGGAGGGATCGATCGGCTCGGCGCGCATGACCGTGCGCATGTACTCGTTGACCTTGTCGCGCATGGTCTTGCGGGAGACGGTGCGGGGATCCATCAGGTCATGCTCGATCCAGATCATGTGATAGCCGCGCTCGCGGCCCTGCTCGTCCAGGATGCCCTGTACGGTGGCCATGTTCTTGCAGGCCACGTTCTGGTACATGATGATGATGTTGGTGTTCCACGCCTCGCACTGGCGCCACAGCTCGTCCACCACGTTTTGGTAGCCGCCGTTGGTGTGACGGCGCATGACCATACGCTCGTACAGACGCGCCAGATCGCGCAGTGCCTCCTCCTTGTCCTCTGTCTCCAGGGGCTTGGTGAAGTTCAGACTTTCCATCTCCACCAGGATGTTGATGCCCCAGCAGTTGGCCAGCCAGTTGGAGAAGTTGGCGTAGTAGTGGGCGGGGCAGCTCCACACGATGCCGCGGTAGCGCATCTTGCCCACCCACGCCTCGTCGCGGCGCTGGTAGGACTGCATCAGCAGGTCGTTGACCTTGCGGCAGGTCTTCATGACGCGCGGGTCGATACCGCCGTCCATTTCGTAGTTCCACTTGCGGAACAGCTCGTAGCTGGGGCCGATGATCTGGGGATAGGCGGTCTTGTTGACCTCCCACTTTTCCAGCTCGTAGCGCGTCTCCTCGTTAAAGCGCTTCATGGCGGAGAAATAGGCGTCCCAGCTCCACTTGGCGCCGGTCTGCTCCTCAATGAACTTGATGCACGCCCGGATATCCTCGGCGCCCATCTGCACCGTCTCCTCGTCCTCATACCGAACCGGGAAGCACAGGTGGAACACGGGTAGGTCGGGGAAGCGGCGGGACATATAGCTGGAGGCCATAGTGGAGCCGTCGCAGGGCATGGAGGAGGAGATAAAGCACTTGCCCATGTGGGGCAGGGCATCGATGACCAGCGCGCCGCACTCGGAGGACGGCACCGGGCAGCAGTCCGCCGGCAGGCCGAAGGACTCCACGGCGTCGATGTAGGGCACGCAGGTGAGCTGGTCGATCTCGGACACCAGGAACACCGGCATCAGCTGATAGGGGATACCCAGCAGGTCGGGGAAGCCGGCCATGATCTGGCCCATGGTCATCTCATCGAACAGAACGACCTTCTTGTTCAGCTCGGAGCTGTTGCCGTTCTTCTTATCGCACTTGGCCAGGAACACCAGATTTTCCGCCACATAGCGGAAAATGTCGTAGGTCATCAGGTGGCTCATTTTCAGGGCGTTGCCCCGTTGACCCATGGTGTTCTTATCCATGAAGCTCACGCAGCACATATAGGAGATCATCCAGCGATACCAGAACGTGGTGTTCAGGGCGGGTATCAGATCCTTGGAGAAGGTGGCCAGCAGCATGCCCCATGTTTTCAGCCAGCCGGAGAAGTCGACGAGGGTGCTCTCCACGCCGCGCCACTCCCGGCGGACAGTGGCCATGTCACCCTTACGGTACAGGGCACCCAGATGCTTTTCGCCGTTGAGCAGCAGGTCCTTGCGCTCCGCGCAGGTCATGGCGGCAACGGTCTTGGCCTCCCGTGCTACACGGTTCATATTGTCAAGGAAATGCTCCTTCTGTTTCCGGCCAAAGGCTTTCCAGTCCGTCTCCTTGATGAGATCGAGAGCGATGGAGCCAAACTCCTTCAGGTTGGCGGCCTGCGCCTTCCAGTCCATCTCAGTCTTGGCGCGGAAGAATTCGGGATTGGGAAATTTCTTCTTGTCAGCCATCAGTTGGCACCTCCGTTCTGCTTGTGGAGCTTCTTGATCTCCAGCGACTCCACAAAGGCCTGCACGCGGGTTCGCAGCTGGCCGGAGTTGCCGTTGTTGTACAGACGGTCGATGCTCAGCACCGGCCAGTCATACTCCTCATGCATGATGTGGCTCACCAGCGCGCGCTCAAAGCCCCAGTAGTCGCAGTATTTCATCTGCTCATAGATGATGCCGTCAGCGTGATACTCCCGTGCCAGGCGGTCTGCCGTCTCGCGGCGCTGCTGCACCTTCTCATCGGCGATGTAGCGGGCGCACTCGGAGTGCTTCATAATGTGCATGCAGATCTGGGGCAGGGCGTCCTCATCGTCCTTCAGCTCAATGATCTCCCGACCGGGGGTGGAGCCGAAGCAGTACCGGTCGGACACTACCAGTGCGCCGCAGCCCTCGATGAGCTTCGTCAGTTGAGGGTCGTCGATCTCGCTGCCCACGATGGCCACGCGGGCACGGAAGGCGGGCTTGGGATCCGGCTTGCGCTTTTTCAGCTCCGTCAGCGTCTCTCGCAGGTAAGGCAGGATCAGGTACTTGGGACAGGTAAAGCTCACCAGGTTCAGCACGTGGAACTCATAGCCGGTGATGACCGGGTTTTCCTCCTTGCGCAGCTCGCCGATCTCGCTGATGATGGAACAGACCTCGTTGTGCTCCTTCACCGCCTGACGGATAGCGGCATCTGAGGTATCCACGCCGTACTTTTCCGTCAGGGGATCCAGCATCCGGCGGCGCATCTGCTTGACGTAAGAGTCCAGCGTGTAGTCGGTGACCTTGTAGGGGATGTCGCAGTGGGTGACAAAGAAGTTGGGCTTGTCATTCATCTGCAGAATTTCAAAGTGCTCCATGGCGCGGTTCATCATGGAACAGGCGTCCACGCCGGCCAGCGCGTCCAGGAACTGGTAGCCGCCCTCCATGCCGCGCTCCACCAGGGCGCGCGCATATTCACAGGTGTAGTTGGACATATAGTAGGTAGCGATGTCCAGTGAACCGGTGCGGGGGGCGCGGAGCCGGACGGAGAAGCAGCCGGGCAGGTTCAGCAGCGGCTCAGGCATATGGTAGCAGGTATAGCCGATGGCCAGCTTCCCCTCCGCCTGTGCCTGTTTTACCAGATCATTGTCGGCATTCTCCAGCAGGCTCTCGAAGTAGATCAGATGCTTCAGGTCTCTCAAGAATTACACCTCTCTCCTAATGTATTTCAATTATAAGATCTCCAGCTTGGTCAGGGCTTCGCGTGCGCCGCGGATGACAGGGGCATCCTCCGGCAGATCAAAAACACTAAGACCCTGGATATCATTGGCGGCGTGCTGTGGGTCGCTGCCGATGGTGGCCAGTATCTCCGTGCCGTTGATATGGATGTAGGGAATCAGCGCCGGGTCCGTGACCCGATTGACGATAGCGCCGCAGCGGTCGTACATCACCAGCTCGTCGGCCACCCGCTTGATGGTGTCGATGACCTGTGTACCCTTGCGGCTGGGATCGGTGATGAGCACCAGATGCGTCACCTTCTCCATCACCCGGCGGTTGATCTGCTCGATGCCGGCCTCACCGTCGATGACCACGTAGTCAAAGTCGTTGGCCAGCAGGTTGATGACCTCCTTCAGATAGGCGTTCACCTTACAGTAGCAGCCCGCCGTTTCCGGCCGGCCGATGGCGAGAAACGAGAACCGCTGCTGCTCCACCATGGTGTCGAAAATGCGGTATCGTGCCTCGCTCAGCAGCTCGATGGCCTCCCGGGGCGCACCGTCCTCCACCGAGGCCACGATGCTCTTGCGGATGTCATCCAGCGTCTCTTTCACCTCAACGCCCAGCGCGGTGGACAGTCCCACCGCCGGGTCGGCGTCGATGGCCAGAATACGCTTGTCGGGGTACGCTTCAGTCAGCAGCCGCACAAAGGCGGCGGAGATGGAGGTCTTGCCCACGCCGCCCTTACCGGCGACGGCGATGATCTTGGGGGAGTGCTCCAACAAGTCTCACGTCCTTTCGTGTTACCCGCCGCCGTCATTTCTGACCGAAATGGCGGCTATGCCACAGAAGTACGCGGGTTTGTGCAGTATTGTTAAATTCCTAACATCATATTACCATAAATACTGGCAAATTGCAATGAAAGTTTCGGCATTTTGCTGCATTTTTTGGCAGTATTGCGCCACTGGCCGGGGGAAAGGGGCGTGTATATTTTGCGGCGTTTTTACGCCTTTGCCCCTTTGACGCGGCGGCCATACCGTGCTATAATACGGGATAAAGTATTACCCCCTCTTGAAAGGAGAGGCTTTATGCGTATCATCGATCTGGAGACCATTAACCAGGCCATGAACAACGAGACGCAGTTCGTCCTGCGCTGCGAGGAAGTATTCCACGACAAGGTGTCCTCCGCTGCGGCGGCTGTCCTGTCCGCTGGGCGTGAGCGCCGCATCGTGGCGCTGACCGGCCCCTCCGGCAGCGGCAAGACCACCACCGCCATGCGCCTGCGCGACTACCTGGAAAATCTGGGCGTCAAGGTCTGCCTGCTGAGCATGGACAACTTTTTCCTGCCCCTGGACCAGCGCCCGCCGGAGGCTACCGACTGGGAGTCCCCTTACTGCGTCAACGTGGACCTGCTGGTCAGCTGCATCGGCCGCCTGCTGGACGGCGAGCAGGTGGATATTCCCTGGTACGATTTCAAGACTGGCACTACCGGCGGCTATAAGCCCATGCAGGGCGACAAGGACTGCATCGTCATTGCCGAGGGCATTCACATGCTGAACCCGCTGATCTTCGACAAGATCCGCGGCGCCGCTACCGGTATCTATGTGGCGCCCCGCACCCGTATCCTCACCAATAAGGACCGCGTGGTTCGTCCCGAGCAGCTGCGCGTGGCCCGCCGGCTCATCCGGGACTACAACACCCGGGGCCACTCCCTGCGGGAGACGGTCGAGCGTGCCGAGAGCGTCAATGCCGGCGAGGTCAACTATATCCGGCCCTTTAAGAGCAACGCCGCCATTCACATTGACTCCTTCCACGACTATGAGCCCTGTATCCTGGCCAAGTGCCTGGCCAACATCCCCAACTTCCGGCAGGAGCTGACGCCGGAGTATATGCAGGAGCACGACCTCACCGACCTGGTAGAGGTGGTGGAGAGCGTACCGCCGCTGCACACGCCTTATGTGCCGCTGAATTCCATCGTCCGCGAGTTCGTGGGCGGCAGCTGCTATCAGTATTAAGAGGAGGTATTCCATTATGAGCAGGATCATTACCATCAGCCGTGAGTTTGGTTCCGGCGGCCGTGAGCTGGGCAAGCGTCTGGCCAAGGCCCTGGGCATTCCGTGCTACGACCACGAGATCATCGAGATGATCGCCAAGGAAAACGGCTTCAACGAGGACTATGTGGCCAACGTGGGCGAAAAGAGCATCGAAGCTGCCTATCCGCTGACCATCGGGCACCGCTTTGGTATGCAGCCCTTCCAGATCATGGAGCAGCCCATCCGCGTGGCAGTGGCCCAGCGCCAGATCATCGAGAACTTCGCCAAGCAAGGCGACTGCGTCATCGTGGGCCGGGCCGCCGATGTTATCCTCAAGGACTACGACCCGCTGAACATCTTTGTCTATGCGGATAAGGACTCCAAAATCGAGCGCTGCCAGCGCCGTGCCCCGCAGGGTGAGCATCTGACGCCCCGGGAGATCGAGTCCCATATGAAGCAGATCGACCGCAACCGTGCCCAGCACCACCAGATGTACAGCGACAGCAAGTGGGGCGACAAGGGCTCCTACGACCTGTGTATCAACACCACCAAGCGCTTTGTCAAGGATATCGTTCCGTCCATCGCCAAGTTCTGCGAGGACTGGTTCAATTCCCACGGTTAATACATAAAAGGCCCGCGCCGCGGGCCTTTTACCGCAGAGAGGAAGGAGGCTGTTCTGTGAAAGTCCGTCTCAATGACGATCCCGAGATCGTGAAAACCATCCGCGAGGGCCTGAAACGCACCGGCGGCTACTGTCCCTGCCGTCTGGCCCGCACCGAGGAGAACAGGTGTATGTGCAAGGAGTTCAAGGACCAGATCGCCGACCCGAACTTCGAGGGCTACTGCCACTGCCGTTTGTACTACAAGGAGAAATAAAAAACCGGGCCGATGGCCCGGTTTTTTATTTCTTGATAAGCTCCTTCACCAGTCCGGCCACGGTCAGCACCACGCCGCCGATAAGCATGAAGTCCGCCAGGTTCCACACCAGCGCCCGTTTTTTGGCCTTTCGGTGGGGGAATTGCAGATAGTCCGTCACGCTGCCCCGCCGCAGCCGATCCCATTGGTTGCTGATGCCGCCCAGCAGCACCGACAGAATGCCCAGCTGTGCCGCGAAGGCCCGCTTGCCCAGCTCCGGCAGCAGACACGCTGCCGCCGCCAGCCATACGCCCAGCGGCAGCCAGCGCAGCAGCTTCTCGTGCTTCTGTCCCAGCCCCAGAAAGAACCCCCGGTTCTCCAGATGGGTCAGGCGCACATACCGACGCTCCCATTTCAGCTTCCCCGTCCGGGACAGATATTTCAATATCCGGTCGGCGGCAAACAGCGCCGCCGCAATGCCGATGGCTATGTACATCCGTTACCTCCGTCCCCGCCGCACGGTAAAGCCGAACACCAGGCCGCACAGGCCGCCTACGATGTGGGCGATCTGGGAGACGTTGTCCTGCTTGAACAGTCCGTCCATGATCTCGCCGCCCAGGTAGAAGATGACCACCAGAATCAGCGTCACGGGGATCTCGCCCTTCCGCGCCGCCGTAAAGGAGGACAGCACGATCATCATGAACACTACGCCGCTGGCGCCCAGCAGCGCCGTGTGGGGAAAGAAGATAAAATTCACCAGGCCGGTGACCAGCGCCGTCAGCGCGATCATCCACACCATGGTGCCGCTGCCGTATTTCTCCTCCAGACCGGGGCCCACCAGCAGCAGGAGCAGCATATTGCCCATGTAGTGGTCATAGCCGGAGTGCCCCAGCACATGGCCGAAAAAGCGTACGTATGTCAGAGGGTCGGCCAGAGAGGACCGGTACACGGAGAAATACTGCGTCGTGGCGGCACCGTTGGTCCAGTTGCCCAGCAGCAGGGCGATCAGGCTCAGCAGGGCGAAGGACAATATCACCGGCGCGTTGAAGCGAATAACGATCTTTTTCAAGCGGGATACCTCTTTTCAAATGCGTTTGAAAAGAGTATACTATACATTTAGAAAAAAGTAAACCAAGGAGGGCCTGTGCCGTGAAAAAATGGGTAAAGATCGTTCTCTGCGTCCTGCTGGCGCTGTTGCTGCTGGCGGGCGGCTATGTGGCCTATGTGTTTATCGACTATCACCGTATCGGCGACCAGATGCTGACGCCGGTGCAGTCCACCGATGCCGCCCAGTCCGTCGATACGAATACGGCCTATACGGTCGTTTCCTGGAACATCGGTTTCGGCGCTTACGAGGACGACTACGGCTTTTTCATGGACGGCGGCACGGAGTCCCGCGCCTGGTCAAAAGAGCGCCTGACGGCCAACATGGACGCCATCGCCGGGTACCTGAAGCAGCAGAACGCCGACTTCTGCCTGCTGCAGGAGGTGGATATCGGCTCCACCCGTACCTACCATGTGGACGAGCGCGAGCCGCTGTATGCCGCCCTCTTCAACAAGAGCAGCGTTTTCTGCCAGAATTATGACTCGCCCTATCTTCTGTATCCCCTGACCGCTCCCCACGGAGCCTCCCGGTCCGGCCTGCTGACCTTTTCTCCGGCGAATATCACCGCAGCCGACCGCGTGGAGCTGCCGGTGGAGTCCGGCTTTATGAAGCTTCTGGACCTGGACCGCTGCTACTCTGTCAGCCGTGTCCCCGTCTCCGGCGGCGGTGAGCTGGTGCTCTACGACCTGCACCTCTCTGCCTACACCAGTGACGGTACCATCGCCACGGAGCAGCTGGCGCTGTTGCTGGCGGATATGCAGGCGGAGTACGAAAAGGGCAGCTGGTGCGTGGCCGGCGGCGACTTCAACAAGGACCTGCTGGGGGACTCCTCCGCCTATTTCGGCGCGGCGGAGCAGGAATATTCCTGGGCGCAGCCCATACCGGAGGGCGTGTTCGACAGCTATGACGTGCAGCTGATCGCCCCGCTGGATGAGAACGACCCCGTGCCATCCTGCCGCAACGCCGACGGTCCATATCACGACGGCCAGTATGTCCTCACCGTGGATGGCTTCCTGGTCACCCCCAATGTTGCCGTGGACAGTGCCGCTGTTTTGGATACAGGCTTTGCCTACTCCGATCACAACCCGGTACAGATGACGTTTACCCTGCAAAAGTAAGCAAAAGCACCCCGTCACGGGGTGCTTTTTTCACCGTAAAGCAGGAAGGTGCGCGTCTATTCATAAAAATTTCGAAAAGGGGGTTGCAAAGCTGTCCGTTATGTGGTAACATACGTCCATCAATTAGATACAGCCCGATGAACCGCCCGGAATGGAAAGACCGGACGGGGAGGGAACTCTGGAGAATCCCATTCAGTTGGGTGCCGAAGGTGCAAGGTGCGCGAGCGCCGAATCTCTCAGGCAAAAGGACGGAGCAGACGAGTTTTTCGCTTGACCAGACTTCTCCAGAGTTGCCGTTTTCCGGCAGCTCTATTTTTTATGCAAGGAGAGAAATTGTATGTTAGAAAGTGTATTGTTCCCCATCGTATCCAAGATCAACGAGTACCTCAGCAACTATATCCTCATCTTCCTGCTGGTTGGTGTGGGCCTGTGGTACTCTATCAAGACCCGCTTTGTCCAGGTCCGTTGCTTCGGCGAGGGCATGAAAAAGTTTTTCGGTGAGATGAACCTCCGCGGCGGCGCCCAGAAAAGCGGCATGACCTCCTTCCAGGCGCTGGCCACCGCCATCGCCGCCCAGGTGGGCACCGGCAATATCGTGGGTGCCTCCGGCGCCATCCTCACCGGCGGCCCCGGCGCCATCTTCTGGATGTGGATCATCGCCTTCTTCGGCATGGCCACCATCTATGCCGAGGCTACCCTGGCCCAGAAGACCCGTATCGTTGCGCCTGACGGCAATATCAAGGGCGGCCCGGTCTATTACATCACCACCGCGTTCAAGGGCGGATTCGGCAAATTCCTGGCGGGCTTCTTCGCCGTCTCTATCATCCTGGCCCTTGGCTTCATGGGCTGCATGGTCCAGTCCAACTCCATCGGCTCCACCATGCAGACGGCTTTCGGCATCCCCTCCTGGATCGTGGGTATCGTCCTGGTCATCATCTGCGCCATCATCTTCCTGGGCGGTGTGCAGCGTCTTGCCGCCGTCACCGAGAAGCTGGTCCCCATTATGGCCGGTATCTTCCTGCTGGGCGGTCTGGTGATCCTCTGCGCCCGCATCAAGTACGTCCCTTCCACCTTCGGCATGATCTTCAAGTATGCCTTCCAGCCCCAGGCCATCATCGGCGGCGGTATCGGCTACGCCCTCAAGACCGCGATCTCCCAGGGTGCCAAGCGCGGCCTGTTCTCCAATGAGGCCGGTATGGGCTCTACGCCCCACGCCCACGCACAGGCCAATGTGGCCCACGCCCACGATCAGGGTGTCGTGGCCATGATCGGTGTGTTCATCGACACCTTCATCGTCCTGACCCTGAATGCCCTGGTCATTATCTGCACCCTGTACACCGCTGACGGCCCTCTGGCCAACGGCTACTTCGGCGATATCACCGCCACCCTGGGCAAGACCAACCTGGCCCAGACGGCCTTCGGCTCCGTATTCGGCGCCAGCCTGGGCGCCAAGTTCGTGGCCATCTGCCTGCTGTTCTTCGCCTTCTCCACCATCCTCAGCTGGAACCTGTTCGGTAAGATCAACGCCAACTACCTTTTCGGCCGCAAGAACAGCAAGCTCTGCAACGTGATCTACACCGTTATCGCCTTGGTATTCATCTTCCTGGGCACCGTCTCCGGCAGTGACTTCGTCTGGGAAGTCACCGATATGTTCAACAACTTCATCGTCCTGCCCAACGTTATTGCTCTCTTCGCCCTCACCGGCATGGTCATGGCCAGCCTCAACGAGGTCAACAAGGGCAAGCAGCTGAAGGTCTGAGTAAGCAGGGGAGAGGCGTAAGCCTCTCCCCGTTTTCCCCTTTTGCAAAACGCGAAAAAAACAAAAATTAGGGGTTGACATTTTCGAAAATCCCTGCTATATTATACAAGTCGGCAGCGCCGACCACCCGATGTGGGGGTATAGCTCAGCTGGGAGCCCGGTTCAATCGGTAAACAACCCCTGTTCTTAATTTAATAAATTTCATTTCTTCCCATCTGGGGGTATAGCTCAGCTGGGAGCCCGGTTGAAGCGGTAAACAACCCCCGCACTTAAAACTCAATATTTACACTCTCTTCCATATGGGGGTATAGCTCAGCTGGGAGAGCGCTTGAATGGCATTCAAGAGGTCAGCGGTTCGATCCCGCTTATCTCCACCATCACAGAGAGTGTGAAGAAAACCTCACTTCTTTGGAAGTGGGGTTTTTGCTTTATGCGGCGATTGCCGAAATGTCCAGTCCAGTGCTGAACTGCTCAAAGTCAATATTGAAGTCGATATGCAGCCGATAGTCCCGATACACCTCCACGCGCCGGATCAGGCAGCTCACGATCATTTTCTTTGCCTCCATGCTGGCACTGTCGTACATATCCGCCCATGAGATAATATCGTCGTACTGAGCGTTTAAGGCGTCCAGCATGGCCCGCCCCTCGTCATAGGCCGCCTGCGCCGCCTCCATAGTGTGCTGAACTTCGAGACATTTTGTCTCACAGTCAGAGAGCAGAGAACTAAGCAAGTCTTGCGGGAAAGCACTTTCGCCCCGGAGGGATTTAATAACCTCCGCCCGGAGAGTATCCAACTCGGCGGCAGCCTTGGCGTAGTCAGATTTTGCACTTTTGAGAAGCACCTTCCGTTCTTCCATCTTTTCACGGTAGCGGATATTGACGATCTCACTTTTTGGGATCGCTTTCATCCGCTCAAAGATCTGACGCACCACCTTATCAATGATACCGTCAAGAATATGCGCCGTGTAGCCAGTCTGCCCGTCACACTCGGTTTGCTTGCGTGTCTTGCCGTAGCAGATATACCGCACACGCTTTACAATGCGGTGAGCATCTTCCTTGCACGGATAAGCCTTGCCGTTGGTGGTGAGCGCCAGCCGGGAGCCACAATGCCCGCAAAAGACATTCCCGGCCAGCAAGGACTGACCACGGGTATTCAGCGGTACGCGCCGTTCCTGCTCGGCGGAGTTAGCACGGGAGGTACGAATGTGTTGTGCGGCCTCGAATAGCTCCGGCGTTATGATCTGCAAGTGGGGCAGCGTTTGGGAGCGGCTTTCGCCGCTGCGAAGCACCCCAGTATATGTCAGATTGCAAATGATACCTCGGACGCTGGCGTGATGCCACATTTTACCCGTTCTCGCCCGATAGCCGAGGTTATTTAAGTAGGTGGCGATCCGTTGAGCACCGAAACCCTCATGCACATATTTGTCAAAGATGATCCGTACCACAGCGGCCTCGGCCCCGTTGACAGCCAACTCAAAAACCTCGTGCTTGCGTTTATTGAAGCGCCCACTCTTTACAAGGTCATATCCATAAGGAGCAAGACCGCCCTTGAAACCGCCGTCCTCGACGAGCTGGCCGAGAGCGGTTTTTGTGCGTATTGAAGTTTTTTCGCTTTCGCCGTCAGCCTGCCAGAAGCGGATGTAGTTGGTGAGCTTGTCCGTGTGATTATCAAAACGCTGCTCACCCTCCTGCGTACTCCAGACCCGGATGCCGTTCTTGACAAACCATTCCACTACAAAGGGCGTTTCGTCAGCGATACGCCCGATGCGGTCAAACATAAACACAAGCAGAATATCGAATTTTCCCTGCTTGGCTCGTTCCTTGATGATTTGCAGCTTGTCCCGGTTTTCGGCTCTAACCTTATGCCCGGACACGCCGTCCTCCTGCTCCTCGTGAACGATCGTCCAGCCCATTTTTTCACAGAAGCGATGGCACTCTCTGCGCTGCATGGGAATGTCGGCTTGGCTTTTGTCGTTGTAGTCCACCTGCTTGTCGGTGGACACTCGGTATAGGCAATCGACCCGATTACCTGTCATCATTCTGTTTTCTATCATATTGATCCGTCCTTTCATTTGTCGATGGGTCAATGAAAGAACGCAATCAATACGCGGGGAATATGAAGTTTTCAAGGTACATAGGGATTACCCCCACTATTATTATCCCTCTGTTCGGGAGGGATTGCAAGGATGTCGCCGGAGCTATTTTTTTCCGTATTGTTGGCAAAAGAAGATAATAAAATTTGCTTTACATGATGGAGCGCTGCCGCATTTTTGCAGTCTGCAAAGCTGGCGGTGATGGCGTAGCCATCCACAGCAAATGCGGTATGTTGTTTTCTCTGCTGCATAAAGACCTCCTTTTCAATTCTCGGCAACAGGGAAAGGCCAGCGCCTCATAAAAGCGCTGGCCTGCGGCTTATGACCTTGGGACGAAATGTCGCAAGGTGTTTTTGAAAGGCGGGAGCGCCGCACCCGCTCCTGTTGGCCTGTCATAAGACAGCTCATATTCAATGCGGCGCTCCCTCACAGCGGACAGCGACGATCCGTGACGGAGCATCAACTACCTTGCTGCGGAGAAGTGAAAACTACCTCTCATATACCAAGGACAAAAATCGGGCAAATGGAGCCTCACTCACAGAACTTTTTTCAAATATTTTTTCATAGCAGCCATGCCGCGCTTCACCGAGCGCCGGACAACGCTCTTGTCAACGCCCTGCTCCCGGGCAATCTGGCGGTAGCTTTTGCCGAGGATCAGATGCGCCTCTACCCGGATACCCTGCACCTCCGGCAGAGAGTTGAGAGCGTTCCAGAGGAGGACGAACAGCTCCATACGATCCAGAAGCTCCTGCGGCGTCGGCTCATGCAAGCAGGCCGAGTACTCGATCCCATCGTCACAGTCGAGGGAATACTGTGCCTTGTTGCGGGTCGTGCGCCGCTGATAGGCTGCCTCATACAGCTTGTCCGCCTTCAGCTCGGCGGCCACTTCGTCGGAAACTTCGATGTATTCATCATGGGTGTACCAAGCGTAAAAGTCCTTCAGATTGATGGTCGTCATTTGTATTTCCTCCATTCGGTTCATGTGTGGGTGGGTGAACAGAACGGAGGAACGGCGGGGATCGGCAGCCGGGGCTGACTACCTTGGGACAAATTGTCCCAAGGTGCGGGCATATAAAAACGCCCGCACAGCATGACGCTATACGGACGCAAGCAACTAAAAATCCTGTTACATGATGTTCAATTTCACTTTCAAAGCCGGACTGCTCCGATGGAGGGGCTACGCTTTTTTTAGCTGGTGCAGATCATGGACGCTGCGAAAAAGAAAAATGGACACAGCGATACCTCCTCGGACACCGCCGTATCCTTAAAAAAGGGCGACTTTAACACACCCCCGTTAATCCATTTTTTCAAAAGGAAAACGGCAGCTTGAAATACAATATTTCAAAACCGCCGTTCTGCGCCGCAAGGCCGATTGCAACGGTCTTGTTTTGATACCAGCGCAGTTGCTATCGAAAGAAAAGAGCCGATAAACCGTGTGCCTGTTGGCTACGGGTTATCGGCTCTGCGTCTGTGCGTCTGGCTCCTTGATAACTATGATATTTAGTTGATAAGCTCGGATTAGATTTTCTTGTTTGCATTTTGGGCAATACAGAGGAAAGTTCTCAAGCACCGTATCACCCCGAATTTTGATGCGTGTCTTATTTCTGCATATTGGACATAGAATCCAGTTGTTTTCAATCATTAGGTGCCACCTTACTTCTTGCATGACGCCTTTTTCTGAAAATGCTGAGTGACGCACGATAGGACAGGTAGAGGAGTAATGCCATAACGATAATAAGCAGTGCGTAGGCAAGGAATGAGGATGCGGCGAAAAAGGCGGTATCAAGACCAGTAGACCGTATTACCGCACAGACCATGATGGCGGCGATCATTGCCCCGGTGCAGTTTGACTGTTTGAAAACAAAGCCCGAGGGGACACCCAAACAGATTGTAAGCACCGTACAACACATACCTAAAACAAGGTTTGGTACAACTGTGGTGAACGAAAAATGTCCTGTAAAAGCAGCAATGATACAAAGCAAGAAAGTCAACACAGAGAGACTAACAAACAGTATTCCGCTGAACAGGTAGCGCCCGACAACAATCTCCTTATCCGTGATAGGGAGAACCGGTAAGTAATTCTTCCAATCGCTCTTTTCCTCGATTTTAACCAACTCGGTCAGAAAAGCAACGCCCATCAGCGGGAGCAGCAGTGAAATATACGGGATTGCCGCTTTTGGAATGAAAATGCAGGCGCACAGTAATAGGATGATGCCTAACAGACGGTAAGCGGGTTTACATATCTTTTTGAATACGATAAAATCTTTTGCGACCAAACCAATCATAGCGATCCTCCCTTGATATACAAAAGCATGATGTCATCTAAGGTGGCCGGGTCGATTACGCAGCCCTTGTATTTCCGAGCAGCAGCTTCTCGGTCTGCCACCAAAATTTGATACTCATAATCCTGTTTTCTCCACGCCAATATATCGCCACGGTCAATTTCTCGAAATAGCTTTTCCCCACAATGGATCAGTCCATAATGGTAGATCAATTCGTCCTTCGACTCAAAGAACAGCAGTCTACCCTCATGCAGAAAAGCTATATAATCCGCAATCTTAGAGAGGTCACTCATAATATGTGTAGAAAAGAAAACGCCGCGTTCCTCGCTCTGAACAAAGTCTAACAGCAGATCAAGCATATCATCCCGCATAACGGGATCAAGCCCGCTTGTTGCCTCGTCCAGCAATAACAATTCAGCATGATGGGCAAGGGCAATCGCAAAGTTCATCTTTACTTTCATACCCTTTGAAAATGAGCCGATTTCCTGTTTCACAGGTAAATCAAACCTATTCAATAGCTCCCAGTAGCGGTCGGTGTCCCATTGGGCATAGATTTGACGCATGATGGTTTCAATGTCTGCGGGAGAGAACATAAAGGGAAGATTACATTCGTCCTGCACAACGCCTATCCGCTGTTTGACCTCTTTTTCATGGGAAAGATTATCTTGCCCGAAAACAAGAATATCTCCGCTGTCCTTGGTAACAGCATTGAGGATCAGGTTCATGGTGGTTGTTTTTCCCGCACCGTTCTCCCCAATCAAACCGACAATGCTACCGCTTGGAACATTGAGGGTCAAATGGTCTAAGTAAAAATCGGGGTAGCGTTTTGTCAGGTCTGCAATTTGCAAAATGTTTTCCATCGTCAGCCCTCCTCTTTATAGAACATCGTCAGTATCTCAACCAATTTACTCAAAGGGATACCGCCGGAGCGCGCAATATCGGCAGCCTCTTGGAGATGTTCTTCCGCCCGGCGCTGTTGTTCCTCTTGAAAGAAATCTCTATTCTGTGCCGATACGAAACTGCCACGGCCTACTGTTGTTTCAATAAAGCCATCACGATGCAGATCTTCATAGGCTTTCTGCACTGTAATGACGCTGATATGAAGCGACTTTGCCAGTGCCCGCATAGACGGAATCGGGTCGCCGGTTTGAAGCTCACCGCTCATGATCATAGCTTTCATTTGAGAAGTGATCTGCTCATAAATAGGTTTGCTGGTGTTACTGCTGATAATGATTTCCATGAGGCTGCGCCTCCTGTCATACAATGTACTTGTTTGATAAGTACATTATATGCTACACCGCAGCCATTGTCAACTATGAGAATTTGCTCGGCAAATATATGAAATTAAATATGCAGAAGAATGAAATATAACATCGTTCAAATGCTATTACCCGAAATGTAAAATTACATTAGGTGGTGATGCTATGAAAATTGAACGGGACGAGCGCAAATTTGACTTTCACGGAATCGGCCTTGCCATTAAGAGGGCAAGAGAAGCCAGCGGCATGACGCAGGAGCAGTTAGGATACATTGTTGACCGTGATCCGCGTACCATTATGTATCACGAAAATGACGGCCAGCATCCGAGCCTAAATGCCTTTTACCAAATGGTAACAATGTTCGGTATCTCCGTGGACGAATACTTTTATCCCGAAATGGGAGCCGATGAAGCCGCAAAGAAGCGAATCAATATTCAGCTTAATTCTCTCAACGAAAGCGAGCTGCGGCTCGTCGAGGGCATTATCAACGCGATCATAGAAAACCGCGGAACGGAGGGAGCGTAAGAAACGGTGCTGCCTCCGTTTTTCCGTGGGCTTTCCGGGGAACGCACTAACGGCAAGCAGGGCAAGTGTAGCCACACTTGCTATTTTTGCATCCCGGCGGGCTGCAAAAACGCTTGTTGGGGAGCCTCCCCAAACCCGGCTTTGGGACTTTTTGTCCCAAAGTAATTTGTCTGCGTCACCGTGCGCTATCGCTCCTGTTCCTTTTGGCGCTGGCTGTCCGTAACGCCCAGCAGATGGTCAATGTTGGCCTTAACCGCCACGGCCTGCCGCATTTCCTCCTGCGCCGAGCGGTACTCAATATAGAGCGCCTTTTTCCGCGCCGCCAGTTGGCGGCGTTTTTCTTTTAGCTCTGCCATTTTGGGCAGCTTCTCACCGCCCAGCGACTCTCCCATTGTTGCCTTGGCTGCCCGGTAGTCCGCCAGCTTTGCCTCGTGCTCGGCAAGGTATTTCCGGCTGTACTTGGCGGCCTTGTACCCGTCAAAGACGGGGCGGGTCTTGGCGTACCGCACCACGGCTCCCATCAGCTCGGAGGTTGCGGACAGGTCAGCCTCCGTCCGCCGGAGCTGTTCGGTCAAAGAGTGAAAACGGGAAACGGTATCCTCGGCCTTGGCGGAGAGCTGGTCATACTCGGTGATGCTCTGCTCCTGCATGAATTGAAGTGCCGCTGCCATCTGTTTTAGGTTATAGACCTTTGCCCACCGTGCATAGGCCGCACCTTTGCCGGAGCGCAGGTGCTCCTGTATATCCACGATCAGATTGACACGGCGAGGGGCGGCAGGCGCAGGAACAGGCTGCTCCGGGAGTGGGCGCTCCCCGGCGATGACGGCCTTGATGTCCTCGGGATCGTAGCCATCCCCGAGGGTGGACGCCCGAAGCCGGGTTGCCCGCTCCTGCCCCGGAACAAGAAAAGAGATCGCGCCGCCGCGCCCATGCTTGACCGTGAAGCCGGACGCCTCCATGATACGGAGAAAATTGTCAAAGTCGGCGGGGCGTTTGGCGAGAGCTTCATTGATGGCAAGCCGTAGCTGCTCCTTGTACGAGGGCTGCCGCTCCGTCCCCAGCCATGCCCCGTAATGGAGAAAGCGTCCCTTGCTGTGCAACTTGGGATTGGTGATGACGGACAGATCATTTTCAAGGCAAATGCGGTCAGAGAGCCGCCGCACCGCACGGCCAGAGCCGATGAAGTCCCGGAACTTCCGGGCACAGTCCAGCGAGGTCGAATTGTAATAAATGTGATTGTGGATGTGTGCCTTGTCTGTGTGGGTTGCAACGAAAAAGGCATACTTGCCCTTTGTCCAGCGCATCGCCGTTTCATAGCCGATGCGGTTGGCCTCCTCCGGCGTAATCTCCCCGGGCTTGAAGGACTGGCGAATCTGATAGCACAGCACATCCGCGTCCCGCCGCTGCTCCCGGCCTGTGGCAGCCTTGTACTTGGCCTTGCTCAAAAGGAACTCGGCATCGGCGATCATATGGTCGCAACCATAGGACGAGATCAACTCGCCGCCCTCGGTCTTGTCCGGGTTTTGCCCGTAGTCAAACCGCTCTTTTAAGGACTGCGCGATGGTTTCGCCCTTGCTGATTTTGTGCTTCTTGTAGTAGGTCGTGGCCGTAGGCAGCCCTCCTTCCGATATGACAGACGGCGGCTGTGGTCATCCACCGTCGTTTCAGCTTTGGGACATTTTGTCCCGAAGTTATAACACGATGAGAACAAATACTATTTGTTGAAAGTATTGATTAATTGTGGTATGCTTTTGTTAAAAGTCAATCTATGGAGGGATGAATAATGCCTAATGTAAGTGCGGAAGAATCGTTATTGTTACAATGTTTGGCTACAACTTCTCTTTTAGGTGAACTGAGTAATGCTAAATTTCTTGAAAGCGATTATTATAAAAGGTTAGCGTTTGGCAACGGAGAAATAAAAAAGGTTCTTACAATATCCGGGCTTGGGAATCCGGCAACAATGCAAATGATGTTGTATGCATTGCTGACCATTCCAAGGGAAATCTTATCAAGAACAGCGTATAGCGTGTTAGAGACCTATATCGAGAGAATAAATCCCCTTGTTTGCCATTTAGTTGAGGAAGATACTTCTTCAAGCTATGATGGCGAAGAAACTCGTGCGAATATAGATTATTTTCGCCATATAAGGAATGCTATTGCACATTCCAAATGTAGTTATCTTAGTAAAGGTGGCAAGAACTTTGTCGTTTTTAGTGACAGTAATCCAACAGAATCCAAGGCTTGCTTCATAAAAATGGAATGCTATAAAGTTGGCCTTATTTTAATGGAATTGCAAAGACTCATCATGGAGTATTACAATCATAAGCACCCAGAATAACCTCCAACATATCTCGATTTTTACGCCTTTAGGCTATTTTGTCCCAAAGTATCAGCCGGTGATGAAATCCCGCAGGGCGAACTTGGCCGAGTGCAGCTTGTCCACCAGCCACTCAGCGATGGCGGGAACGCCAAATGGAGAAACGAGGAACGCAAGGACGAGGAACACGATCCCGCCCACCGTCTGCCCGCCGATGAACAGGATCAGGGAGAGCAGCGTCAACACGATGCAGCCCAGCTCGCACACGGCGGACGCCACGCAGAACAGAAATGTGACCATAGCGGCCAGCAGGGACAGCGCCACCATCACGGGGGCGGCAAGGATTTTGAGAACGATCATAGCAGCTACCTCCATTAAAAAATCGGGTTGGTTTGTCCTTCTACCCATATTATACCGCTGGAAAAATAGGCACACAAGGATGTCGAGCTTTCACCACTTTGGGACTTGTCGGCACAAACTTCGCTATGCTACTTTGGGACAAAATGTCCCAAAGCAAAGGACGGGCATAATGCCCGTCCCGTAATCAAAGTTCAGCTATTCTTTTGGCGCAACTCTTGAATTAAATTATAGTATTCAACAAAGAAGTTGCTTTTGGGGTCCGATGCAGCTCCACTAAAGTCCACATCATCTTGCGCGGCTAAAAGAGTTCGCATTACAGAGTGATATGTTGAGCGGGGAATTTTCTCAAGAATTTCCATTAGCTCCACAGGAATATCAGCGGCATAGTATTTGAACAAACTATCAATATCACGCTCTGTCTCAAAAATACAATTTGCAAGCCAAGCACGAACGGTAAAATATACGAAATCAGTACCTTTTGTTTTTCCTGCATCTATTACATCTACTTTATCCGAAAAACGCAGTTTATGTAATATTTGTTGAAGTTCATCCTCGGTATATTCTGTTCCGGTATGGTTTTCGATATAAATAGCAACAAGGTGGGATAATGATTTGTCCATATCGGCAATAAGTAGAGATATGCGTTTTGCAATGCAAGCTTCTACGATAGCATTCCGCTTATTATTCGGAACATAAACTTGCGTAACATAGAACATAAAGTTTATGATATACCCAACTGCAAGCTGGAATAATAGATTAAACCAATCTCCAGCACCATTAAACCATTCTGGCAAATCTATACTCAAAAAATAAGCCACAATTACCGCAACGGAGATTGCAAAAAATGCAGTGATCAATTTGTTCTTATCTATAAACACACGGATTGAGTTTTTCATAGAATGAACCTCCTTCGTAAACATCGCTTGACAAGGGCACACAGAGAAAAACAACTGAAAATGAGCTGCCAAGCCTTACACAATGCACCGCCTAACAGGACATAGGCGGTGTTTTTGTATGCAGACGGCGTTTTCTCTGTGTGCCGATATGGGCCAGCCGTGCGGCGTGGCCTAAATTCTTGTTGAGGAGGTTATTCGTGTCATGGCAGAAGAAAACAAGCATCCCCCTACCACGGAGGAACAGGCCCCGCCTGAAATGTCGGGAAAGGCCCCGGAAATGGAGCAGGTCGAGATCCCTGATGTGGGCGGCGGCCCCGCTCCGTCCGCAAAGGTGATTGACCTTTCCGCTGTGCGTCCCGCGCCGGAAAGGGACGCTCCGCCGGACACCCCAAAGGAGCCGGAGGCCCCGCCCGTTTCCGTCACCGAGTACAGCAAGCAGGAATGGGAAAAGCCCATGCCGGAGCCGGAGAAGCCCAAGCCCAAACGGGGCCGCACTGCAAAAGTTGAAAAAGCTGCGCCCACAGAGCCGGGGGCCAAGAAAGAGGTAAAAGCGGAAAAGCCCCGCCGTGGCCGCCCGTCCAAGGCGGAAAAAGCGGCCCCGGAGCAGACCAAGCCGCCCAAGGCTGGCAAAACCCATGCAGCCCCCGAGGAAAAGGCAGCACCTCCGGCCCCGGAAGTGCCGCCTACACCCCGCGACGCTACCCGCGCCGAAAAAGAGGAGATCGTCTACCTTGACCTTTCCGACCTGCACCCGTTCAAGGATCACCCTTTCGGTGTCCGTGACG
>OHWR01000446.1_pt1 | contig 21023 bp, 17 predicted proteins | sample 1579771 | NCBI WGS metagenome assembly OHWR01 (sample SAMEA3882542, study PRJEB24775) | human gut metagenome | biome: human-associated habitat; feature: intestine environment; material: feces | place: Netherlands | collected 2009/2010 | reverse complement strand
GGCCGTGACCCATGAGGCCCTCCTGCACCTGCTGCCGCAGGGCGGGCAGGTCCCGGTTCAGGGTCCCCTTCAGGGTCAGGTAGTTGGAGGCGTGGTTCATCCGGAATACGCTGCCCTCGCTGTCGATGTGGTCCAGCAGCAGGGCCGTCTCCTGCAGAATCTCCGCCGGGCCCAGCACCCGGAAGCTGCCCTCCCGGACCCACTGCTCCAGCGGCGTTCCCGGCTCCACCATCAGCGTCAGCAGGCCGATATATTCCGGCTTCATGGCGCTGAGGGCCCGGGCGGTGTCCACGGCGTGGTCCCGCAGCAGCTCCCGGCTGCCAAGCCCGGAATGGCCGTCACCGACAGGGCCAGGCCCGCCTGCCGGGCCTTCTGCCCCGCCGCCACGATGGCCGCGGCGGTGTGTCCCTTGCGCATCCGCTCCAGCACCGCGTCACACCCGGATTCCAGGCCCATATACACCATTTTCAGGCCGCCCTCCCGCAGCTGACGCAGCTCCTCCTCCGTCTTGATCTGGAGACTCCGTGGCGAGGCATAGCACGTCACCCGCTGACACTCCGGAAACAGGCTGTACACCATGGTCAGAATTTCCAGCAGGTCCTGGGTTTTCCGCATCATCGCGTCGCCGTCGGCCAGAAACACCCGCTCCACCCGGCGGTATACCTGCCGGGCCAGGCGGAAATCCTCCCGGATCTCCTCCATGGGCCGCAGGGCAAACCGCTTATCGTCATACATATCGCAGAAGGCGCAGCGGTTGTGGCTGCACCCGTAGGTCACCTGCACGATCAGGCTGTACGCCTCGCTGGGCGGTCGGTATACCTTTCCCTTATAACGCATGGTCATCACTCCTTTGCTGTATTATGCCATACTTTGAACGCTTTGAAAAGGGGGCATATTCCCGCCCCGCCCCACATAGGCTGTGACATCTCAACAAACGAGGTGTACTATGGAGCTGAATTACAACCGCGTGGAGCTGCGGGGCGTGGCCGAGGACGCGCCGTTGCTGTCCCATGTGAACCACGGCTGTGCGTTCTACCGCTTTACCCTGTCCGTCCTGCGCCTGTCCGGTCAGGCGGACAAGCTGCCCGTCATCGTCCCCCGGCCGCTTCTGCTGCTGACGCCGGTGTCCCCCGGCGACGGCGTACATATCACCGGCCAGCTGCGTTCCTTCAACAACAAAAGCGGCCAGGGCAGCCGTCTGGTCATCTCCACCTTCGCCCAGACGCTGACCCATGACGCCGGCGAACCGCTGAACCGCATTTTCCTCAGCGGCGTGCTGTGCAAGCAGCCCGCCCTCCGCCGTACGCCCCTTGGCCGCGAGATATGCGACATGATCCTGGCGGTGAACCGCCGCTACGGCCGCGCCGACTACCTGCCCTGCATCGCCTGGGGCGCCGTGGCCCAGCAGGTGTCCCTGCTGCACACCGGCGCCCGGCTCACCGCCGAGGGGCGGGTCCAGAGCCGTGTCTACTCCAAAACGGAGAACGGCGTCACCACCGACCGCACCGCCTATGAGGTATCCATCATGCGTCCGGCGGACCGGACGGAATTCCCGGAATAACGCGCTTCCTCCGTCCATTCCCGCCCATTCTGCGGCACTGTCCGCGCCGAAAAACCGGCATTCTCCCTGTTGCGCCCCGGCTGGTATTATGGTAAAATTCCTGTAAAGAAGTATGTTACAAGGAGAGCCTCCATGCGCCATTCCAGCCATCTGCATCTGCATTTCCACACCCACCACCGCGCCGCCCGTTATGACGTGGACATGACCAAGGGCAGCATCACAAAGCATCTGATCAACTTTGCCCTGCCGCTGATGGTGGGCAATCTTTTTCAGCAGCTCTACAACATGGTGGATACCTGGGTGGTGGGCAACTACGTCAGCAACGAGGCCTTTTCCGCCGTGGGTACCGTCACCCCTATTATCAACACGCTTATCGGCTTTTTCCTGGGATTGTCCAGCGGTGCCGGCGTGGTCATCAGCCAGTATTACGGTGCCGGCCGCGAGGATAAGGTCCGCCAGGCGGTCCACACTTCCCTGGTGCTGACGCTGCTGATGGGCGCGGTCTTCACCGCCGCCGGCATCGCCATGACGCCCCTGATGCTCCGCCTGATGAAGACTCCCGCCGAGGTGGCACCGGAGCAGACCACCTACCTGACCATCTACTTCGCCGGCGTCATGGGACTGCTGCTCTACAACATGGGCTCCGGTATCCTTCGCGCCGTGGGCGATTCCCGCCGCCCCTTCTACTTCCTGCTGGTGTCCGCCGTGCTGAACACGGGATTGGACCTGCTCTTCGTGCTGAAATTCGGCATGGGCGTGGAGGGCGTGGCCTACGCCACCATCATCGCTCAGGCGGTGTCCGCCGTGCTGACCATCTGGGTGCTCATGCGCGCCGCCGGCTGTATCCGCGTGGAGCTCCGCGCCCTGCGTATGACCTGGTCCGTTCTCCGTCAGATCGTGTCCGTGGGTATACCCGCCGCCCTGCAAATGGCCATCACCGCGTTCTCCAACGTGTTCGTCCAGGGTTATATCAACTATTTCGGCCCGGATTGTATGTCCGGCTGGACGGCCTATACCAAGGTGGACCAGCTGGTGATCCTGCCGGTCCAGTCCATCGCCATGGCCGGCACCACCTTTGTGGGCCAGAACCTGGGCGTGGGCGACACGGCCCGGGCCAAGAAGGGCGTCCGCACGGCGCTGTACCTGTCCTTCGCCGTCACGGCGGTGCTGTTGGTGCCGGTACTGCTGTTGGCCCCGGACCTGACGGCGTTCTTCAACAGCAAGGCCGAGGTGGTGTCCTATGGCGCGCTGCTGCTGCGGCTGCTGTCACCCTTCTATTTCTTCTTCTGCATCAACCAGATCTACTCCGCCGCCCTCCGCGGCGCGGGCAACAGCCAGGTGCCCATGTGGATCATGCTGGGCTCCTTCGTGGTCTTCCGCCAGATATACCTCTACATCGTGGCCAACTATGTCTCCAACGAGATCATCCCCATCGCCATGAGCTACCCCGCCGGCTGGTTCGTGTGCAGCGTGGCCACGCTCATCTACTACCGTTTCTGTAAATTCGACAGCCATCGGCTGGTGGAGGACGTATGATGGACAAGTGTGAGACCTGCGTGTGGTACGTCTATGACGAGGACTACGACGATTATATCTGTGACATGGATCTGGACGAGGACGAGCTGGCCCGTTTCCTGGCCGCCGATACCCGATCCTGTCCCTATTGGCGCCCCGGCGACGACTATATCACCGCGCGAAAGCAATAAAAAGCACCCCCGGACTGCCGGGGGTGCCTGCTTGTTCCGCCGAAAAGAAACACCACCCATTGGGTGGTGTTTCCTGTTTTCTGCGGTGCCTCGTCAGGCCTCACGCTTGCGGCGGCACATCGCCTTGTGGAGAGATGCGCCGCCGCCATTGCCGTCATTATTCTTTCTGTGTTTCCGACTCCTGCTGTTCCGTCCGCATGAGCGCAACGCAGAGCTGAAGCTGCCGCACCTTGTGGATGCCGGTCTTTTCATAGACCCTCTTGCGGTATGTATCTACGGTGCTGGAGGCACAGCCGATCTGCTCCGCACATTGGCGGGTACTCAGGCCGCTGACAAGAGCCTCGCATATTTCGAGCTCCTTTGTGCTCAGCTTGGCATAGCCCTTTAAGAATTTTTCATAGTCAGCCGGATCAAGCTCCTTCTTTCCGAGGTGAGCCAAACGACGGATCTCCGCAAGGGAATCGTCCAGCTGCCCCTGCATACCCTCTACCTGCTCTTCAAGCCCCAGCTTTTCACCTAAAAGCTGCTCGGCTCTGTCCTGGGCATCCTGCCGTTCCGCCTTCAGAACGGTCACAGCCTCCTCATGGGATCGCATCTTCTCGGAGATGGGCAGCAGCTCCTCAAAGATGGGCTTTCCCTCCTCACCGCCCGCCACGGTGACATGATCAATGTCCTCCAGAATGGGTCTGAGATAGCGGCGGGTGTAGAACAGGCAGCAGCCCACGGCAAAAAACACCAGCAGCGTCAGCAGGGCGGCGATTTCTATCACGCTTTTCAGCATGGCGCGGTCATAGGCGGCTTTTGAGATCAGCACCGTCAGATCGTGAGGCGCCTCATCCCCGACAGCCACTGTAAACGGCTCTGAAATGCCGACAAAGGAAAGCTCCGACCCTGCAAAGGCAGTAAGCCCACCGCGCAGGCTCCTTTTTTCCAGCAGCTCATCCGGCACAAAACAGAAGTCGCCTGTGGGATAGGTCAGAAGCCCTCTTTGAACATCCAGCCCCTCCGCAGAATCCGACAGAACACAGGCAAGGCTGCCAATGCCGGTCGGCTGCGCGTGGTGCGCCAAGAAGTAGGTCTGATTGACGGAAAAGCCGCACAGACCGTATACCGTGCCATCCGCGCCGATCATGGGCACGGTCAGAAGGATCGCCTGCTCTGTGGTACCCGGCAGGGTGACGAACTCTGTGGTGCGGCAGCTACGCTCTATGGGTGCGGAGGCTTTTTCCAGATGCTCCGCGAAGCCGGGGAAGCTCGACAGGTCAAATTCCTGCGCCCACTTCCGGTGCGGCATTACCTTGTGCCGCCGCCCGATGTCCGCCATGCCGCGGTAGAGCAGCAGGTCACCGGTGGTGTGCTCGGCGTTGCCGCGCTGCACATACAGTCCGGCATGGGAATCCACAGCGGGATCGGAGCTGAGCGAGGCGCCCAGCAGGATAAACGCGCCGGAGCAATCCGTCTGCCGCACATACTGGCACAGCGGCTCCAGCATGGCCTCCTGCAAGGCACCCACGGCGTCTACATCTCCGTTGAGGGAGGAAAAGTCCGGGGTCTGCTCCTCAATGAGGGCTGTCATATCCTGCGAGAGATGGACGCCCATGACAGAGACATTCCGCCACAGGGAGGCCATATCCGAGCGAAAGGCTCCCATCTGGAAGGTCAGGGCCTTTTCCGTTTCGGCCCGTGGGCTTTTGAGCTGCCCCAGCAGAAGCAGGGCGACAAGCAGCACCGCCAGCAGCAAAACCGCCAATGCGCCCATGTAGAGGAACAGCCGCCGGCGCATGGAGGGCTGTGCCTGTTTCAGTTTTGAGAGCAAAAAGCTGGGCATGGGCCTTCCCCCCCTTCCGATGCAGTCGATTTTTTCAGCGAATGGAGCAGAACAACGCCCAAGTCTCCTCCGCCAGTGCGTCAATGTCCTCACCGGCTGCGGCGCGCGCGGGCAGCTCCTGCTGGAGCTGGCGCAGGCCGTCATAGAGGACGCTGACCTTGCCGTAGTAGCCCTCAAAGCGCGGCTCGGACACGGGGACATAGTCCTCGCGCATGGTCTTGAGCGCGGCATAGAGGCTCTCATAAGCCGCCGCGGGTGCCGGGAAATTGTCGTAATCCGAGATGGCGTCAAAGGCATCGCTGCGCACCGGCATATAGCCGGTCTGCGCCACAAAGTCGAGGTTGCGCTCCGCCTCCGTCAGCCAGCGGACGAAGAGCGCGGTGGCCTCCGCTTTCTGCTCGGTGGTCTTGTAGGCGCAAAGCCCCACACCCGCCTGCGTCATCAGAGCGTCCGCACCCGCCGTTTTCGGTATGGGCAGCACATGGAGGTCCATGGGCTCCTGCGTGTTGTCCGGGTAGGTGACGGTATCATTATAATATAGAATGGCGGCGGAGGAGCCGAGGCCGCAAACCACATCGCCGGTCATCACCTGGGTGTTGGAGTAGAGGTCAGAGACCACCACATGACCCTGCGCCAGGGATCGGGCGAACTGCATCCAGCTCTCCTTAAATACGGCATTGTCGGTATCGTACCAGCCGTTTTCCGTGTAGAAATCCCCGCTGCCGTGCTCCATGGCGCAGAGTTCCACGGCGCGGATGGGATAGTCCAGCGCACAGAAGGGCTTGCCCGACCAGTCATAGAACTTGCCGGCGGCATCGTAAAAGCCCTCCCATGTGGCGAGGTCATCATAGCGGACACCGGTGGCATCGGAAAAGCGGGCAAAGCCGCTGCCGTTGCACATCAGAAGCTGCGTGGACTTGGAAACGGGGAAGATCAGCAGCCTGCCGTCCTCCGCCGTGCCATCGGAGAGAAAGCCGGGAACGAAGTCGGCGAGTTCCTCCTCCGTAAACCAGTCATGCCAATCGACAAGGCTCTCCTCACCCAGCTCCAGCGCGTCGACGATGTGGCAGGTAAAGAGGTCGGGCATCTCCTGTACCTCCTGCCCGCCGCTCTGCGCCTCCTTCAGGTAGCCCCCGATCTTGGATGCGCTGCTGGTGCCGGTGACCTTCACCTGCACGCCGCGCTCCTGTCCCACGGTGCGGTTGAACTCCTGCACCAGAAGGTCCATGGGTGAGCCTGCCTGTTCGCCGTAAACATGCCAGAAGGTCAGGGAGACGGGGTCGTTTTTATTCAGCAGGGATTTCTCGCCGCAGGCGGAGAGGGTGAAAAGAAGGGCGGATAGCAGCAGAGTCGCCAGTATACGATTTTTCATGAAACAGACCTCCAAAAATGAACGGATGCTTGAAAAATCGAGCAGATTTTCGAATTTTTCAAAAATATTTTTTCTCTTTGTCCCCTAAATGAGGGGTTTAGGGGACAGACAAAAGGGTGAAAATATGGTACAAAGATGGTATGTATATGGAACCGGACGCACCATCCGGTGACCGGCAGGCGAACAGAGAGTTGCTAAAGGAGGTACCTCCTTTAGGTTGGAGCGAAGCTCCAACCTAAAGATCGCTCGATGTCCCCTATCCTGTCGAGCCGACCGCCTCTTCACTTTTTCTATCATAGCATATTCCACGACAGCTTTACAAGAAGAAAAAAAGGGAGGAGGAATGCGGATGGAGCAGGCGAAGAAAACGGCAGCCTATCGGGTCGTTGCCGACTCGGGAGGCAACAGAGTCTTCCGTTTTTACTGCGACATCTCCGATAAGCTGCGATGTCGCCATCGAGATAAAGCGGCGGCCGGAATGCCGGGTCTATCTCGTCTGCGAGGACGGCCATCCGGAAAAGCAGCCCGCGCTGGATAAGGCAGTGGAGCTGACGCTCATCGACGGCTACTGCATCGGCGACCTTGACCCGCAGCAGATGCGCGCATGGCTGGACGAGGCGACCGAGAGCATGAGAGCGGCGGAGAGCCGCGACACCGAATTCAGGAGGGAGGAAAAGCAAGCGTGAGACAACAGACCTACAAACGGCTGACCGCCTGGCTGATGGCACTGGTGATGGTGGCGACCATGCTGCCCACCATGGCACTGGCCACGGCGGAGGACAGCAGCACCGACCCGCCCGCTCCGGCGGTGACGGAGACGCAGGAGACACCGGAAACGCCGGAACCACCGGCGACGCCGGAACCACCGGCGACCCCGGAACCCCCGGCGACACCGGAACCCCCGGCGACACCGGAGCCTCCGCCTGCGTCGGAGACACCGGACGGTTCCCAAGACCTGCCGGACGCGGAGACTTCGGCCGGGTCGGAGACTCCGCCTATCGCCAAAGCAATGGCGCGGGCGGGAGGGACTGCCACACCGGATCCGAGATATAGTCATATACAGCTGAAATTTTCTGAAGACTATATTAGCAGCAGCGATCGGATCCTGCTGCGTGACTGTGAGTACATCGTAAAAAACAGTCCCGATGCGACCCCCATCCTTTTACCGGCAGGTGAACTTGAGCAGGTCGATTTTGTCCAAAACGGCGACTATGTAGCGCTCTACTACAACGGCTGTCTGAATCTGAAGGGCGACCTCACAGGGGCGTGCATTGACATGCAGGCACCCAGGTGGGGTGACATCAAGGTTAAAACCATGATGATCAATGTGCGGGATAATGTGACGCTCGACGGCAAGTCCTGCCTGCTGTATGGCTATGATCAAAATCTTTGGCTGCGTATCGCCCCCGGGAAAACGCTGACCATCAATGCAGACCGCAGCCAGCTGTATAAATACCGTGCAGCCATTTACTCCAACGGAGGCGACGTGACCGTTTCCGGCGGCGGCACCCTGAACATCAATTATCAGGGAAAAACGAATCCGGGAGAGAACGAATACAAAATCGTAGAAGGCATTTACGGCAGCTGGGTGTCCTTTGAGTATGATGACGATCCTCGCTACCTCGGCAGCCCCACCGTGAACATCAACATGAATAACGGCGAGAGCGGCCCGGAGGGCGATGCTGTCTATGGCATCCATGCCACCAGCGGCCTGACCGTGGAGGACGACGCCAAGCTGAAGATCGAGGTGAGCGGGCGGAATGTCAAGCGCTCCGGTGAAAGCGATTCCAACGGCCGTGTCAACCATGCCATCGTCGGCAAAAGCATGAGTGTGCTGGACAATGCTTCGGTGGATATCATCTCCCACAAGAATGTCGTCACCGATATCTCCCTTACAGGCGATGGCGATGCGCTGACGGTGAACACCACCGGCCACCTGAACATCAAAAACGAGGGCAATGTCACCTTTGCTGACCAAGATGCCGACTGGAACCGGAAAAACGGCTACCCCAGCGACAATATCTACCTGCACGGAACGGATGCCACCTTCAAGATCGAAAAGGCAGAGGATGGCGTCACCATCGACTCCTATTCGGATTCGGTTGACCAGTGGTATACCGGCGGTGCTTTCGATATGGAGTGGTACTGGCCTGTCCACGGCAATATCACGCTGGGGCAGAATATGTATCGCGGCGACCACCGCGTGGGCGTTCTGGTCGAGACCGGGACTTATACCTCTGAATACACGTGGGGCAGCGCCAAGTATATCTATTCCACCACCGGCGTCGCCACCGTGAAGAAGTCCCCCGGCCTGACTATGGACTCGCATGCGCCGGCGGATAATCCACACGGCTACTACGCCAAGGTGATGGAGCCGAAGTTCAACGACATCTATGTTGTGCCCAAGGGCGGGAGCGTGGTATTGGTTGGGGGTGAGGATATCGCAAAGGGCAAGTTCCTCTATTGGTATGACGCCCTGCACCCCACCGGCACCGAAACCGGCACAAGCTGGACGGACTCCATCAAGACCTTCACCAACATCCAGCAGGATATGGTGCTGGTGCCGGTGCGCGACCCCATGAAGACGGGCCCCACCTTGAGCGATGTGGACTACAGCCTCCAATGGGACAAAGGCGTGACCAAGCAGACCCGCTACGCCTATCGGGATCTGACCTTTGAGAAGGTGGACAACATCAGCACCTCTGGCGGATACCAAGTCATGCTGGTACCGGCGCAGCTGCCCCGGTACGGCGAAAACACCTATGCCGTCAAGGGTTTGGCGAATAACCCTATCATGGGCCTGCGCAACAGCCGGCTGTATGCCGATAAGAACGCCCGCGGCACAGATGGTGCGATGAACGGCAGTTTTTTGAATATCCCGACGGGGAGCTACCGCATCGCTTACTATGATGATCAAACCGGCAGATGCTTCTTCAGTAAGCCATTTACCTTCAAACCGCCCGTTGCACCGCCGTACATCGACCCCGTCACCCAGATTTTTGACACGAACGACGGCGGCACCAAAACCGTGAAAATCACGGCGGAGCGGGGCGCAGCTATCTGGTACCAGCAGTGGGACTACGCCAAGAACACCTGGGGAGGCTACATCCGCTACACCGAACCCTTTGATGTGACCGTCACCGCCGATCAGGACGTGCGCATCGCGGCCTACGCCGGCGCCCCCATACTGGACAGAAGATCCGAGGTGCGCTATGCCGTGCGGCCCACCGGTAAACCCACGGTGAAATACGGCGAAACGAATGTCGGCGACGGCAACGGGCGGTATTTCTACGACTCGATCGACCTGACGGTGGAGGCGCCCGATGGCTATGAGGTCTGGTATCTGGTAGGCGATCGGCCGTCCGAGTCCAACATGGGCACCAAGGTGGGGGAGGATGGCAAGGTCACCATCACCGACAGCGGCTCGCACGGTATCCTCTTCTTTAAGCTGGCCAAGGCCTTTACCGTGGACGGTGTGACATACCGGAAATTGAGCCATGACTACGCCGCGGTTCATCTGTCGAAGCTGACCGAACTGCCCGCCCCGAAGGTGACGGTGAAGACCAAGGAGGGCGGCCAAACGCTGATCCCATCCGGCAACACCTACACCATGACGGAGAACGTCGTAACGGTGACGCTGGAACCGAATGGAAACTGGCCCCTTAACGCCACCATAGCGTACGATACCAACGGCAACGCAAACCCCACCTTCTCGAAGAGCTACACCGGGCCCTTTGAGGTGCGCGGTGCGGGGACCATCGCCGTGTTCACCCTTGTCCCCAATGCGAGCGGCGAATACGTACACACGCGCGCGGCGTATACCTTCAAGCTGGCGGAGAGTTTGCAAAGGGTGCCGGTTTCGACCTATAACAGCAGCACCTGCACCGCCTACTATACGGACGAAAACGGTGTGGAGAGGGAAATCACCAGCTTCAGCCAAGAACTCAAGGTCGGCACAAGGGTACGGGTCGTACCGAAGACGCCCACCGGGCAGGCATTCAAGAAGTGGGAGATCGGCAATTATTCAGAATATAGTATTTGGGAAAACCCCACAGACGGCCAATATAACCCCGAGCTGATCTTCCATGTGCCGAAGCCTATTAACGGTTATAACGGCAAGCCCCTGACATTGACGATAAAGGCGACGTTTGCAACGGCTGACCAGGCAAACATTTCCGGGGTGACGAAGGTCGACCTGGCTATGAACAATAAGGTGGGTGAAAGCATTTCGCTGAACTACAGCAACAAAGACATGCGTACCATCTCCTGCCAGTGGTGGGTGGGCGACAGCGTAGGCGCGGAGGGTGACGCCCTGCCCGGTGCTGTGAGCTTCGACCCCGACAAGACCTATACCGTCAAGGTGACCATCAAGGCCAACCCGGGTGCGAGCTTTGCCAACAGCGCCGGTGTGGCGATCGGCAATTGGGGCGAGCATTTCACGGTGCCTAATGGCAAGATCACCCGCACGGGCAAGGACACGCTGACCTTTACCGCTACCCCGATCCGGCAGATCGACCTGACCATGCCCGCACCCCTGACCATCGGCGACCCCCTGCCCACGATTGATGATGTCGGCGGGCTGCCGGCAGGCGTAACGGTGCAGAAGCTCACTTGGCTGAACGCCACTGACGGCACTGTTCCGGAGACTGAAACTGGGAAGGTGCACGCTGCTCTCACGCTGAAAACGGACGGCACCCGCCCGATTTTGGTGGGTGAGTATCCTCCGTATCCTACCGTCAACGGTGTGGAGTATGTGTATGCGAGTAGCGGTGTCACCGACGGCAGTACGGTAATGCTGGGGAACATCGAGCTGCCCGTGAAGGCAAAGGGGGTGACCGTCAGCGGGACGGTCACCAGCTACGGCAGTGATAGCGATGATGTCACCGTGCAGCTCATTGAGGCAGGGCATACCGAACCGGCGTATGAAGTCATCGTGAGCGGCAACAACGCGAACTACTCCTTCGCCACCGTCCCCGCCGGGGATTATACCCTGAAGGTGGAGAAGAAGGGGCACGCGCCATTCACCAAGGAGATCACGGTAGGCGACAGTAATGTTACCGAGGATGTGACGGTGTATCTAATTGGTGATGTGGACGGCAACGGAAAAGTTGAACAAAAAGATTCAATGATTCTAAGCCGATACTTCGCTGGATGGTCAGGTTATGAAACAAAAATCGTTTCAAGCGCAGCCGCCGATGTCGACCAGGATGGAGAGTTAAAGCTTAAAGATAGCATGATTTTGAGCCGCTATTTTGCAGGATGGAGCGAATACACAAAATACTTTCAGTAAGGAGTGAATTGAATGAAAAAAAGATTTCTAAGTGCTTTTCTGGCGCTCGCCCTGATTGTTTCACTTTGCCCGATGGCTTTTGCCGCTTCTGGCCAAATAAAAGCAAGTCTGAGCTCGGCACAAGTGAAACAAGGCGAAAAGGTATCTATTCAGTTTAAGTTAGATGAAAACCCTGGCTTTGTGTCAACTAATATACAGGTTAATTGGCCGAAGGATGATTTGACACTTATGGCTGTCAGCGGAACCGATACCATAACAGGCTGGATGGGTGAGCCGATCCCGTCTGATGGAAAAACGGACGGGAAATATGTTCTGTCATGGCAGAATAATACAATTCATTCGAATATTACAACAACCGGTGTGCTTTGCACATTGGAGTTTGCCACTCTAAGCAGTGGTTCTGTCGGCGAAAAGGAGATAACCCTTTCGAATAGCGGTCCGGGGCAGCAATTTGCAAATGTTGACATGGATACCGTGGATGCGGTTTTGACCGGAGGAAAAATAACAATTTCTTCCGCCATCACCGGAAACCTGCTTGTTGACATCGCCAAGCCTGTTGTGAATCAAGCGCCGGTAACCACTCTTACTGATACCCGGTATTCCGGCAGTATCACTTGGACTCCGGATGTCACTGACGGAAAGTTCGCGGCCAATACTGAGTACACCGCCAATGTGACGCTGACGGCCACGGACGGCTATCAGTTCGCCAGCGATGTGAACCCCACCATTGAGGGCGCAACTATCAGCAACGTATCTGCTGATGGAACTAAATTGACCTTCAAGGCAAAGTTTGATGCGACGGGTAGCTTCCCCGCGGCCAGCGTTACCTCGCCTCCCACTGCCAAGCCCGACTTGAAGTATACCGGCGAAGAGCAGTATCTGTTGAGCTCTGTGGGCACCGCCAGCGGCGGCACCATGCAGTACCGTCTGGGCGACAGCGGTGCGTTTACCACCGATATCCCCATGGCCACCGACGCGGGCACTTACACCGTGTACTACATGGTCAAGGGCGACAGCACCCACAGCGACTACACGCCTTCCGACAATACCGTTAGCGTGAAAATCGAGCCGAAGGACATCTCCAGTGCCACGATCGGCACTATTGCAAACCAGTCCTACACCGGCGGCGCGATCACGCCTGACCCCGAAGTGAAGGACGGCACCACGCCCCTGACGAAGGACAAGGATTACACCGTTTCCTGCACCGACACCTATGTTGGCACCGCCGAACTCACCATCACCGGTAAGGGCAACTATACCGGGACAAATACTGCGAAATTCACCATCGTCGCAGCGGATCAAAAGCCGACCTTTACTACTCCTAAAGACCTCGCAACGGGCGGCCAGCTTGATCTGCGCACTTTGGTGGACGGCGCAAAGGGCGATGTGACCTTTAATATCCCACCGGCAACCACCTCCGCTAACTTGAGTGGGTACATGCTGACAGCAACAGGTATCAAAGGCGAAGTTAAGGTTAGCGTGTCCATCACGGCAAAAGACGTGAACAACGACGGCAAAAATGAGTACAACGCATTTCACAAGGATAATGCCATTACCGTGAATGTTGTTGACAAGACCCCCGACAGCAGCACCATGACCGTGACGCAGAGCGACATTATCTACGGCGGAAGCGTATCTCCCACTGTTACTAACAAGCCTGACGGTACCGGCACAGTAAGCTACACCTATGAGGGCCGCAATGGCACAAGCTATAGCAGCAGCGCCACCGCCCCGAAGAACGTAGGTGAGTACACGGTCAAGGCAAAGTGTGAATCTTCTACCACCATCTACACGGCGGAAGCAAATTTCGCAATCCAGCCCAAGAGCATCAGCGGCATGACGGTTACGCTGAGCGATACCTCTCTCGAGTACAACGGCAGCGCACAGACCGTGACCGTGACCAGCGTTGGTTCTCTTACCGATGCTGACTACACCGTTACCGGTGAAACCAGCGGCACGAATGTCAGAAGCTACACCGTAACCGTTACCGGTAAGGGCAACTACACGAACACCGCTAAGGCGACTTGGGAGATTACAGCAAAGGATGTTACCGTTACCGGCATTACTGCCACCAATCGCGCCTATGCGAAGGATAACCTCGAGGTTGCTCTCACCGGCGGTACGTTGTCCGGCGTGCTTACCGGCGATACTGTGACAATTGACCTGACTAACGCCAAGGGTACGATGACCGATGCCAATGCGGGCAACGGCAAGGCAGTTACCGTCACCGGCGTTACGTTGGGAGGCGCGGATAAGGGTAACTACAAGCTGAAGGCGCAGCCCACCGGCGTCACGGTGAACATCACCAAGGAAACTGCCCCCACGCTGACAAACATCACCGTCAGCCAGAAGTACAACGTGACCACCGAGCAGAGCAAGGACATCGACACCACCGGTATGCCCGCTGACGCAGGCGCGCTGACCTATGCCAAGGGCACCGAGAGCAAGACCGGCTCTGTGACGATTGACAGCTGGGATGTGGATGCCACCGGTAAGGTGACCTACAAGCTCTCCAACGGCGCGGTTGATGACACCGTCACCCTGCCTGTGGTCATCAAGTCCACCAACTATGCGGATGCCACCGTCAATGTGGTCATCACGCTGATCAAGGGCTCCACCTCCGGCGGCTACTACTACGCCCCCACGGCGGCAGTGGTACCCGATATGCCTATGCTGTACAGAGGCTGCACCGGCGACGCTGTCAAGACGCTGCAGGATAAGCTGAACGCGCTGGGCTACAACTCCGGCAGCGTGGACGGCATTTTCGGAGCCAAGACCTATGCGGCGGTGACTGCCTTCCAGAAGGCCAATAGCCTTGGCGTGGACGGCATCGTGGGCAAGCTCACCTGGGGCAAGCTCTACGGCGTCAGCCCCGCCATGCCTGTGGAGACGACGACCGTCGTCGGGCGTCCCACGGTGTCCTACGGCTCCCGCGGAGACGCGGTGCGCAAGCTGCAGGAGCTGCTGAACGCGCTGGGCTATGACTGCGGCAGCGTGGACGGCATCTTCGGAAGCAAGACAAAGGCCGCCGTGCTGGCGTTCCAGAAGGCCAACGGTCTGGGTGTGGACGGCATCGTCGGCCCCCTGACGTGGGCAAAGCTGGGCTAAACGACACGGACGGACGAATTGTCTGCATAGAATAGAACCAATACCGCAGGAGGGGGACGGAAGCTTCCGTCCCCCTCCTTTTTCAACGGTTTCAACGGGCAGGGCGCTCCGCATAAGGCTGAAAACAAGGCTAAAGCCTGCTTTCGGGCATGAAAAAACTCCCGAAACACAGGCGTTTCGGGAGTTTTGTCTGGAGGTGACACCCGGATTTGAATCGCCGCAGGGCAATTTTGCGTCGTGTTGACAGATGCCGGGAAGTGTTGGAAATACAGGGCTTGCAGAAAATCATGCTGTTAAATGCTGCCGGACTGTATCATCGGATTTTGAAGTTATAAGGCTAAAAATAAGGCTAAATTTTGTGGCTGCGCGGAATGTACCTGTGCCTTTAGCTCAGAAAACGCGGTGGGCAGTCGAAATCTTACTGCCAACATGGATACAATCACACGATAGCTCACGAAGTGAATCCCCTTTTGAATCCCCTTTGAACCCCCTAATCCTTGATAGAGTAGCGTGAGCACCCCCAATACTGGAGGCACTCATAACTTTTCAGCTCATTTCCAAATTATCAACAATCTTCTATTTCATAGTTTGATGTGATATGCGCGATGATTTCTTCTTCATCTTCCTCTTGCGACAGATAGAGCAGAATCTTCGATGTGGGTATTGTTGCCTTAAACAATCTGCCCCGGTAAAAGTCGCTACTTTCAGCGATATACCGTTTTAATGACCAAGAAAGGCTAGGCAATTCTTCCTCTTTCGATGTACCACGAAAAACAGTTTCTCCGAACCCCCTAATTGCTTCAAGCTCTTTCTGAAACATGATGTCATTACGGTCTACATCTTCAAGCATCTTTAATCGCATCTCAACTGATACATTGGCAGTATTGAATTGGAGAAGTGTCCTCAAATAATGTGCATATAACTCTTTTGGAATCTTTCCTTTGAATTTATACAAGTACTCATATGAAGGTAAAGCATCATGCGGGTCGCTGGACTGCCTTATACAATCAGCGACTTCTGGGTAATCGTCTAATTGATCAAGCCAAACTCTATTATCTAAACTCATATCAGTTATCCTCTAAAACTTCCCAAGCGTTGTTTCATGCCGATTATCTCTACAGAAACACTGTTCAATTTTCAAGCTACCCTTAACCCAGCAAAACCTTTATTCTCTTTGCGAGGATATTCTTCCGCTTACTATAGAACTCCTCAAAATGCTCGATACCCAGAGGAACTCCCTCCGGAATCATTGCCTGTCTACGAAATTCCTCCTGCTGTTCGGTGTTCATGTCGTTGTAGTAATCGATCAGCGGCATGGTGCTTTTACTGCCATTGCTCCGGCCTTCCAAGAGCTGGAGGTTTGGGAGCCTGTTGCGGTTACCACGCCATCTCCGCCAATCCTCCATAGAAATAGACACGGGCTTGTTGCCGTCAAATCTATCATACGGATGAAGATGGTCTTGCTCGTATTTGAACGCCTTGTTTGTCCAGTCCAAGCAGAGATAGTACAGTGCGTCTCCAGCAACACGGCTGCCTTTTTCGGCATTCAGGATATCCTCGATTTTACCGTCGGTCACCCGGAGGTCTGTGATCTGGTCGAGCATTTCCACCGTGATTTCATAGTCGTAGCTGTTGATGTTGCTTTTCATCTGCTGTAGCTTGCTGGTTGTACCCGACTGGAAATATGTGAAGAGGATCGCCCGCATCAAGTAGGCTCTGATGGCTTCCGTATTATCCGCGTAACTCTCCGGGTTGTAATAGATGTAGTACAAAACCGGGAGCAGTACGTTCCAACTGCTCGAAAACCGGCTGACCTCGATTTTCATTCCCTTCAGCACAGATTCCAGGTTTTTAAGCGCCTTCCTAAAAGCCGTCCAGTTGTTCTTCAGTTCCCCGGCAATTTTCCGGCTGATGTTGGACTTCACCACATCGCCATAGAGCATCAGCGCAGAGCGGATGATGAAATCCGAGCCAAAGCCGTCATAGGAGTCCACCAGTATCTTGCCGAATTCCGTCTTGGCACTCGGCCAATACGCCTCAAGGATGGACATTGTGATCTCGGCCTTCTTGAGCGCCTTGCCGCCACTGTTGAAGCGGACGAACATCTCAAGGGCGTCATCCTGGTTCATATCGTATATCTCGGTGTACCGGATCAGCTTCTCCACAAATATCTTCTGGTAGAGCTTGTTCAGAATGTTCCTCGCATACTCCTTGCTGTCAGCGGGGACGTTGGCGATAGCGTCTTCAATGGCTTTAGCTCTGGTGGACTCGTCCTGGAATTTCTCCTGCAGGATATTCCTCAGTTCAAACTGGGTCGGGCTGAGCCTGTCGACCTTCTCGCTGAACCGGATGTCATACTTCTTGCTGTTGTATTCTTCCTCGTCGACATCCAGCTTGTTTTTGTTCAACTCGATAAGCAGCTTCGTGACGGTGCCGCCGACCGTGCTTTTCCGCGCGTATTTTTGTCGGATGTACGAATCCCCAAAGAGGGAGAGGAAGAGCGATGTCAAACGCTGCTGCCCGTCCAGAATCGCCGTATCGGTAACGGCTACATTGATGTCTGTCAGCTCATAATTGACGCTGTCCGCTTGCTTGCGGTTATCGAACGTGACCGACGTGAGGAAATTGCAGAAGTAGGTATCCCAGGTAACGTTATTATCATCCACGTGCCAGAATAGGAAGGTGGCAATCGGATAGTCCAGAAGAATGGAGTCCCAGAGCTTTTCAATCTGTTCCATGCTCCAGACAAACTGTCTCTGGAAAGCAGGCATAACGTACTTCCCGTTTTGTATGTGAGTCATAGCCTCGTAGGTGGTTATGCTGTCATCTTTCAGTGTACTCATCGTCTGTATCCTTTCATCGCGTTATTGCGTCAATTCTCGGTGTCCCGCTGTTCATACACAAGGCGGACATCATACCCAAGAGTCTCCATCATTGAAACGAAAGTCTTGTTGACCACTTTGTCCCCGCCGTTGACGATGCGGCTGACGTAGGACGGGGTAGTGCCTACGATCTCCGCCACCTTCGCTTGCGTAGTGTTTCTCTCTATGCATTTGGTTTTGACATCCAATTCGATATTGTTCTTTAGCATACCAGCCTCGCTATCCAATCAAAACTTGTTTCACAATTTGTGTAACATATTTTAACACACATTTTCGCAGATTTCTATCCCTATAACGAAAAAAGTGCCCTGCCTCCGAAGAAGCAGAGCGCCGAATCGCTTGTGCTTATGCCTTGATTTCCGTTTCGCAGGGTAAGATGAACCGAATGTCATCTTTGGCGTGGACCGTCATGCTCTCGACCAGGTCGCTCCACATGGATTCCTCGAACTCCGTCACCTCATTTGGCAGCTTCTCCACCGCGGCGATGAACCTTGCGAACTCGCGCCGGCGGATGCCCTTCTGCCGGATTTCGCCCGCCACCTCGTCGCGGCGTTTCTTGACCGCCTCGAAGCTGGAAACCAGGGCGTCGTACTTCGCGTTGTAGTCATCCTGGTTTTGAGCGACCCTGGCGTTCGTGGCGATGAGGTCCTGGATGGCATCAGCGTCACGGTTCATCTGCTCGTCCAGTTCCCGCAGTGTTTCCTCCAGCTCGTCCGTGCTGGCGTAGGTGTCCTGGATTTCACGGAGGTCCGCGAGGATTTGCAGCTCCGCGTCAAGGATGTTCGGCGTCCCGGTCGAGAAGCACGGTGTGAACAGCCACCTCCGGCAGAAGGGCAAGATCGCCGAACTGACCCTTGGCTACGGCGGTTCCATCGGCGCGCTGAAGGCGATGGGCGCTATCGAGATGGGTCTGAGCGAGGAGGAACTTCAGCCGCTGGTCACGTCCTGGCGGGAAGCGAACCCCCATGTGACCCGGTTCTGGTGGGACGTCGATGCCGCCGTGAAGAAGGCGGTCATGTACAAGACTTCGGTCGAGTCACACGGCTTCCGTTTCTACTACCAGAGCGGGATGCTGTTTATCGACCTGCCCTCTGGCAGGCGGCTCGCCTACGTCAAGCCCCGGATCGGCGTGAACCGTTTCGGCTCCGAGAGCGTGACCTACGAAGGCATCAACCTGGGGAAGTGGACCCGGCTGGAAACCTGCGGGCCGAAGGTCACGGAAAACCTTGTGCAGCCGTGTCCAGGGACATCCTGGCATACGCCATGAAGACCCTCCGGCACTGTTTCATCGTGGGGAGCGTCCATGACGAACTCATCATCGAGTGCAGCCCCGATGTATCCCTGCAGGCGGTCTGCGATCAGATGGGCAGGACGCCGCCCTGGATTCCGGGCTTGCTGCTCCGGGCGGACGGGTACGAATGCCAGTTCTACAAAAAGGAATGAGAATAGCATAAAGATGATCCCTGTTTCAGCCCGGGATCATCTTTTGTTATATAGACTACATCAAAATGCTATAAAGAAGTTGCATTCTCGCTTACTATGGGTTATAATAATGCTTGTATGATGCCAATTTTGACCCGAGAGGTGTGTTATGAGCTTTTCAGAAGATTTAAAAAGAATTCGCCGTAAGGCTTTCATGACTCAGGAGGATTTCGCAAAGGAACTTGGCGTCTCATTTGCAACTGTAAATCGTTGGGAAACAGGAAAAGCAAAGCCAACACTGAAAACTATGAAACTGATCGATGATTATTGTAAAAAGCATTCGATTGACTTTGACATCAGTGAAGAGATTAACAGCTAAAGGAGAAAAATATGATGTCAAAGTATACTATCATTGATTTGTTCAGCGGTGCAGGAGGATTGTCCTACGGTTTTGAAATGGCAGGATGTGAAGTAAAGCTTGCTATTGAGAAGGATGCTTGGGCAGTTGAAACGTATAAGGCTAACCACAAAAACCAGAATGTTTTTGAATTAGATATTACAACATTGCCAGACGACTATTTTCTTTCTTATAAAGGCAAAATTGACATAGTAATGGGAGGTCCTCCTTGTCAAGGATTTTCGATTGCCGCCAGTAATCGCCGCAAAAAAGACGATTCTCGGAACACCCTGTACCAGCATTTTTTACGGGCGGTTGCACTGATAGAACCTAAAGCAGTTTTAATCGAAAATGTTAAGGAAATCGTAGGGTATAAGTTGCCAGACGGGACAAAAATAGTTGAGGATATTTGCCGCTTCTTCACAGAGCATGGTTACGCTTATAGTTTCAGTATTCTGAATTGCAGGCGTTATGGAATCCCACAGGATAGAAAACGGTTTTTCTTTCTTGCAATCAAGGGAAGTGGAACAATTAACCCATTTTCCCTCGATGATTTAATGGAAGGGTACGTGCAGAAAGAGATAACCTTTAACGAAGCAGTATCTGACTTACCGGTTGTTCGCGCGAGGCAGTATGAAGAAGATTCAATTCTGGACTATACAAAGGCTCCTTTAAACGACTATCAAAGAGCCATGCGCGGTAGATGCGAGAAGCTATATAATCATATACCAATGCAGCATACGGAGAAGACTGTCCAGAAATTTGAGTTTTTATTACAGAAGAGTGGCGACACGCTTCCAGAAGAACTGAGACCCAGAGTACGAAGCCATGTAGATATTGTCAGCGATGCATCCTACAGCCAGAACCATAGAATTATCGATGGAGGAAAAGTGTCACCGACCATTACGGCATCGTTCTACTCAAGCTTTATTCATCCGTCGCAGCCAAGAAACATTACGGTGAGGGAGGCTGCAAGAATTCAGTCATTTCCCGATTCATTTGTGTTTTACGGGAAAAAGACAACATTAAGCAAAAAACTGCTTGCTAAAAAAGGTATCTTCGAGGAACTACACTTGGATCAGTTTAATCAAGTTGGAAATGCTGTGCCGCCATTAATGGCTCAGCACCTTGCAGAAATATGCATTAGCTTGCTGGAGGAAGGTGCATCAAAATGAAATCTTTAGATTTGTTTTCGGGAGCAGGCGGTCTTACTCTTGGGTTTCGGAATGCTGGAATCCATTCAATAGGTGCAATTGAATTAGATCGTTTTGCTGCAGAAACGTTTCATTATAACTTTCCTGAGATACCTCTTTTTAACAGAGACATCTATTCATTCTCTGATGAAGAAATATGTGAGTTGTTCTCAGGTGTTGATATCATAGCTGGTGGTCCACCCTGTCAAGGGTTCTCGGTTGCCGGACCGACGCAATATGGGATTATTGATAAACGCAATACAC
>OHWR01000445.1_pt1 | contig 21076 bp, 20 predicted proteins | sample 1579771 | NCBI WGS metagenome assembly OHWR01 (sample SAMEA3882542, study PRJEB24775) | human gut metagenome | biome: human-associated habitat; feature: intestine environment; material: feces | place: Netherlands | collected 2009/2010 | reverse complement strand
TATCCCGCAAAGTGGGGCGTGCAGATTGCGGGAATGATTTTTCAGACACGCTCTAACCCCCAAGATTACATTTTCACTTTTCGCAGCATCTTCTGACTGCAAATATAACAAAAATAATAACCTCTACACCTGTTGTGCCAAGTAGCCCGATAACCACTGTTCACTCCGTTCACAGCAGCCTGACCACTCAACTTTGTTACTGATATCTATTATATAATTGCATTCAGAAAATTACTTGTGTTATAATAGCAAAAAACAGTACAATATTCACTTTTTCTGTTTTAATCATAAAATTTCTGTAAATTTTGTAAGGAGGAAAGTTCTTTTGCATGATTTAGACCATAATGAAGACCGTCCAAGAGGCACTTATGAGTTTCCATTTGAGTTTCATCACATCGATCATACACATCCCAGATATGTCATGTCTTATCACTGGCATGTGGAATATGAAATAATTCGTATTCTGGAAGGTTCTCTTACCGTCACTTTAGACGAAAAAAGTTTTACAGCAGTTAAGAATGATGTCATTTTTGTACATAGTGGAATCCTTCATTCAGGAATTCCCCATGATTGTGTATATCAGTGCATTGTTTTTGATATGAACACTTTTTTGAAAAACAATCCTGTATGCGGAGAATATATCCAGAAAATCCTGCATCAGGAAACAATGCTTTTCCCACATTTTTCAGATGAGCATCCACAGATTCTGAACTGTATTTCTGTTCTGTTTGATGCCATGTATGAAAAAGATACCGGATATGAGCTGACTGTATTTGGACAATTTTACCACTTTTTTGGTTTGATTTTCAGTAATCATTACTTTATCGAAAATCCTACCCGAACGCGCAGAGACTATAAACGTATTCTCCAGTTGAAGCAGGTTCTGGAATTTATCGAAAAAAATTATGCCAATCCTATCACACTTCAGGAACTGTCTGCTTCTGTCTCTATGTCACCGAAATATTTCTGCAGGTTCTTTTCGGAAATGACCCATCAGACTCCTGTGGATTATCTGAACAGACAGAGAATTGAAGAAGCCTGTTTACAACTGGCGGCTACTGATGATTCAATCACAGAAATTGCTTACAGAAACGGATTTAATGATCTGAGTTATTTTATACGTACTTTTAAGAAATACAAAGGCATGACTCCCGGGAAATATAAGCGAAGATAAATCAGTACATCGCAAAAAGACCAGAACAGCTCTCTTCAAAACTGTTCTGATCTTTTTAATACTCCTTCGCAACTGTCTGGTGCCTTCAACAGCGGACTGCCAAATAGTTGTCATCCATCTTACAATATTTCATTTAACACAGACTGACCATACTCTGCCAGACTATGGTCTTCTTCTCCTGTACCGCCGCTGATTCCAAGTCCACCGATAATTGTATTTCCGGACTTCAGCGGAATACCGCCGCCGAAAATAACGATTTTTCCACCATCCAGCTTGTCAACGCCATAAAAGGTTCCTCCGGGCTGTGCGATCTTCGAAAGTTCCATTGTAGACATCTTCACTGCCACTGCAGTATAGGCTTTCTTCATTGCCACATCGAAGCTTACAAGGAATGCTTCATCCATCACATGGACCGCAACCGGATTTCCTTCCGGATTGCAGACCGCGATTACCGCACGCTGTCCTCTGCGCACAGCTTCCTGCTCCAGTCTCTCGATCAGTTTCTTCGCTGTATCCAATGTTATCCTGCTCTGAATTCCCATTCGTTTAAGAACCTCCTGGATGACGGCTTCATTGATATCTGCCGTCTTTTTTAATACATCTGTATTACTGTCGGACGGTTCCGGCAATGCATCTGTATTATTATCAGACGTTTTCGCCAATGCACCCGCATGATCATCAGACAGTTCCACTGAAAGATCAGAGTAATACTCTATATATCTCGCCAAAATATACAGATAATCCGAAAGGCGGTTAAGAAATCTCTTACTCTCTGTATCTGCGCCAAACTTCACGCTGACCTGTGCAAGGCAGCGCTCTGTTCTTCTGGCAACAGTACGTGCAATATCTATCTCTGCAGCCAGTCGGCTCTTTCCTGTAAGCTTCTCCGGAACAGGCTTTTCGCACAGTGCTTCCAGTTTATCTGTTTCCGCCTCCAACACTGCTGTTTCCTTTTCACTGACTTTACAGTCACGATCATATGGGTTACTGACTCCCGCTGCGATCAGATCAAGATTCTTTTGAATACGTTCAAGAAGCTGAAGTATTTCTGACTGACGGAGCATACTTTTTACAAGTTCAATATGACTATTCAGTTCATCAGCCTCACCCATAAGGCGGATACGGTCATCAGACTTGGAAATATTACCGGCATGAGCCATATCTGTAATTCCTCTGTCTCCTCTTTTTGTATAAATACTCATCTCTTCTCCATCTCCTGTATCTGATTTCAGCGGCAGTCAGCATCTGCCGGAAATTATTGTCTTCATTTTCAGAATGACCATAATTTCGTATAAATCTTTATAATATCTTCTTTAGTCGGAACTCTCGGATTATTCACTGTGCAGGCATCTGCAAGTGCTGCGTCTGCCATCTTGTCAATTGCTGCAAAATATTCTTCCGGTGCAATTGTTCCCAGTTCCTGAATCGTCAGCGGAATATTCATCTCTTTCTGCATAAACTGAATCCAGTTTACCAGAGAACGGACCGTCATTACTTTATTATAATTGCTCAGTCCGAGAATGTGCGCAACATTGGCGTATCTCTTTACAGCCGGAAGATACTCTTTCTGGCTCTTACTGTGCTTATTGATATCAGAATTAAATTCTACGATATGCGGAAGCAGCATAGCATTTGCCCTTCCATGCGGAATATGGAACATTGCTCCCAGCTGATGAGCCATGCTGTGAGTGATTCCAAGACCTGCTGTATTAAAGGATAAACCAGCCAGACAGGAAGCTACATGCATTTTTTTACGCGCATGCATATCACTGCCATCCAGATATGCTCTCAGCAGGAATACTCCGCAAATTTCAATGGCTTTCTCCGCAAGTGCAGAAGAGAATTCATTATGTGCAGTACTTACGTATGATTCCAGCGCATGTGTAAACACGTCCATACCAGTATCCGCTGTGATGGCCGGCGGAACACTCTTTACAAGTTCTGCATCCAGAATTGCTTCATCTGCTGTAAGGCTCTCTGAGATCAGCGGATATTTTACATGTGCTGCAGTATCGTTTACTACTGCAAAAGAAGTAACTTCTGATCCGGTACCACTTGTCGTCGGAATTGCGATCAGACCTACTTTTCCGTAATTGTTGATCTTCAGTGCAAATTCTCTGATTGCCTTGGAAGAATCAATCGCAGAACCACCACCGACTGCAACAACTGCTTCCGGCTGATATTCCAGGAACTTCTTTACCCCTTCTGCAATCTTGTCCACAGGTGCATCCGGCACAACGTCATGGAAAATATCGTATTCAATACCTGCACTGTTTAAAGGAGCAGTGATCAGATTGATCATTTTACTTTGTACCACAAATGGATCTGTTATAATGAGAACCCTTTTATACGGGATCTCTTTTAATCTGTCTAATGCGTTATCCCCAAAATGAATCGCGGTTTTCATCTCAAAAGTATTCATTGTATCATACTCCTATTTTCTTTGTCAGACAGGATATAGGCATTTTACATTAAATTTCTCAAAGTGCTTCTTCCAGCGTTCTGTCGGTTCTTTGTCCGTCACTATAATATCTACTTCTTTCATGCTTCCAGCTACGGAAAACGCTGTCTGATCAAATTTAGAACTGTCAACAACCAGAATTCTCTTTCGTCCGGAACCGATCATCGCTCTCTTGGTAGAGCCAAAAGCTTCCTGCGATTCCATAATCCCCCATTCCAGATCCAGTGCCTTACACGAAAAGATAACCTTATCTACATAATAAGAACGTATGGATTCGTCTGTCTTTGATCCAAGAAAAGCCAGATATCCTTCTTTCATTACGCCTCCGGTGGAGATAATGTTCCACCCGGATACATCAGCTAACTCCAGAAGTATTTCCATGGAATTGGTAATTACGGTAAGACGTTCTTTTTCCTTTAATGCTTTCGCCACAAAAACTGCCGTAGTACTCGCATCCAGGAAAATATGATCTCCGTCTTTCACAAGGGAAGCTGCAAGTTCAGCAATTTTCTGCTTTCCTGTAACATTCTGGTTCTTACGTACATTAAAAGGCAAATCAATGCTTACATCCTCATTGATCACAGCACCGCCATAACTTTTTATCGCAAGTCCTTCCTTTTCAAGTTTATCCAGATCACGGCGTATGGTCTCTTCAGAGACATCATAAAGCTGGCTCAGCTCGCTGACCACCACCCGCTTTTCTGCCTGTAATTTTTCGAGAATCAGATTTCTTCTCTCCAGTGCAAGCATATCTTTGCCCCCTTTTTTTGAGAAATTTTTTATGAGTGTCAGGGTCAGAAACTTCTTACCCCGGATATTATAAAATACTGTCGATCATTCTTCTGTCAGGATGTGCGATAACGGAAGAATCCAGGTACATACCCTTGGCAGCTACAAGTTCTTTTGCCCTGTCAATGGAAGCCTCTACCGCAGAAACTTCACCGGTGATCATCATATATGATTTTCCGCACATACCTTTGGCAATACGAAGTTCTATCAGATCTACGATCGCAGTCTTAGCTGCCTGGTCTGCTGCTTCGATAATGGAAGCTGCATCATAAGTTTCAAGAATTCCCAGCGCACTGATATCTTCTACCTGAGTAGTTCCGTAAATTGCCGGGAAAATGGATTCATGCGGATTGCCCAGCACAAAGCTGTCAATGCATTTATCCTCATATGTAGTTACTGCCGTATCAACGGCGGCCTTTACCGCACTTAAGTCACCGGTAATAATTGCAATATATTTACCAGGACATACGGTCTGTGCCTCGACGATCTCTACCTCAGATGTTTTTACCATAGCATCTGCTGCAGTAACGCCTGTAGATGTGGTTTTAAATTCAATCATTCCGATTGCTTTACTCATTTTGTGCACGTCCTTTCTACTTTACTGCAATAATAATGTAACGATCTGTTACTTCTGTTACTTTACCGCTGACAGAAGCATGAATACCAACGCTTAAGCCCTGTGCCGGCTGTGCGATCATCTGCCCTCTTGTTACCTCATCACCGGCTTTGACCACTGCCTGTGCAGGTGCTCCGATGTGCTGGCTCAATAATATCCTTACTTTCTTAACCTGTACAAGTTCTTCTTTCAGAGGAGCATCCTTGTCATATCTCGTAAGACCAAGTCGCGCCATCAGACGTTCTTCCGGAACCTTACGGTATTCTCTGGATTCCTGTACCGGTTTCGGCTGTACTCCCTGCGGAGGACGGATACCTGCTTTTCTCAGACCGCCCTTCATATCTGCGAGAAGACTTCTCGGTGCAAGACTCTGCGGACATGAGTACATCTCACATACACCGCAGGAACTGCAGAAGGAAGCATCTATATATGGATTCAGGTCTCTGAAATCATTATTTGATGCAGCTCTCATAAATTTCGCCGGATCGATCGGATGTCCCAGATTATGTCTCGGACATAAATCTGTACAGGTATTGCACTGGCAGCAGATAGATGCTGCACGTTTTAAATCTATAGAAGAAGTCCGCTGTTTCTTCGCTACAATAAGATGGTCTTTTGGAAGGACCAAAATCGCATTTGTTGTCTTTGTCACCGGATCTGAACCATTTCCGATACGCCCCATCATCGGGCCGCCTACGAAATAGACAGGATCCTTCACTGTTGTGCTGCCTGCCTGTGCTACCACTTCCTCCAGAGTACATCCCAGGGGAACTCTCACTGTAACAGGATCACTTACTTCTGCAACAACAGATACATATTTGTCTGTAACCGGCTGCTTCTCTTCCACAGCACGATATACATTGTATACAGTTTCAACGTTAAATACGGCTACTCCCTGCTCGATCGGCAGTCCTCCCGGCCGTACTACTCTTCCGGTTGCCTCATAAATAAGTACAACCTCATCTCCCATCGGATAAACTTCGTCCAGAAGATGCAGCCTCATGCCAGGAAATTCTTCAATATGCTGATTTAATGCATGAATTGTCTGTACATAAGACTTCTTAATTCCAATAATTGCTTCAGAAGCACCAACCGTCTCCTGGATCATATGGAATGTTTTCATAATTTCATATGCGTGTTTTTCCAATAACTGTCTGTGTAATTTCAGTAATGGTTCACACTCTGCACAGTTCATAAGAATGGTATTGGCCTTGTCTGTAAGCTTCATATAAGTAGGGAATCCGGCTCCACCGGCACCTACCACACCATTCTGCTGTATAATATCCTGTAATTCTTTGATTTCCATGGCGTTACTCCAATCCTGCACCGTCATCAATAATACCAACAATTGCGGCATCTACCGGTGCTGTTTCTACGCCGCAGCCTATTCTTGCTGCGCTTCCCTGTGCCACCAATACATATTCACCAACTCCGGCTCCGATCATATCGATCGCAACCAGCTGGCTCAGGTCGCCTTTCATATGATGCACAGGCTCGATAATCATAAATTTACTTCCAATCAGCTTCTCACTCTTTCGTGTGGATACCACACTTCCTACAACTTTGCCTACGATCATATGAGCCTCCAAATTATTTCTGATAATAATATTGGGGGCAAATACTTCTGCCCCCAATTAACGCTTAAGGGTTTCTGTTCAAAAACCTTATCGTGCAGGCACGAACGGCTTTTTGACCTTTGGCCCCCGATATTATTTAATTATTGTTACGGTAGTGCCTGTAGCAATCTTTGCTGCATTTGCTTCATCTGTATCAATATGCATTTCCAGTGTAAAGCTGTCGTCTACACGAATCTTGACCTGATTGAAGATGGTTCCTCTCTCATTATCTGCCTTTACTGATACGATATCGCCGTCCTTCACACCTGCAGCCTGTGCATCTTTCGGAGACATATGTATATGGCGCATTGCCACGATACATCCCTCTTTCAGATAAACGGCTCCTTTTGGACCTACGATTGCGATTGGTGCACTTCCTGCAACGTCTCCGGATTCGCGAACCGGAACATTCATTCCAAGCTTAATGGCATCTGTCGCAGATACCTCAACCTGTGAAGCTTTACGCACCGGTCCAAGGATTCTTACATTCTCAATGGCACGAAGTTTCAGTCCCACAATGGTAACTGTTTCATTAGAAGCAAACTGACCTCCCATCAGCTCTTTCTTCTTCGTAAGCTGATATCCGGGTCCGAACAATGCTTCTACATGTTCCTGTGTCAGGTGAATGTGTCTTGCGGAAACCCCGATGGGAACTATGAATCCATCGCCTTTTTTTTCATTCTGATTGATTGCCTGAATGACCATTCTGGTAATCAGTTCAATATTATTAGATTCCAAGAATACACCTGCTTTCTGTCAAATATGACGGATTATAACCATCCGGCAGTCTGCTGTGCAGATACCGGACAGTTACGATGGATTACTATTTTAATACAGGCAGGATTTTCTCTACATCTGTATGTGGTCTTGGGATTACGTGTGTAGCAACTAATTCACCAAGTCTGGATGCTGCTGCGCTTCCGCTTTCTACTGCTGATTTAACAGCTCCTACATCTCCACGTACCATCACTGTTACAAGTCCGGATCCGATCTTCTCTGTTCCTACTAATGCTACGTTAGCAGCCTTGCACATCTGGTCTGCTGCTTCGATTGCTGCTGTAAGTCCTCTGGTTTCTACCATTCCTAATGCTTCCTGTGTCATAACTTTCTCCTCCTTATGAGATACTGTTTCCTTTATCTGTTCTTTCTGGGATTCTGTTTTATTTGCTGTTTCTGCCGCCGTATCTGCCGTCTGAGCTTTTACTTCCGGTTTTGAAGAAGTTTTTGCTTTCGTTCTTCTTGGAGCGGCTGCCTTTTTAGGGGCATTTTTATCTGCTTCCGGTTTCTTCTCTTCAGCCATTATTCATCCCCCTGATTGTTCTTCCAGCGACTTGCACTTAATTCCACCATTCTGACGATTTCTTCATGGGGACGTGCAATTACTGCATAACTTACCGGTTTCTTGATCGCACCTGTCGCTGCTGCATTTACTGCTTCTGTAACGGCAGATACATCGCCTTCAACTATAATAGTAACCAGTCGTCCGCCCAGCTTACGTTCCCATGACGCCAGCTCAACGTCTGCAGTTTTGCACATGATGTCCAGTGCATCGATTGCTGCAACGACACCAGTGATTTCTATAAATCCATATGATTTACTCATGAGCGAACTCCTTTTTTATACTTCTCAATCTGCTGGTCAGATGCTTGGAAGGATTTTCTCTACGTCTGTATGAGGTCTCGGAATTACATGAGTAGCAACTAATTCGCCAAGTCTGGATGCTGCTGCGCTTCCGCTTTCTACTGCTGCCTTAACAGCTCCTACGTCTCCGCGTACCATAACTGTTACAAGTCCGGATCCGATCTTCTCTGTTCCTACTAATGCTACTTCAGCTGCTTTTGTCATTGCATCAGCTGCTTCAATTGCTGCTGTAAGTCCTCTGGTTTCTACCATTCCTAATGCTTCCTGTGCCATTTCTGCTTCCTCCTGAATCTACAAATAAATATCTGATTATATTTTAACTGATGCCCAATGGATATGCAACTGCTAATCCTTATCCAGGGCGCTGATCTTCAGCATTTTTTCCGTTCCCTCTTCCGGGTTCGGGATCACATAATGCTGTACCACACCAGTCATTCTGTTTGCAACTTCCATGCCTGCTTCCACAGCCGCTGTAACATCAGTTACACTTCCTCTGAATTTAATGCAGACAAGGAGCGGTACCGGCAGGCTGTCAGCATTGGCTGGTTTGTTTTTATCAAAAACCTCCAGGCGGACATTTGCTGCCTTACATCCGGCATCGCCTGCTACAAAGGCTGTCGCCAACCCGAATACCTCTAAAATTCCTACAGCTTCTGCCATTTCTTTTCTCCTCTATTGCCAGGCTTATTATTTGTTGCTACTGTTCACTCCGTTCTCAGCAATACTCTTTGCGGAATATTACCGGTGAACAGTAACTATTTGTTTACAACTGCGATCTTAAGTCCTGTCATTGCCAGGTTTGTCTGAAGAGCTTCATTGATCTGCTCTAACGGGAATTTGTCTGTAATTAACTCAGACATTGGAAGACCGATTGCATTTGCTCTCTTAAGGAAATCAAATGTTGTAACATAATCTCTGAGAGTGTAAACCCAGGAACCAACCAGATTGATTTCTTTGGAGCAAAGATCAAAGTGCGGGTTAATTGTAGCATCTCCACCATTGATGAAGAAACCAAGTTCGCAAAGGCCGCCGCCGTTACGGATAAATTTATAAATATTTGCATGAGCTTTTGGATTTCCTGTACACTGGAATGCAAAATCTGCAAGGTGTCCACCCTGTGCTTCTTTTACAGCCTCTGTCAGTGCTTCGATTCCTTTGAAGTTCATGAAGTTAACGCTTGTATCTGCTCCCATTCTCTTCGCAAATTCAAGACGTTTCTCATTTCCGTCTACTGCGCAGATATGTTCTACGCCCATAGTACGAAGTACTGCAATGCAGATCAGACCGATTGGTCCGCAGCCCTGAACTACAACTCTGCTGTTGAAACGAAGGATTCCGGTTGTTTTTGCTCTCTCAACTGCATGTACAAGTACTGCACATGGCTCGATGAGGATTCGGGAATCTAGATCCAGATCACTTACATTAAAGAATGTAGTTCCGAAATTTCCACCTCTTAAGAAGATGTAATCGGAGAACCATCCGTTAAGATGTACATCATCATCCGGAAGAAGTCCATATACGTCAGCTCCACCTACGTTCTTCTTGTTCAGGTCGAACATTGTGATTTCCGGATCATCTTTGAAGATCATACAGGTAACGACTTTATCGCCAACCTTTACAGGTTTTCCTGCAGTATCTACTTTAACATTCTTACCCATAGCCACGATTTCACCTGTACCTTCATGTCCAAGTGCTACCGGGATCAGGCCAAATGGATCTCTTTTAAATTCATGTGCATCTGTACCACACACACCGCATCCTTCAACTTTAACCAGGATATCGTCATCTCCAATCGGAGGAATCGGATATTCTTTCAGTTCGAAATGTTCCTTTTCAGTTAATACAGCTACTCTGGCTGTCTTCGGGATTCCAGTTGTTGCTGCCGGTGCAGAAACTGTTGCTGCTGCCGGTGCATTTCCTGTCATGCCGGAGAGAACCTGTTTCACGATTTCTTCTATATTTACATTATTCATGTCCATGTTCTTTCTCTCCTTAACTCATCATCTTTAACGAATGCAAAGGCTGTCTGCCATTACGCAGCGTCTTCTCTTGGTAAATGTACTTGCGCAGGTAAGACCTTCACCTGTACGGCTTGCGATTGTAAATGTACAATAGCCTTCACCGCCAAATCCTAATGCAGCATAGGATGGTGCATTCTTTACAAGGATTGCTGTATCAATTGCTTTCGCATATTTTGTAATATTATCAATATTCTTTGAATGGATATGTGCAGAATGGCGATTTCCGTGTTCTAACCATACTGCCTGTTCCACTGCATCATCAAAATCTCTTGCTCTTACTACACCAAGGATCGGCATCATAAGCTCTGTTGTGATCAGCGGATGTTCCTTCGGTCCTTCAAATACGATACAGCGGATATTTGCCGGTGCATTGACACCGATCATGGAAAGAAGTGTTCTTGCGTCACGTCCGACACATTTACGGTTCAGTTTTCCGCCTGCCAGAACAACTTCTGTAAGTTTATCCTGTTCTTCTTTAGATGCAAGATAACAATCATTCTCAGTTACAAGATAATGCATCAACTCATCTACGATAGAAGAAACTGCTACGATCTCTTTCTCTGCGATACATGGAAGATTGTTATCAAATGTACATCCGTTTACAATGTCTGTTGCCGCTTTACGGATGTCAGCTGTTTCATCAACAAGTGCCGGAGGGTTTCCTGCACCTGCACCAATGCCACGTTTGCCGGAAGAAAGAACTGCAGTTACAACTCCAGGTCCCCCGGTTGCTGCAATAAGCGGGATGTCTTTATGTTTCATCATTACATTGCTAGTTTCAAGAGTAGGTTTCTCTACAGTAACCGCAATATTATCCGGTCCGCCGGACTCTAATGATGCTTCATTCAGAAGATTGATCGCATAAATGGAAGTCTTGATTGCTGCCGGATGAGGATTAAATACAACTGTATTTCCTCCTGCAAGCATTCCCATTGTATTACATAAAATTGTTTCACTTGGATTGGTACATGGAGTAATCGCACCGATCACACCGAAAGGTCCCATTTCAATAAGAGTTAATCCTCTGTCTCCTGACCATGCAGTTGTTGTAATAACTTCTGTTCCCGGTGTCTTATCAGCTACGAGATGATGTTTGAGAATCTTATCTCCTACATTTCCCATACCGGTCTCTTCCACACCCATGCGTGCCATTACTTCTGCATTTTCTTTTATTTTCTTACGAATGCAGGTAATAATTTTTTCTCTCTGATCCATGGACATTTTCTTTACAATAAGCTGTGATTTCTTGGCAGCTTCAATTGCATCATTCATTTCTTTAAAAATGCCATGTTTGCCAGTCGGAGCGTCTGCTATCTGCATTTTTGCCATAACTTCCTGTACAATTTCCTGTACCATATTCTCATTAATTGGCATGAGACTGTCCTCCTTGATTATCTATGCTCTTATTTCATTCCTAACTGAGCCATTACTTGTTTTGTAATCTCAGCAACTAACTGTGCATCAGATGCAGCATTATTCTCTGCCGGTTTTGAATCTCCACCTACGAAATCATACTGATATCCAGGGAATTTCTTGAATTCTCCGTCCTGACATGCTCCACCGCAGTTATGACAGTTCTTGCCGTCTTTGTTCAGGCAGAGGTTTGCCGGATGTTTACCAGCCATACCGAATTTACGACGAATTTCATAAAGTTTCTCAATGTTCTTCTCATCAAATTCCTTAGGTCCGCCAAGAACTTTTGACTGATACAGAAGCTGTGCGTAGAACTCAACAGATTCCATCTTCATGTAAGCTGCGTTTAAGTCTGTGCTCCATGTCAGTGCTCCATGGTTCTCAAGAAGAACTGCATCGAAATATGGAAGGTATTTCTCAAGATTATCCGGAATCTCCATTGTAGATGGTGTACCGTATTCAGCGATCGGAACGCATCCAAGTGAGATAACTGCTTCAGGCATGATCGGCTGTGTCAGCGGAATACCTGCAATTGCAAAAGATGTTGCATAAATCGGATGAGCATGCACAACAGAACCTACGTCCGGTCTCTTCTCATAAACTCTCATATGCATTTTGATTTCAGAGGATGGTTTGAATCCCGGGTTAGCCTGGATCACATTTCCTTCTCTGTCTACTTTACAGATATACTCCGGTGTCATAAAACCTTTGGATACACCTGTAGGTGTGCAAAGAAATTCGTTGTCGTTCAGTTTTACAGAGATGTTACCATCGTTTGCAGCTACCATGTTGCGGCTGTAGATTCTTCTTCCGATGTCGCAGATCTGTTTTTTGATTTCATATTCGTTTACCATGCTCATTTTCCTCCTTAAGGCATTGATATAGTTTTTGACGTTTCTACCTGTGATTTTACACTATCGGTCATAAAAAGTCAATACATTTACGTTGTTTTATGTTGTTTTTACAGGTTTTATTGTGTTGTTTTTGTTTGTTTTTTTCTTTTTTTATTCCAATAATCGTATCAGATGCAAAAAATACCTCATCCACCGATCTGACAGTCCAGACCGCAGACCGCATGTACTGCCTTTTTTAATGTTTCCATATGTTCTTTGGACGGTGGTTCCACATTTCCCATCAGATATGGTCTGCCAAGTCCCTCATATTTATCCTGTCCAAGTCTGTGATACGGAAGAAGATGAATCTTGTCCACTCCGGGAAGTGTGTCTGCAAACCTTGCAATCCCCTGGATTTCCTCCACTGTATCATTAAATGTGGGTATCACCGGTACACGGATTACCAGCCTGGTTTTACCGGAAAGCGCCACTTTTCTGGCATTTTCCATCATCAGTTCATTGGAACGTCCTGTAAATTATTTATGTTTCGCAGGATTTGTATGTTTAATATCCATTAAATAAGTATCCAGATACGGTAAGATTGTCTCAATCGTCTCCCATTTTGCACATGCCATACTCTCGATCGCAGTAGAAATCCCTCTCTCTTTGGCAGCTCTCAGAAGTGCTCCTGCAAATTCCGGCTGACAGAGACATTCTCCGCCGGAAAGAGTCATACCTCCGCCCGAGCGGTAATAGTATACCCTGTCTTTCTCAACTTCTTCAATTATCTCCCTGACTGTCACATCACGTCCGATGACCTTGTCTTCTCCCTGCACTTTCATTGTCTGGATCTTATATTCCTGAGATTCCGGATTGCAGCACCATTTGCACCGCAGGACACAACCTTTCAGAAATACGATCGTCCTTATACCCGGTCCATCATGAATAGAATATTTCTGGACATCAAACACTCTGCCCTTTGTATCCAAATAGTCCATGCTTTTCCTTTCTTATTCTGTTATCCATACATCCTCTGTCTGTCACTTTTACTTCCTGCAAAAAACGTCTGGATCAGAAGCCCTGTTCTGTACGACGGATGATGTCATCCTGAAGGGAACGGGAAAGTGTCGTAAACAGTGCACTGTAGCCTGCCACGCGTACTACCAGATGTTTATATTTCTCAGGATGTTCCTGTGCATCCAGCAGTGTCTGCCTGTCAACTACATTAAACTGCATGTGCATTCCCTTCTGATCAAAGTATCCGCGGATCAGTGCAACGAATTTCTCCAGTCCCTCTCTTCCTGAAAGTGCGGATGGGTGAAATTTCTGATTAAAGAGTGTTCCGTTGGATACAATAAAATGATCCAGTCTGGATACGGAAGTTGCCGCTGCCGTAGGTCCCTTTACATCCTTGCCCGCAGATGGCGAAACGCCGTCTGCAACAGGTGTGTGTGCATATCTTCCATCCGGCGTCGCTCCTGTCTGTCCGCCCAGCGGTACATTTGCAGATACAGGATACAGACCTGCCTGGAACTTTCCGCCTCTTGGATTGTTATACTTCTGAAGCGGTTTGGAATATGTATAGGCAACTTCTCTTGCAAAATAATCAACTTCCGGAATATCATTTCCAAATTTCGGAACTTCATCGATCATATCGTGGATTTCTTTGAATCTCTGTGTCTTCTGTTCACCCGGTTTCATTCCCATGAAAGTTTTCAGAAGTCCTTCTGCAGTGGAAGCATCCACATTTCTGCCTGCTTTCTGCATTGCCTTCATGATCATCTCTGTCATATCACCGGCGGACTGCGCATCCAGTCCTTTATCATAGTTCCATGCAAGAGCTTCCTTAAGTTCTTTCATAGATACTTTCTTATCCTCATAGACCAGTTTGCGGATTGCAAAAAGTCCATCTGCCATATTGGCGATTCCAAATCCCTGAGGACCTGTAAAGTTGTAAACAGCTCCACCTTCCTGGACAGACTTGCCTTCTTTCAGACAGTCATCTATCATACAGGAAAGGAATGGTAACGGACAGCGTTCCGCATGAGCTACATCAATAGCATTATCTGCATTCACCAGCAGGGAAATGCAGTATTCCATCTGTTTCTTATATGCGTCAAAGAATTCATCAAAGGTCTTCATCTGAGTGACATCGCCGGTAGGGATTCCCACCATCTCACCTTTATCCATACCATTCGAAAAAACAAGTTCCAGAGGTCTGCACATATTAAAGAATGCGGCATCATGCCACCCTTCTGTCTTACCGGCTTTCTGCGGTTCCACACATCCGATGATATTGTACTCTCTGGCATCCTCCAGAGATAAGCCTCTGTTCTGCAGTGCCGGAATAATCACCTCATCATTGTAATATGCAGGAAGTCCGATTCCTGTTCTCGTAAGCTCGGCTGCCTTTATCAGGAATTCATGCGGAGAACCATTCCATACTCTCACAGAAAGTGATGGAGCCGGAAGATGCACATGCATGGATGCCTGAATACACATAATAGAAAGATCGTTAGTTACATCCTCTCCCTCTTTATTCTGACCACCCGCGATCAGATTCTGGAAAAGGCTATATCCTGCAAATCCTTCCGCTGAAGCCGCATCACGACATTTATTCAGGTCATTTAATTTAACCCAGATGCAATCCATCAATTCCTGTGCGAACTCTCGGGTAATAGTTCCTGCTTCCATATCCTTCTTATAATATGGATACATATACTGATCAAAGCGCCCCGGTGAAATAGAATGTCCACTGGATTCCATCTGAAGAAGCTGCTGTACAAACCAGAATGACTGACATGCCTCATAGAAATTCTGTGCACCCTTTGCCGGTACCCTGCTGCAGTTCTCTGCGATAACAAAAAGTTCCTGTTTTCTTATCGGATCACTTGTCTGTGCCGCCATTTCCTGCGCAAGTTTTGCATATCTGCCTGCATAATCGATCACCGCCTTACAGCTTAAAATCACTGCATCAAGGAAGTGAGACTTTCTTGCATAATTACCGTCACCGACACTGCATCCATCCAGCTCTTTCTGAGCCTTCTCCATGATTCCCTCAAAACCGATTTCCAGTACTTCCCAGTATTTAACTGTTACATGTCCTACACCATTGTAAAAATAATTTCCAGGTGTAAAAATATTGTGTTCAATTGCCTTGATCGCTTCCGGTGCCATATAGGAAGTTGCAAGTTCACTGGTTGTTTTCCCTTTCCAGTACTTATCTGCCTCCTTAAGTTCGGCTTTGGTCTCCTCAGCAATCTCAAAAGGATCCGCAGTTCTGGTCGCAACTGTATCCAGTTCAGCTTCCAGCCACTCATAAGAGAACTCCGGAAATGTCTGACATCCCCTCGGCGCAATCGTACTGCTTCCGACAATCAGTTCATTGTCACGGATAATGATCGGAATATTATGAAGAATATGCGCAAAAGCCTTTGCTCTGCGTGTGATGATCGGTTCTCCTTCTGTTTCCTTATAAGATTCTGTGATCAGCTTTGCTCTGGCTGATTCGATCACCGGCATATGTTCATACAATGCATCTACCAGTTTCTGAATTCTGGGAGACTTGGGAATATCTGATGTTTGAAATTTTTCCATGTTACTCCTTTCTCATGAATAAAAGCTGCACCCATACCAGACCCCAATACATTCCGGTATCATTCTGACAGCAATATCCTCCATGTTTTCATATAGATTCATTATACCTTATGGCTATCGCGAAGTCAACATAAATCAACATGTATATTCTGAACTTTTATGTTGTTTTTTATTTGTTTTTTCTTCCGTTCTGGTTGTTTTTGTTTTGTTTTTATGATTGACATTTCATTTTTCTTCAGACACGTTAAAAGCAGCATATCAGGTTATGATCCATAACTCTGATATGCTGCTTTTTAATATCGTATATTGTTTTTTCTGCATCGGATGACTTTAATGAGAATGCTTTTCCATCGCTGCACTCCCATATATTCATATGCACTTAACTATTGTTTCCTGTTCTCTTTTTGTTCTCTGGCTTCTCTTACTTTCTCCCTCTGTTTCGTCAGATCGTAATAATCATCTGTAAGAACCCCATGTTTTCGCATCATATCAAACACAGTCTGCTGAGCAGGTGTCATCTTCATGCCAATAGAATTATTATAATCCGTAAGAACGCATCCTGTTTTCTCAATCAGCCAGAACAGCGGAGAATCATCATCCGGGATCATTTTCCAGATTTCGTTCTCTGTCCATGGAAGCAATTCCATCATTCCATGAAGATGTCCTCTGGGTATTCTTACGTAATCGCCGTCCGGCTTGATCAAACCGTCAGAAAAGTTCTCATCCTTAATTTTCATCTCATTTAACAGTTCTTCTGTTATCTTCATCCTCTTTTCCTCACCCTCGAGTATTGCTTTTTCCTATTATACGTTTCCCGCCAGAGTTACGCAAGTAAAAAGTCTGAATAGCCTCTTTCCTCAAAATATATCACGTTCTATAAAATTCCATCTTGATTAAATTGCAAAAAAATTGTAGACTATATATGCACACACATTAATAGTTTTTGTTAATTAAGACTGATTTGAGGTTTCCTCATAACGTCTCAATTATACACACACATTTTCTAAAAAGAGCAGCTGCATCATCCGATGCGCTGCTCTTTTAGTTCCACTGTTTATTTTGTAACTGTTCTCTGCCGTCGACGGCATTCTTTAATGATTTTAACTCTTACTTTTTCTTCTTCAGGAAATAAATAAGTAAAATTATGATAACAATAATCCCGATACCACTAATCCAGATTACAGGATTCTTCATTCCTGAATCTGCTTTTACATTCTTTCCTGATGTTTTCTGACTCTGCTTATCATCGGATTCCTTGTCTTCTGTCGAAGCAGGCGTCTCTGTTTCTTCCGGTGTTGGCGTTGCGTCTTCTGTAGGTGTTGCCTCCGGTGTCGGTGTTGCTTCTTCTGTAGGTGTTGCCTCCGGTGTCGGTGTCACTTTTTCTGTAGGTGTTACCTCTGGTGTTGGTGTGGCTTTCGGAGTTGGAGTTGCTTCCGGTGTTGGTGTAACAGCAGCCACCGGAACATTTCCTGATGTGCCTGTAGCCTCCGGTGCATCTGCGGATACATTTTCATTTACGTAATCTGTATCACGATCAAGATTCAGCCATCCCTGTGTCACACCATCTGTGTCTGTTTTCCCCCAGTTTGTTCCGTCTTCTCCCTGAACATACTGAAAAATATGTACAGTTGTCCCATCTGCGATTCCCTCTGTTCCTGAAACCTGATCAAATTTCTCTCCAGGTCCGTTATAAACCGATACGCTTCCATCGTTTCCATGAACCTTTACTTCGAAATCCACATCTTTGCCTCCGAAAGTACGATATTCCTCATTGGCAGCTTCTTCTCTGGAAGCCGGATCCAGATCATCCATAGGAACATATCCGTTCATTCCATGGTACTGTGTATATGCCCATTTTTTATTGTCTGCTCCATTCTTCTCACCCAGAACGTGAATGGCAGTTCCATTTGGAATCTTGCTGTCATTCAGTTTAACACTCTGAGTGTCTGCTTCATCATAAATATCTACCCCGCCCTGTGTACTCTGTACGATCATATAATAATCTGTTACATAATCCGGATTCTGATCCTTTCCATCATCCGCATAAACAGAAACCACTGTCAGAATAAAGCACAGTACCATTGCTATTACTGTTCCAAACCTTCTCTTCATAATCTCTTTCCTTCATTTCTTATTTTCTTTTTACAGCAGATGAACTTTTATATTTGCTGTATGTATTTCCATATGGCTCTTTAACATATGCTTTTACCGCATAATAGTATGATACACCTTTTTGTGCTTTTTTGTCCAGATAAGAAGAACTATTTCCATTGGAAATTTTCTTTATCAATTGATAGGAACCACCTTTTTTCTTTCTGTAAATATAATAGCCGTCACATTTTTTCTGAGGCTTCCACCGGATGCGGATTCCATTTTTCTCAGATTTCACAGAAGTAACCTTCTGCACTGCAGGTGCTGCTTTAATCACATCGCCGGTTTTATATTTACCTGAATATCTTTTTCCGGATGCTTCATAATATGCTTTTACTGTATAACGGTATGATGCATTAGCCGTAACCTTACTATCTTTATATTTTAATTCCGATGTCCCGACATCTGCAATTTGGGACCACTTCCCACCTGCTGCAGGTTTTCTGTACACATAATATCCTGTAGCTCCGGAAACTTTTTCCCATGAAATAAGGTTATATCCGGAATTATATGCCTTCACCTGAAATACCGGTGTATCCGGCACCCATGACTGATTCAGGGTCCTTGTATGTGCCTTGATCCTTGCCGTCCAGTTTTTCGTCTTTCCATCTGTCCACCTGGCCGTTTCCGATGCACCCTTATAGAATGTCTGCCCTGTTTCTATCCCCGCCGTACAGGTAAACCAGTTCCCATAACTGGACTTTGCTTCCACTCCAAAGCTGATTTTTTCAATCCCACTGTTTGTGATCACAACAGAATATCTGCTTCCCTGTTTCAAAACCACCTCTGGTACACTGATAGTCTGTACACCTGCGATTGGCTGTTCAAACTCATATGGAGCAGCATATGCAGCGGTCCCGCTTTCCGGGTCATATGGATCTGTCAGATCGGTGTATATCTGAATTTTGTAACAGGCATTGTCACTGTTTGTAACAAGATTAACCTCCCCCAGGACTTCTGCTTTTCCCTTTCCTGCAGTTGTCTCATAAACTGCTGCTACTGACTGTCCCGCCTGTATCGGAATCACTGAAAGTGCTGAAGAACCATCATAAAAATAATTATTCCTGTACTTTTGATCCGAAGCAGCCACTGCCTCTGCACTTACAAGTTTACTGATATTGGGATCCTGATAAGAAAGATAGTAATATCCTCCGTCTCCTTTCTTCTCCCCCCAACTGTTTTTGATGATCCACGCACCATCAGATGTTACATTGGAAACAGGAAGGAAATTATCCTTTGAATACGTATCATCCCATCCGACCACTGTCACAATATGATTAATTACAGTCGAATTTGATTTTCCAACAGGATAACAATATGCAGCTGTGTCCGGATTTACATAACTTTCCTTCATATAAAGCATAATGGATACTGCATGGTCATTCAGCAGCATTTCTTTCATACGTTCCTCACTGTATTGGGAAACAGATGCATTTTTCAGATATGCTGCAGAATTATAAGCCTTACTTTCCGGAATCTGTACAGTCAGATCATTCTGATGCGAAGAATCCGTAGGAAATGGTACATCGGCCTCTGTGGTCATTCCCGACCATGTACTGAGATAAATCGCCGCCAGGTGATCATTACCTCCTATCACGTGATAATTTCCCAGTACATAATTCTTATCATCAGGGGTATTTCCAAGAGGATCATTCTGTCTGTTGGAGAAAAAATATGATAAATGTTCTTCTGACAGATCATAGGTTCCTTTGTTCTGTGCCAGAAGCGAAGCCTCCATGATTGCTGCCATACCAAAAGCCCAGCAGGTTCCAAATGGATTCTGATTCTTTACGGGCGTAACTAATCCTTCCTTTCTGGCATCATAGGAAGATGGAAATGCAGCCTCCCTGTTTCCATATGCAGCATAAACTGATGTCAGATCACTCTCCACTTCAATTCCCGGATCCAAAGGTTTTAAATTTTTAAAGGGTTCCAGTTCTTCCTTTCTTTCCTCTTCTGTCAACGGGCGGCCCTTAATATACCTGATTCCGTCTGTACCCTCTTCTGAGTTTTCTCCATCCTGGAACTCCTGTTTTGCATCATCGCTTCCGAACAATTCTGCATCAGATTCCGTATCTGTTCCAAATTCATCTGCCTGTGAACTTTGAAATTCTTTCAGATCTGATGTATTTTCTTCTGTCTCTCTGTTGACTCCGGATCCAAACATTTCCTGACCCGCAGCGGGTACCGATGTACAAACCATTGCATAAGCCAGAAAAACTGACAATGCGCGTATCGCTGTATTTCTTTTTTTCATGTAGTAGTTAACTCCCTTGTGTAAATATAATATTATTATATCAGTATCTTTTTTGTTTTTCAACCATGATCAATGACAAAAACCGTCGGAAAACAGTAAATTTTCCCTGTTTTCCGACGGCTCTATGTAGAAATGCAGAGCTCTGCCGACAAGAAAATGTCGCCAGGAAAAGACGTCAAATGCCTGTGATGCATTTTCTTCTGTGCATGTGAAAAGTGTGGAAAATGTGTGTGAAATGCTTTATATACTAACTCAGAACAGACTTGAAAATCTTACAGACTCTTCTCTTTTGCTATCCTTATTCTAGCAGAACAAGCATTGTATTACAATGAAAATCGTTCTTTCTTATTTGTGCTAATCTGACACATTGTTACTGTTCACTCCGTTCTAAGCAGCGACACATTCTCCTCTTATTTGCTGATACTTTCCTTTGCTCTTTTCATCATATCAGCCAGTTCCTGGTATTTTCCTGTGACATATCCATAGTTTTTTCGCTTATGCAGAAGC
>OHWR01000443.1_pt1 | contig 21098 bp, 17 predicted proteins | sample 1579771 | NCBI WGS metagenome assembly OHWR01 (sample SAMEA3882542, study PRJEB24775) | human gut metagenome | biome: human-associated habitat; feature: intestine environment; material: feces | place: Netherlands | collected 2009/2010 | reverse complement strand
AGTTCGTCGCGAGTTCCGCACGAGCCGGAAAGCACTTAATGTGCTTTCCGCGCGAGCCAGGACTGCCCGAGCAGCGAACTAAACGGCCAGACCCGCCCAGGAGGACCCACATGATCAAAATCACCGTCCCAGCAACCAGCGCCAACCTAGGCATCGGCTACGACACCCTCGGCATGGCCGTCAGCCTCTACTCGCACTTCACCTTCGAGCGCGCTGACAAGCTCACCATCACGGGCTGCCCCGAGGAATTCCAAAACGAGAACAACCTGGTCTACGTGAGCTTTGTGGATGCGCTGGCCGCATGGGGCGAGCCGGCCTTCCCCGTCGCCATTGACATTCAGACCGACGTTCCCGTCGCCCGCGGCCTGGGCTCCAGCTCCACCTGCGTCGTCGCCGGCATTATGGCCGCCGCCGCGTTAACGGGCCACACCGTCGACCGCGCCGAGCTCGTCCGCATTGCCACCGAGGTCGAGAGCCATCCCGATAACGTCGCCCCCGCTATCCTGGGCGGCGCCGTCTGTTCCTTTACGCCGACCGATTCGCTCCCCCAGTGCCTGCGCTACGAGGTGAGCGACCGTTTGCGTTTTATTACCGTGATTCCGCCCTACGAGGTGCACACGAGTGAGGCGCGCAAGGTCGTGCCGCAGGAGATTCCGCTCTCCACCGCCGTGTGGCAGATGGGCCGTATCGCCGGCATGACGCGCGGCTTGGAGACCGGTGACCTGGACCTGATTGCCGCCGCTAATGACGACCGCATTCAGGAGCCCTATCGTCGCCGCCTGATTCCCGACTACAACGCCGTGCGCGACACCTGCCTTAACGGCGGCGCTAAGACCATCTGGATTAGCGGCTCAGGCTCGACCCTCATGGCTGTGACCGACGACACCATCGTAGCAAAGTTTCTGCAGGTCAAGCTGCGCGAGCAGTTCCCCAAGTGCGATACGCATATTCTGACGTGCGACACCGAGGGCGCTCAAATCGAGTACCTGTAGACATCGCCGATCGGTCTGTCCGGGCCACCCAGGGGCATCCCCTTAAAAACGTCCTCGCACTTGAGGCCCGCTTATCCTGCTCCTTCGGAGCTGCGGATAAGCGGGCCTCGTGCTGCGGAATGTTTTTAAGGGGATGCCCCTGGGTGGCCCTATGGTAACGTGACTGGCGATGTCTACAGGGACCCACGCTTCGAAGGGGCGCCGGGCTGAAATTATGGCCTTTTATTGATAGGGGCTCTTGCTAGGCTGGAGCACTTATTAGAGGCAGGCCTCGGCGATGCGGCGCTTGAGTTCATCGATGCCCACACCGGTTTGGGAGCTTGTGATGATCACGTTCTCGGCCGGGACGTTGAGATGCTTTTTGATGGCTGCTGCCTGGCGGGCCTGCTGGGTGCGGCTGAGTTTGTCGGCCTTGGTGAGGCAGACGATAAAGTTGAACTCGTTGCCCTGTAGGTAGTCGATCATGTCGTGGTCGAGCTTGCTGGGGTCGTGACGAATGTCCACCAACGAGACGACCAAGTTAAAGCTGCGCTCGGAGTCGAAAAAGTCGCCGATAAGCTCGGCCCAGCGGTCGCGCTCGGCCTTGGAGCGACGGGCGAAACCGTAGCCCGGCAGGTCCACGAAATGCACGTCGTCGGCCTCGAAGAAATTGATGTTGCTCGTCTTGCCCGGCGTGCTCGAAACCTTGACCAGGTTCTTGCGGCCAAATAGCTTGTTCATGATGGAGGACTTGCCCACGTTGGAGCGGCCGACGAAGCTCACCTCAGGGCAGGTGGACTCGGGAATCTGCGAAACCTTGCCGTAGCTGGCAACGAACTTGGCAAGCTGATAGTTAATGGAATCGGCCATGGACGCTCCTTGGTCGTAGGTTCTTACAAATAGACGCGCTATTGCGCAGCGGCAATGCGGCGGACGATATCGAGCGTGATGTCACTTGCGACACGCGCGTACTCGAACAGATCGAACTCGCGCTCGCAAATTGCATCGTACGCCTCGTCACAATTATCGCTGATAGCGCGCAACACCAGGCAATCGACACCATTTTTGGTTGCGACATGGGCAATTGCCGCGCCCTCCATGCCGACACAATCGGCATGCGTCGCCTCGATAGCGTCGTTGCGCATGGTGGCGCCCGTCACAAAGCGGTTACCCGTGGCAATCGTGCCGACCAGGAACTGCTTGGTGCCCTCATTCGAAGCGACTGCATTTGTCGAAGCGTCAACAAACCCACGCTCAGCAAGCACGTCGGCGGCAATATCGACCAGCGCGGGCGTCGAGCCAAACTCCTCGAGCCCCGGTGCGGACTCGGCGATAAGCGCGGTATCGGTATCCAGATAGCGTAGGCGTTTGCCAATGACCACGTCGTCGATATGGAGCTTGGGGTTCAAACCGCCCGCAATGCCCGAAAACACAACAGCCTGCGGAGCATACTTGCTAATGAGGTGCTGTGTTGCAGCGGCGGCGTTCACCGTGCCCATGCCCGCCGTTGTGGCGACAACTGTCAGGCCGTCGAGCTCACCGCTCACAACGGTCAAGCCTGCCTCCCGTGCCTCGCAAACGTCGCTCAGCTCTTCCTTAATCTGCATGATCTCTTTTTCGAGCGCACCGATAATCGCAATGGTAGCCATGCCATTCCCCAAACCTATTCGAAATTCTCAACCACGGTATGGTACCAGCATTTTGTTTGACCTCGTCAAACGAACACGCTAAGCCAGTGCAGCTCGCGTATCAAACAGAGCCTTTGCAATCGCGGCCGTAACCTCACTCGAGCGGTCGCTCCACGGCATCGATGTCATGATACCCATGACATAGGTACAGCCATCGATGTCGATAAGGCCCGCATCGCATGTCGAATAGCAACCGTCCTCGCTGATCCAACCCGCCTTGTTGCACATCTTAAAGGGTAGTCAATTTGGGACGGGCTTGTTAGCCGATGGCCGACCTGAGCTCCGCACGGCGCTTTTTCATACCGGCCATGACGGCATTGCGCAGCTCGGGCATGCGCGCGGTATCCATCTGTGGAACGCCCTCAAGCTTATAGGGAATCCCCAGCTGCTCGTATTTGACGACACCCATGGTGTGATACGGCAGCATCTCCAGGCCGACCACGTTATGCCACGGGGCGATCAGGCGACCGAGCTTCTCGCATTCCTCCACCGTATCGGTGATACCCGGCACTACCACGTGGCGAATAACAACCTTAATCTTGCGACGCGCGAGCTCATCACCAAACGCCAGAATGCGTGCGGGATCGCAACCGGTCAGCTTTTTATGCTCGACGGGATCGGCATGCTTGATGTCGAGCAAAACCATGTCGGTCTCGTTGAGAACGGCATCGAACTTCTCGGGATGGTTGGGATCAAACGCATATCCGCAGCTGTCAAGGCAGGTATGCACGCGACCATCGGGGTTGTTGTGCATTGCACGGAACAGATCGGTCAAAAACTCAGGCTGTAGGAGCGGCTCGCCGCCCGAAACCGTAATTCCGCCGCTGCGGTAAAACTCATGGTTACTCTGGAACTCGTCCATCAGGTGCTCGACGGTCACCATGGTGCCGCCGCTAACCGACCAAGTATCGGGATTGTGACAATATGCACAGCGCATGGGACAGCCCTGAACAAACACCACAAAGCGGATGCCGGGTCCGTCGACCGTTCCCATCGTCTCGATTGAATGCACGCGGCCTAGGGCAAATGCGGAATCCTCAGGACGAGCGTCCACACCCTCAAGCGTCATCTCAGCCATTCCCGCTACCTTGCCTCTCCTTGGATGCAACCAATTAAAATGCCAGAGCCATTCTAGCCCATGCGCTTGCGTTTAAACGTCTCGGGCTAGAATGGCACGTTTTAATCTATCCCCCATCACCATGGCTGGGGTCTACGTCGAGATGTCAGGCTGAAGAACGCTCGCCTGCGGCCTTTACGCCTTGAGCGTGAGCACCGCACCGAAGGCGGTCGGGCCGCAGTGGCTCGAGATGACGCCGCCGACTTGAGTCCAGGTAACGTCCTCAAAGCCCAGGTCATGCGCATAGACTTCCATGTCATCGCGCAGCTCCTGGGAAAGGCCCACCGAATACGCCAGGCCAATGTGCGAGTAGTCAATCTCGCCCTTCGCAACCATGTGGTCAATGAAGGCGCGGGCGCACTTGAGCATAGAGCCGCGGAACTTCTTGGTCGCCACGAACTTACCGCCCGTCACCTCAATGCAGGGCTTAATCTTGAGCAGATGGGCGCCCAGGAACGCGACGTTGGACAAGCGACCGCCCGCCTTAAGGAAGGCAAGGTCCGTAGGAACAAAGCCCAGCAGCACGCGGTCCATGACGGAGTTCGTAAATGCAAAGATCTCGTCGACGGTGGCATCGGGGTGAGCCTCGATGTATTTGGCGGTCTCGACGACAACGAGCGACTGGCCCACCGAGACAAAGCGCGTGTCCATGGAGAACACGTAGTCGCGCCCCTGGGCCGCAATCTTTGAGGACTGATGCGAGCAGGTCGTGGCCTCGGAATACGCGAGATGCAGAATAGTCGCGTCGGGCTGCTCGGCGTGAATGCGGTCGTACACGCGGGAGAAATCTGCCGGTGCGCAGCCACTGGTCTTGGGCATCACGCCAAACTCGTTGCAGCGCGAATAAATCTCGAGCGGATCGATCGAGCCGTCCTCGACGGTCTCGTCACCAATCGTGACATGCATGGGCACGCGCACGATGCCGTAGCGTTCGCAGAGCTCTGGCGTCACATCCGAACCAGATTCAACCACGATTACGTACTTGCCCATTCTTATCACGACCCATCTCGACGTTGGCTTTTTAATATGCGACGCTCGTTCACCGTCCTGCTGCAGAACGGCCTCCAAGCGCCAAAGAGACGCCGTCCCTTGCACACAACAAAGGACAGCGTCTCCCTGGAAAACTCCGTGCTTATCTGAGATTCTACACGGTTTATTAAGGAGTGTTACTTATTCCGCAAACGGTCGCTATATGCGGTAAGCGGTAGCTGGCCGCGGTAACTGCGACACATTCCGCCCAGCAAGTCCAATCGTACTCCATGCACGGTTAATGCACGAGGCGGTAGAAATTCATCGATACCGCACCCTCGGCGTGCAGCTCCATCGCCGGAACCGCCGGCGAATAGGTCCGGCTCGTAAGTGCTGCCTCGCCGCCGTTGGCAAAAATCTCGACCATCGTAGTGTCCGAAAGCACGCGCAGGTCGCGAAGCTCGCTGAGCTCGATCGACCTTTGGTCGCGCCCATAGCCTTCGTCACCCATATCGAGGGTAAGCATCCCGTCCGCATAACGCACAAAGACACCCTTGCGGATTTCGAGCTCGATCATCTTGGCTCCCTCACAGGAAACCACGACATCAAACAGGCGTCCCGGCTCCTCGACGGTCTCTCCGCCTACAGCACGAACGCAGGCGCCGCGCATTCTCTCAATCTCGTGCGCCGGTTGCTGGCAGAGCTTGCCGCCGCGCATGCTCAACTCTCTCGGCACCGTCAACGCGCACTGCCACCCGCGCGCCATCGTCGGGCTTTCCGCCTTCGCATCGGGGCAACCCGACCATCCGATCATCAAACGCCGACCTGCAGCGTCCACAAAGGACTGCGGGGCATAGAAATCAAAACCGGCATCGACCATCGGAGGCATGCCCTGGCCGACGATCTTAAAGCTCGGCGCCTCCCAATCGGCCTCGATGGAGAACCACACGCACTGATGCGGATTGCGGTAACGCCAGCCATCGGCGGGCACGCCCTGCGGACAGCAAACGAGAATAAGCTCGCCATCGAGCTCAAACAGATCGGGGCACTCCCACATAAAGCCAAACTTCTCGCCCAGCTCAATGCGCGTCGCATAGCCCCAGTCCTCTAGATCACGCGAGGTATAGACAAGCACGCACCCGCGATCGTCTTTCGTACGAGCGCCGAGAACCATGTAGTAGATACCGTCGTGTTCAAGGATCTTGGGGTCGCGCACGTGCGTACCGATATCGTCGGGGTAATCGACCGGCCCAACAGCTATGCGCTTCTCGCCCAATTCGTCGGGATTCTCGGCAACCATATGAATCTGGTTTTGCTCACGGCCCGTCAACACGTAGTCGTAATCATCGCGGTCAAAATGCTTGACGTTGCCGGTATAGAAGTAGTGAATCTTGCCATCACGTACAAAGGCAGAACCAGAATACGCTCCGCTCGAATCCAAATCGGAATCGGGGAACAGCACGGGGCCGTGATTCTCGTACGTCACAAAATCCTTTGTCGTCAGATGGTTCCAAAGCACTGGACCGCCATGCGCAGCATCGAACGGATCGTATTGATGATAGATGTGATACGTATCACCAATCTGAACCAAACCGTTGGGGTCGTTGAGCCAGCCAAGCTCAGGCTCCACATGGAACAGAAGCCTATCGGGGTCGGACGCGATGCGAGCCGCCGTCTCATCCTGTCCGACACGCCACTGCTCATAGTCCGCACGCATCACCTTGTTTTTTTGATTAAACATCGCCATTGACCTTCTCGTCTATAGGAAAGGACGCTCGACTCACACGAGCCGAACGCCCTTCCCCAAATGGACTTATCCGCACATTACGCTGAACGGCTCAACTAGAAGCTGACGTCGAAGCCAGCGCCAGCGCCCTCTTCATCGGTGGTCGGCACGCCCTTTGCCTTGTTGTAGGCAAAGATCAAGACGATCGGCACGATAAAGGCGATGAGATTGCCAGCCACATACCACACGAGAGTCTCGGGTGTGACGATGAGCAGGCCAAGCACACCGGTCAGACCCTGACCGATGGCGCGCACCTCAAAGAGCTTGACGAAGGCACCGCCGCAGCCTGCACCGATGCAAGCGCAGATGAACGGGATGATCGAGTAGCGCATGTTTGCAGCAAAGATTGCGGGCTCGGAGATACCGACCAGCGTCGGGATAAAGGACGACATGCAGATGTTGCGCTCTTTGGAATGCTTCTTGTGAATGAGGTACATGCCGATGGCGCCGCCGCCCTGGGCGATGATGGAAACCGACCAGATTGCCTGGATGTAGTTGAAGCCAGTCGTGGCGACGAGGTTTGCCTCGATACCCTGGATGAACTGATGCGTACCGGTAACGACGAGCGGCTGCAGGAATGCGGCGAAGACAAAGGCACCAAAGACGCCCATCCTGTTGTACAGGATATCGATTACGCCGGCGAGGACGTCGCCGATTAGGTTGCCGAGCGGGCCGAACACGGTGAACAGGGCGACGTTAGCAAGAATCAGGGTAACGGTCGGGACAAAGACGAACGAAACGACCTCGGGGATGTACTTCTGGGCAATCTTTTCGACCTTGGCCATAAACCAGGCAGTCAGGATTGCAGGGAACACGCCGCCCTGGAAAGCAACCATGGGAATGGATAGCGGACCAAAGTTCCAGTACTCAGCACCCGTCGGGTCCATAACGAACGTGTTGCGGTTCATAAGGCTCGGGTGAACCATGACGATACCGACGAGGATGCCCAGGATCGGGTTACCGCCAAAACGCTTGACCGCGCTGTACATAACCAGGACAGGCAGGTAGTCGAACGTGGTGGCGATAATGGCAAAGAAGCTTGCGAGGTTCTTGAGGAACTCGCTGTGATCGGCGAGGCTGCCTTCCATGCCAAAGAGGCCGTTGGCAACGATCAGCGACTTAAGGCCGATGATGATTGCAGCGCCGACGAAGGCAGGAATGATGGGGATAAAGATATCCGAGAATACCTTGAGGACCGAGAAGAACTTGCCCTTCTTGTCCGCCTCGGCGCCCTTGACCTCGGAAGCACTGATCTCCTTAACGCCCGTCAGAGCCATAAACTCATCGTAAACCTTGTTGACGGTACCGGTACCGAAGATGATCATGAGCTGGCCGCTGTTGTACAGCACGCCCTTGACGCCATCGATGTTCTCGAGCTCGGCCTTGTTGTATTTGCTCGTATCCTTGAGCACCAGACGCAGACGGGTCACGCAATGCGTGGCGCCCTCGATGTTCTCCAGTCCGCCGACGTTGTCGACGACTTGCTGGGACACTGCCTTGTAGTCCATGTTCCTCTCCATTCCTTTTCTAAATCATAAAACGGTTCGTTGCCGCTACAGAGACGCGATCGTTGCGTTTGCGCACTTGAGCGCACCGTCGGTGACGGTAAGCGCCACACCCTGGCCCTGCTTGTTGCAGAAGCGAGCGTTGAGCGCAACATCATCGACAAAGATGGTCGCGATGTCGTCGTCGACGACCAGACGCACATGGTGAGTGCCCTCGCCCTTAAAGAACAACGGACGCTCGAGGCCCATGTTGTTGACCTGGAACCACGGATACTGGGGGGCCGCCGTAAACTCGAGTTTGCCCTCACGCAGGTTGGCGCGGAACTCATAGGCAAGACCGGACTCGGCGTCCTCGGCAAGCTTCACCGAGAAGCCGGCAGCGTCACCGGCGAGCTCGATGTCGGCGTCGAGCATATAGGTAGAACCGGCATCCGCGGCGAGCACCTGCTCGACCTTGCCCGACTCGCACGAAAGCTCAAAGGCCTCGACTGCCTTAGCCTCGCCAAAGGCGCCAAGCATGCTGTCGGGAAGCTTGGTGCCGAGCGTTCCGTCGGCACGCTGAACGATCTCGAGAGGCATAAAAGTGCCACCCCACAGGTAAGAGCTGGGGTCGCCGCCCTCGTCGCGCGTAGGAACCCAACCAAAGAGAACGCGGCGCTCGCCGTCAAATGCGGTACGTGCAGCATAGTACGCGCGGCCATCGAAGGAATCGTCCGCAGGAGTGATCCAAGGACCGTTGATAGAGCGAGACATGCGGTAACGGGTCTTGTTGCCATCACTGTACTCAGAGAACACCAGATACCACCAGTCGCCCATCTTAAAGAGATCAGGCATCTCGAACATGGTGTACAGGCCCGGATTCCACCAGTCGCCCTGGAACTCCCAGGTATCCAGGTCCTTGGAGGTGAACTTGACCAGACGACCGGTCATCAGACGCTTGTCCTCGCCCACACGCGTGCCGAGGATGAGCATGTACTCTTCGTTCTCCTCATCCCAAAGAACAAAGGGATCGCGCCAGTTGCGGTCATCGTAACCCTCCTGGGGCGGAAGCAGCGTCTCGGCGATGTTCTTCTCCCACTTGACGGCGTCGTCACTCGTTGCGTGAAGAAGAACCTGCTTCATCAAGCGTGCGCGGACCTTATCGCGATTGCAACCAGTGTAGAGCGCATGGTACTTGTCGCCCACCTTAAACACCGTGCCGGCATAAACGTACTGGTCGACTTCCTCGTCGCCGCCACGCTCAAGGCTCTCACCAAAGTCCTTGTAGTTGACGAAATCCTTGGTCGTCGCGAGTGCCCAGCCAAACGGCTCTCCGAAAGGTCCGGGGTTACGCGTGTCACGCTGATGATAGAGATAGAACGTGCCGTCCTCGCCGTACGGCATGATGTCGCCTACCCAAATTCCCTCAGGCTGGTAATAAACCTTGTGCATCCGAGACTTCCTTTCCCACGAGATACTAACTCGGTACAACTGCAAGATATGTCAATCGTTTTCATATGTCAAACGTTTTCACATCAATACGTTTTTTCGCAGTTCCAGTCGTCGGCAAACGGTTGACATATGCCGGCGAACGGTCATCAGAAGCGTTCGAGGGATTCTTTTGGCTCGGAATGAACTAGGCGGTTTTGCCCTCGATAAGTTCGACGGGAAGCTTGATATTCGATTCGGGCTTTTCACCGTTAACAAGAGCGATGATGGATTGCGCCGCGAGCTCTCCGATGCGATCGATATCTTGACGTACGGTTGTTAAGTCAGGCATAAACGTCATAGTGCGGCGGGCGCCATCCGCGCCCACGACCTTAATATCGTCCGGAGCGCTCAAGCCGCGCTGCTTCATAACGTTGAGGCAGATGGCCGCCATCGTGTCGTCTCCCGCAAAGATGCCGTCAATATCGGGGTTCTCATCGAGGATCTTCGCAACGACCGCACTCTTTTCGTCGTCGGACTTAACGAACTCGACCTCACGGACAAGCGCGGGCAAACCGGCCTGCTCCACAACATCGTAGTAGGCATCGGTACGCTTATTGGCAGGCATACGCATGCGGCTATTGTTGCGCAGGCACAAGATACGCGAACACCCGTCATCGATCAGGCGACGCGTGGCAAGTTCGCCGATGCTATAGCTGTCGCTCGCAATCTGGACAGAGGCCTCGCCAAGGTCGCAGTCGATACCAACCAGGCTCAAGCCCATCTCGGCATACGCCTCGGCACCGATATTGAGGGAGTTGACGATGACGCCGTCGACCATATTGCGGCGGAGCATGTCAATATAGGAACGCTCAAGATCAGGTCGATTGGCGCTGTTGCACAGCAACATCTTAAAGCCGTTTTCCGCCAACGTGCGCTCGACCGCCTGCACAACCTGAGCATGGAACGGGCTGCTCACAAAGGGAACGATCATGCCGATAAGGTTCAGGCGACCGTTGAGCATGGCACGGGCGATATCGTTGGGCGTATAGTTGATGCGCTCCATCGCGGCATGGACCTTATCGCGGGTCTCTTGGCTAATATAGCCACGATTATTAAGCACACGAGATACCGTAGTAGGCGAAACCCCCGCCACCGCCGCAACTACCTTGATGCCAGGCTTAGCCGTATCCTTAGAACGAGCACTCTCGCGAGCCATAGCACCCTCCCCCATCAACATGTCATACGTTTACATACGAACAAAGCATACCCCAACAACAGCGGGATGACGGTAACAGTACAAGTAAGTAAACGACTCATCCAAATAATTAGGAGAGTTCCGCCTAAAGGGTGACTCCAAAGGACCCCACATGGCCGGTTTTGGGTTATTTTCCAAAACGTCCTCGGACATGCAAAGGGCTCCGCTGCGCGCTTCGCGCGGCGGAGCCCTTTGCGTCCTGCGGGATGTTTTGGAAAATAACCCAAAACCGGCCCGGCGATCCTGCGGGAGTTAAACCCCTTTAGAACTTGTCGTGGAAGGTACGCGCAATGACCTCGTCCTGCTGCTCCTTGGTGAGCGTGTGGAAGTTCACGGCATAGCCGGAAACGCGGATGGTCAGCTGCGGGTACTTCTCGGGGTGAGCCTGAGCGTCGAGCAGCGTCTCACGGTTGAAGACGTTGATGTTCAGGTGGTGGCCACCCTTCTCAGCGTAAGCGTCGAGCATGTGGACCAGGTTATCGGCCTGGGTCTCGGAAACTTCAGAAACCTTCATAATGTGTCTCCTTCGATTAATAGGCGCCGGCCGAAACCGGCGCGCTAATCAGTAATCGTTATTGTTAGTATAGCACTAACAATAGTTACTCGCCCAGCTGATCAAGGTCGATATCGCCAAAGAACACCTGGTCCTCCTTGCCGAGCGCACTCGGGATGATGGAGAAGGTGTTGGAGATGCCGTCCTGAGCATCGCGGAACGGGAGCTTGGAAACCGAAGACAGCGAAGCGATGGCGCCATGGCTATCGCGCTTGTGCATGGGGTTAGCACCCGGGGCGAACGGCTGGCCAGCCTTGCGGCCGTCGGGCGTGGAGCCGGTCTTCTTACCGTACACGACGTTGGAGGTAATGGTCAGAACCGAGGTCGTGGGCACGGAGTTGCGGTAGGTGTCGTTCATGCGGATGTACTCCATGAACTGGTGCACAACGTCGTGAGCGATCTGGTCGACGCGGTCGTCGTCGTTACCGTACTTGGGGAACTCGCCCTCGGTCTCGAAGTCGACGATGATGCCGTTCTCGTCACGGACGGGGTGGACCTTGGCGTACTTGATGGCGGACAGGGAGTCAGCCACGACGGAAAGGCCAGCGATGCCCGTAGCGAACCAGCGGTGCACGCGCTTGTCGTGCAGAGCCATCTGGATACGCTCGTAGCAATACTTGTCGTGCATGTAGTGAATGATGTTCAGCGAGTTGACGTACACGCCAGCGAGCCACTTCATCATGTCGTTGTACTTGGCCACAACGTCGTCGTAATCGAGCGTATCGCCCTCGACGGCGCGATACTTGGGGCCGACCTGCTTCTTGGAGACCTCGTCAACACCGCCGTTGAGTGCGTACAGCAGGCACTTGGCCAGGTTGGCGCGAGCGCCGAAGAACTGCATCTCCTTGCCGATGCGCATGGAGGACACGCAGCAGGCAATACCGTAGTCGTCGCCGTGATAGACGCGCATGAGGTCGTCGTTCTCGTACTGGATCGAGGAGCTGGCGACGGAAGTCTTGGCGCAGAACTTCTTGAAGTTCTCGGGCAGACGGGTCGACCACAGAACGGTCATGTTGGGCTCGGGGCTGGTGCCCATGTTCTCGAGCGTGTGCAGGTAGCGGTAGCTCATCTTGGTAACGAGCGTACGGCCGTCAACACCCATGCCGCCGATGGACTCGGTGACCCACTGCGGGTCGCCGGTGAACAGGGCCTGGTACTCGGGGGTACGGGCAAACTTGACCATGCGGAGCTTCATGATGAAGTGATCCACGAACTCCTGGATCTGCTCCTCGGTGAAGGTACCGTTGGCAAGGTCGCGCTCAGCGTAGATGTCGATGAACGTAGAGGTACGGCCGATGGACATAGCGGCGCCGTTCTGCTCCTTAACGGCAGCGAGGTAGGCGAAGTACATCCACTGGATGGCCTCCTGCGTGTTGGTAGCAGGGTTAGAAATGTCGAAACCATAGGTCTCGGCCATCATCTTGAGCTCGCCGAGGGCGCGGATCTGCTCCTGCAGCTCCTCGCGATCGCGGATGTTGTCGGCGGTCATGACCGTCGGGGTAGAAGCCTTCTGGGCCTCCTTGTCCTTGATCAGGTAGTCGACGCCGTACAGGGCAACACGACGGTAGTCGCCGATGATGCGGCCGCGGCCATAGCCATCGGGCAGACCGGTGATGATGTGAGCCGAGCGGCAAGCGCGCATCTCGGGGGTGTAGACATCGAAGACGCCAGCGTTGTGGGTCTTGCGCTCGAAGGTGTAGCGCTCGACAACGTTCTCATCGACCTTATAGCCGTGCTGGCTGGCAGCCTGGCAAGCGATGCGGATACCGCCGTTGACGTGCAGCGCGCGCTTGAGCGGCTTGTCGGTCTGGAGGCCGACGATGGTCTCCTTCTCGCGGTGGGCGTTATCGATGTAGCCAGCGGGGTGGCTCACGATACCCGTGACGGTCTTGGTGTCCATATCGAGGACACCGCCCTGCTCGCGCTCCTTAAGCAGCAGGTCGAGAACCTCGCCCCACAGCTCCTTGGTACGCTCAGTCGGGCCGGCGAGGAACGACTCGTCGCCCTCGTAGGGGGTGTAGTTCTTCTGGATGAAGTCTCGGACGTCAACCTCTCCCGTCCAGATGCCTTCCTTGAAGCCTTCCCATGCCTCCTGCATTGTGTAACCACGCTCCTAGTTACGTGTAATGCGGCGCTCTCTCACACCGCTGCTTATTGAATTCTTGAATGTTCGGCTTGCACTACCGGCTTCTTCCGTTCTTCACCACACGTTGGTGCAGAGAAAAACGTTTGTCCACCTTGGAACTACAACCCAAAAACCCAAGATTTCACCCGTTTGAGAAGGATAACATAGCGACCCTCTCCATCTGGGCTGTTATATGTTTCTTTTTTTATATCATAAGGGCGTTTTTTACAAACCCGCAGGAAATGCGAGCGCGAACAACTACCGTTCACCGATTTGTATGTTATTTTTCCTTGCCTTTGTACGACGTTCGCTCTAGCTGTTATGCCAGCTTTAGCAGGGTAAAGTGTCCCAGAGACCCTACAGAAACTGCAGGGCGGCCACGGAATCCCCCGTGGTCGCCCTGTGGCATGGCTAGTTTTTAGCTTTGATTGCCGCTTGGCATTAGGCGGCTGCGGCGGCCTTGTCGGCCGTTGCCTTGCTATCGCCGTTGCCCTGGCCCTCAAAATGCTTGTAGCACCAGCTGGTGACCAGCGGGGTCAAAATAGCCGTAACGATTGCGCAGGCAGCAACCTGTGCCGTAGCCGTCGCGAGCACCGCACCGCCGTACATGGCCCCGTTGACGCTTGCCATGGCAGCAGGCGTGGCCACATTGGCTCCGGCGCAGCTCGAAATGGCCGCACCTGCGACACCCGTACCACCCGTGAGCTTATCGACCGCGATGACGGGAATTGCAAAGACCACCGAGCAGATCACGCCGAGCAGAATACCGGGGAGACCGCCATTAATGAGCTGGCCAAAGGTCATGGTCGAGCCCATGGCAAAGAAGACGAGCACGATGATGGCGGAAAGTGCCGGTGCCATCATCTTCTTAAAGCTGGGGAACAGGTTACCCAGAATAATGCCGATGACGATCGGCAGAATGGCACCCACGAGCGACCAGCCGATCGGAGCCTGACCGGCAGCGCCGAGCACGATCATCGTGACCGGAGGGCCGACAACGAGCGTGGTGATGGCGACGGCGCCACGCTCGGCCTCGTTGCCCATGGTGCCCATCAGACCAGCGTACATAGCGTTGTTGGCGCCGGTGCAAGCCGCCAGCATCACCATGGCAGAGATGCCAAACAGGTTGTCGTTGAACACATAAAGGATGAGCAGCGACACGGCAACGACCACGATCTGCTTGACAGCGATGATGATGGCGCCGCGTGCAGCGGCGGCGGGAGCACTCTTAAACGAAATCGTCGTACCGACGATGAGCAAAAAGGCGCCAACGAGCGGGCCTGCACCCTGCTGGGTCATGCCAAGCGTAAAGCTACCGAGCGTTTTAAACAGGTCGGGGAATAGCGTGTTGAGCAGGCAGCCCAACAGAAGCGGCACCAAGATATTGGCGCCCGGGATGGAGGACATCTTAAAGAACGGCTCCTTTGCCGCCGGCGCCTCCACCGCAGTCGATTCACTCATATATATCTCCTTTGGATGCATGCGAATCGTAGCCGCACGCGCCTATGTCAGAAATAAGGCGACAACCCCGAGTCGCCAGGGTCGCCGCCAAACGATCACCGCGGGGTATTACCCGTCCAGGACGATGCCGCCGTCGCAGTCACCAATCTCGCCGTTCACGAAGCTGGCGAGGTCGGAAGCGAAGAACAGCACCATCTGCGCAGGCTCGCTGGCCTGGGCGGCGCGGCCCAGAGGAATACCGTTGATGATGCGCTGAGAGTTCTCGTCAGAGAGAATCGAGGTCATATCGGTCAACGTGAGCGACGGGCACACGGCGTTGCAGCGAACGCCAAACTTGCCGCCTTCCTTGGCGACTGCCTTGGTCAGACCGTTAACGCCTGCTTTGGAGCTCGCGTAAGCCGCGGTGCCGAGCAGGCCGCCACCGATCTTGCCCGCAACGGAACTCACGTTGACGATAGTGCCGGCATGGGCCGCCTTAAAGTGCGGGTAGACGGCGTTCATCATGGTAAAGGTACCGTTGAGGTTGATGTCGATGGTGCGGCGCCACTCGGTGTCATCGATCTCGTCGAACTTCTTGGTGCTGATGACGCCAGCGCAGTTGATCAGGATGTTGGTTTGCGGCAGGTCCGTAAAAATCTGCTCGACGGTCTCGCGCGCCTTGGGCGCATCGGCGACATCGAGCTGATAGAACTTGTTGCCCTCGCCAAGCTCGGCCACAGCGGCCTCGCCCTTAGCAGCGTTCCTTGCGATGAGCGCGACATGTCCGCCGCCCGCGACGATGCCCTTGGCGATCTCGAGGCCAATGCCCTGAGTGCCGCCCGTGACAATCGCGGTCTTGCCCGTGAAGTCAAATGCCATGACTCCATCCCCCTTTATGTAAGGTGTCTCCTTGCGGGAAGTTGGAGCATCGCACGTGGCGATTATATGAGTCCCAGTCGTCATGGCGGTGACAACCCCTCGCCTAACCGCGGGCATGATAGTTCTTTGAAACGCTTTAGCAATTGAATGATTTTAAGTCTTAATGAGCTCTTAATATTGCCTACTGTATGAGGCCCGCGTATGGGGGTATCATCTTCCACCGAAAATAGTTTCTAGTGTTAGGGGTTTTCGGTGGAAGATACCGATTTCCATGAGCTTGGGCGTCAGCTCTTTACCGAGTTTGGCAGCATGCACCAGCGCGTTTCGCGCTTTGCCGACCAGGCTCTGGGTGGCGAGATGGCCGTCATGCGCGCCCTCATGCGCGCCGGCGGCTCGCTCACGCCGAGCGAACTCGCTGATCGCGCCTGGGTCTCGAGCGCCCGCATCGCCAATATCCTGCGCGCCCTCGAGGCCAAGGGCTGGGTCGAGCGCGAGCACTCAAAGACCGACCGTCGTCGCGTACACGTCACGGTGACCGACAAAGGATTCCAGGTTATCGAAATCAAACGTCGGGAATTCGAGGACCGCACCGCGGCCTTCCTCGAGCAGCTTGGCGAAACAGATACCCAAGAGATGGTGCGCCTTCTTAGACGTGCCAACGAAATTATCGACCGCAATCAAGAAAGGAGAGATGCCGAGTGAGGATTCTCAAGCTCTTTAAAAAACATATCCTGGCACTGTTCGCAGCTATCGTACTTATCGTAATCAGCTGCAACGCCGATCTGGCGCTGCCTACCTATATGAGCGACATCGTCGACGTGGGTGTGCAGCAAGGCGGCATCGCGTCGCCCGTACCCGACACCATCCGCGCCGAATCGCTCGACGACCTCGAACTCTTTATGAGCGCCAAGGACGCCAAGGCTGTGGAGGCCGTGTTTAGCAAGGCTGACAAAAACGACATTCGAACGTACGAGGGCACCGAGGAAGAGCGTGCCGATGGAGGCAAGATTGCCGACATTATGAGCCTGCCCGAGACTGTTGTCCTTTCGCTCAACCAGGGCATCGACGCCGACTCCATGGGCGACATGATGGGCTCGTCCAGCGAGAAAGACAACAACGCTGCCCAGGCCATGCCCACCCCCGAGCAAATGGCAGCGATGACGCCCGAGCAGCTCGCCGAGATGCAGCAGAAGGCCGCAGCGGCGCAGAACATGCAAAAGCAGATTGATGCCGACGGCGGTAAGATCACCATGAAGAGCCTGCGCCTGGGTGTCGAGGGCGGTCTGGTAGACCAAAGCAAGCTCGTCGAGGGCGCCAACCAAATGGCGGACAAAATGGGCTCCATGTCGGGCTCCATCGTCACCCAGCGCGCCGTGAGCTATGTACAGGACGAGTACAAGGCACAGGGCATCGACCCCGCCGACGTGCAGAACGCCTACCTGAGCCACATGGCGACCACGATGTTTGGGCTGTGCCTGGTGTCGCTCGTCGCCACCATTCTGACCGGTGCCGTGGCGTCGCGCACCGCCTGCTCCATCGCCCGCGACCTGCGCCGCGAGACCTTCAACAAGGTTATGCACTTCTCGCCGGCCGAGGTGGGCAAGTTTAGCCAGGCCTCGCTCATCACCCGCTGCACCAACGATATTCAGCAGATCCAGATGGCCGCAACCCTGTTTATCCGCATGTGCCTGATGGCCCCCGTCATGGGCATCGTCGCCGTCATGCGCGTCCTGGCCAACCACACCGGTCTGGAGTGGACCATCGCCGTGGCCATCATCGCGGTTTCGGCCGTTGTCGGCGTGCTCATGGGCCTCACCATGCCCAAGTTCAAAAAGATGCAAAGCTTTGTTGACCGCGTGAACCTTACCGCCCGCGAGCTGCTCGACGGCCTTATGCCCATCCGCTCGTTCAACCGCGAGGAACATGAGCTCGAGCGCTTTGACAAGGCTTCGCTCGACCTGATGACCACGCAGCTCTACACCAACCGCGCCATGAGCTTTATGATGCCGCTCATGATGCTCGTCATGAACTGCATCACCGTGCTTATCGTCTGGTTTGGCGCGCAGGGCGTGTCCGACGGCGTGATGCAGGTCGGCAACATGATGGCGTTTATCTCCTACACCATGCAGATCGTCATGGCGTTTATGATCCTCACCATGGTTTCGGTTATCCTGCCCCGTGCCGAGGTCGCAGCCGAGCGCGTGGAAGAGGTCATCACTTGCCCCACCAGCATCAACGACCCCGTCTCGCCCAAACTGCCCGCGGCCAGCGCGCCGCGCGGCGAGCTCACCTTCCGCGACGTGAGCTTCCAGTATCCCGATGCCCGCGCCGACGTCATCAGCGGCGTGAACTTCTCCACGCACGCCGGTCAGATGCTCGGAATCATTGGCTCCACGGGCTCGGGCAAGTCCACGCTCGTGCAGCTGATTCCACGCTTGTACGACGTCACGGGCGGCAGCATTTCGCTCGACGGCATCGACGTGCGCGACATGACCCTTTCCGAGCTGCGCCGCCGCATTGGTTACATCCCGCAGCAAGGTCGCCTGTTCTCGGGCACTGTCGAAAGCAACCTCAAGTTTGCCGGCGACATGGTGAGCGACGAGGACATGCACGAGGCAGCGCGAATCGCACAGGCTGAGGACTTTATCGCCGAGCGCGAGGGCGGTTACGACTCCCCCATCAGCCAGGGCGGCTCCAATGTTTCGGGCGGTCAGCGTCAGCGCCTGGCCATCGCCCGCGCGTTGGCCAAAAAGCCCGAGGTCGTGGTGTTCGATGACTCGTTTAGCGCCCTCGACTACAAGACTGACGCTCGCCTGCGCGAGGAGCTGGCCAAAAACGTCACCGACGCCGCGCTCGTGGTCGTGGCCCAGCGCATCGCGACCATCATGCACGCCGACCAGATCATCGTGCTCGACGACGGCCACGTGGTGGGCACCGGTACGCACGAGGAGCTGCTGCACAGCTGCCCGGCGTACCTGGAGATTGCACAGTCGCAGCTTTCCGCCGAGGAGCTGGGGCTCACCCAAGAAGAAATTGCAGCCGTTATGGAAGGAGGCGAGCACTAATGGCAGACGAGACCAAGACTCAGATTCCCAAGCCCACCCGCCGGCGTGGTCCCATGGGCCGCATGGGTGGCATGCGCCGTGGCGAAAAGGCCAAGGACTTTAAGGGCACCATGAGGCAGCTGCTCGGCTATATCGGCCAGCACAAGATTGCCGTGTTTGCCGCCGTCGCCTTTGCCGTGTGCTCGGTCATCTTTAACATTGTGGGGCCCAAGGTGCTCGGCCAGGTTACCACCAAACTGTTCGAGGGCTTGGTTGCCAAGGTCAACGGCACCGGCGATGTCGACTTTGCCTGGATCGCCAAGACGCTCGGCTTTTTGCTCTGCCTGTATCTGGCAAGCTCTGTTTGCAGCCTCATCCAGGGCTGGCTCATGACCGGCGTCACGCAAAAGATCTGCTACCGCATGCGCAAGGAGATCGCCGCCAAGATCGCCGTCGTGCCGATGAGCTACTTCAACGGCCACAGCAAGGGCGACGTGCTCAGCCGCATCACCAACGACGTCGATACGCTCGGCCAGTCGCTCAACCAGAGCGTGACACAGCTCATCACGTCGGTGACGCAGATTATCGGCGTGCTCGTCATGATGCTGTCGATCAGCCTGCCGCTCACCGGCGTCACTGTGCTCACGCTGCCGGCAGCCGCGATTATCCTGACCGTGATGATTCACTTCTCGCAGCCGTACTTCCGCGAGCAGCAGCAGGTTCTGGGCGCCGTCAACGGCATTATCGAGGAGGACTTTGCCGGCCAGAACGTCATTCAAGTGTTCGACCGCGCCGAGGCCTCAATCGAGGAGTTCGACCGTCAAAACGACCGCCTCTTTATTAGTGGCTGGCGCTCGCAGTTCCTGTCGGGCCTGATGATGCCGCTTATGAGCTTGGTGGGCAACATGGGCTACGTGGGCGTCGTCGTGGTGGGCGCGCAGCTCGCGCTGACCGGCAATGCCACGCCCGGCGACATCCAGAGCTTTATCCAGTACGTTCGCAACTTTACGCAGCCCGTGCAGCAACTGGGCAACGTGAGCAACACGATGCAGTCGATGGCAGCCGCCACCGAGCGCGTCTTTGAGTTCCTGGCCGCGCCCGAGGAGGAGCAGAAAGCCGACGCGCAGATTCCCGAAAAGCGCCCCGGCCATGTGGAGTTTGATCACGTCAAGTTTGGCTATACGCCCGACAAGACCATCATCCACGACTTTAGCTGCGAGGCGCAGCCCGGCCAAACCATTGCCATCGTCGGCCCCACCGGCGCCGGCAAGACCACGCTCATTAAGCTGCTGCAGCGCTTTTACGACGTGGACGGCGGTTCGCTGCGCGTCGAGGGCGTCGACGTGCGCGACTGGGACCGCGCGGCGCTGCGCGGCGAGTTTGCCATGGTGTTGCAGGACACCTGGCTGTTTAACGGCACCATCCGCGAAAACATCCGCTACGGACGCCCCGATGCGACCGACGCCGAGGTCGAGGCCGCCGCACGCGCCGCACGCTGCGACCACTTTATCCATACGCTCGCCGGCGGCTACGACTTTATGATCAACGAAGAGGGCACTAACCTGTCGCAGGGTCAGCGCCAGCTCGTGACCATCGCCCGTGCCATTTTGGCCGACCGTCCGGCGCTGATTTTGGACGAGGCGACTTCCAACGTCGACACCCGCACCGAGGAGCTTATTCAGCGCGCCATGGATGCGCTGATGCAGGGCCGCACGAGCTTTGTCATCGCGCACCGCCTGAGCACCATCCGCAATGCCGACTGTATCCTCGTCATGCGCGACGGCAACATCGTCGAGCAGGGCACGCACAGCGAACTGCTCGCGCGCGGCGGGTTCTATGCCGCGCTCTACAACAGCCAGTTCGAGGACGTGGTCGCGTAAAATATTCGGTGTTATGACAACCAAAACCGCGCAGGAATGCTGATTCCTGCGCGGTTTTCCCATTCAAATACGATGTTATGTAAACAGAAAAGCAAAATATACAGTTATGGTAACTGCATTATGAAAACCAAATACTTAAAAAATGATTATAATTTCAGCAAGAATGATGAAATATAATTGAATTATGTAAACTGAATTATGTAAATGTAACGGAGCGACATGGACGCTTGCACCATTTAAGTTATGGAAACAGGATTATGACAACTAAAATTAAGAAAAAATATTGATATTTCAGTACGTTTTTATATTTATTCATCATTTATGTAAATATCATTATGTAAACATATCGCATAATAACCAGCCCCGCGCGAAGATTCTCGCGCGGGGCTGGGAAGCCTGGTGTATTTTCTGGTGGCTTTCCGGCGCGCTCGACTGCGGCGCGCCAAGGCCGCCCCTTCGGTGCGGCGTGCTGCGGC
>OHWR01000434.1_pt1 | contig 21263 bp, 18 predicted proteins | sample 1579771 | NCBI WGS metagenome assembly OHWR01 (sample SAMEA3882542, study PRJEB24775) | human gut metagenome | biome: human-associated habitat; feature: intestine environment; material: feces | place: Netherlands | collected 2009/2010 | reverse complement strand
GAATGTTCCAGAAGCTTGCGGACTACACCGAGCTTCTTCTGCCGGACAATCTGCTTCGTGAAGGCAGTGTGATTCAGCAGATGATCGAGCTGATTCCGGAGGAGGACTGGAAGGATGCCGTCCAGATCATCGGCTGGCTGTATCAGTATTACAACAGCGAGAAAAAGGACGACGTTTTCGCTGCTCTGAAAAAGAATGTAAAAATCACAAAAGAGAACATCCCTGCGGCAACCCAGCTGTTCACCCCGGACTGGATCGTTCGCTACATGGTGGAAAACAGCCTTGGGCGTTTGTGGGTAGAGGGACATCCGAATGATGAATTGAAATCCCAGTGGAAATACTATCTGGAAGAAGCCGAGCAGGAGCCGGACGTGCAGGCGCAGCTTGCTGAGATCCGCAAGGAATACGCCGCCCTGACACCGGATCAGCTGAAAGTGATTGACCCCTGCTCCGGTTCCGGTCATATCCTTGCGTATATGTTCGATGTGCTGATGCAGATTTATGAATCCTACGGCTATACCACCCGTGAGGCGGTGGCAAGCATTGTGGAGAACAATCTGTACGGCTTGGATATTGATGACCGTGCGGCACAGCTGGCTTACTTTGCGGTAATGATGAAAGCCCGTCAGTATGACCGCCGCTTTTTCAGCCGTGACATTCAGCCCCATGTGTATGCCATTGCGGAGAGCAACCATGTAGATTCGTTTGCATTGGAGTATTTCTGCGATGGCGATGCCAAGCGGAAAAAGGCGATGAACACCATCATCAGCGAACTGCATGATGCAAAGGAATACGGCTCGATTCTGACCGTAACACCGCAGGATTGGTCTGCACTGTATGCTCGCTTTGCAGAAATTAAGGAAGATATTCATATCTCTCGTGAAGCGGCACTGAGAGAGTTGTTGCCATTAGTGCAGGTGGCAGAAGCATTGGCGCAAAAATATGATGTAGCAACAACGAATCCTCCATATATGGGTAGTTCTGGTATGAGTGCAAAGCTGTCAGACTATGTTAAAAATATTATCCAGACAGTAAAAGCGATTTGTTTGCTGTATTTATTGAACATTGTGGGCAGATGGCAAAGAAAAATGGCTATCAGGCAATGATTACCCAGCACGCATGGATGTTCCTGTCAAGCTTTGAAAAACTGCGTGGGAAATTGCTGCATACCGATATTGTCAATATGGCGCATCTTGGTGCAAGAGCTTTTGAAGAAATCGGCGGCGAAGTGGTACAGACCACCTCGTTTGTTATCCGTAAAAGCCATATTGCGAACTATAATGGTGAGTATTGCCGCCTGATTGAGCCGACTACACAGCAAGGAAAAGAGGATATGTTCCTTAGCTGTGAAAATCGTTATGCCGCTGATCAGTCCAATTTTTCCAAAATTCCGGGAAGTCCGGTGGCGTATTGGGTGAGTGAGAGCATCTTAGCTGCTTATGAGCAAGGTGGTTTAATCGGTGACTCTGCCGATGTCAAAATTGGCATGGGTACAGGCAAGAATGAGATTTTTGTGCGTGAATGGTGGGAGGTGTTTTATACCAAGATTGACTTCTCCCTCAAAACGATAAATGACCTTGCCGAGAGCAATGGGCGTTACTTCCCCTACAACAAGGGTGGCGAGTTCAGACTGTGGTTTGGAAACCTTCAGGAAGTTCTATGGTTCGATGCCGAAGGACGCCGTTATATGAATACCATGAGCGGTCACCGAGAAAACGGTGCACACGATTTTTATTGTAAAGAAGGGCTTACTTGGTCATTTATCAGTTCATCTAAGTTTGGCATTCGATACTTGCCGACAGGGTGTTTCTTTGATGTTGCTGGCTCAACCTTGTTTTCAAGAGTTGATAACGCTTATACGCTCGGTTTTCTTGCATCCTGTGTCTGCTTTGATATTCTCGGCATTCTTAATCCAACTCTGAATTATCAGGCAGGAAACATTAAAAGCCTTCCACTTCTGGTTGATAGGGAAGATGAGGTTGACGAGTGCGTATATCAGAATATTCAAATATCTAAAGATGACTGGGATTCTTACGAGAATTCATGGGATTTTCAGCGTCACCCACTTGTCAGTGGACAGTGTTCAGTGGATAGTGAGCAGTGTTCTGACCACTGTACACTGATATCTGACCACTATAAAGAGTGGGAACAACAATGTGACCAACGCTTTAGCCAGCTGAAAGCCAACGAAGAAGAACTCAACCGTATCTTCATCGACATTTACGGCTTACAGGACGAGCTGACCCCAGAGGTTGAGGATAAGGATGTCACGGTTCGCAAGGCTGACCTTGGCAGAGATATTCGTTCTTTCATTTCCTATGCGGTTGGCTGTATGTTTGGTCGTTACTCTCTGGATGTGGACGGGCTTGCCTACGCAGGCGGCGAATGGGACACTGGCAAGTATGCTTCTTTCGCTGCGGATAAGGATAACATTATCCCGATTTGTGACGATGAATACTTTGAAGATGATATTGTCGGTTTGTTCGTGAAGTTCGTGAAAACCGTCTATGGAGCAGATACGCTGGACGAAAACCTGAAATTCATTGCGGATGCTCTCGGTGGCAAGGGTCAGCCGAAGGACGTGATTCGGAATTACTTCCTGAGTGACTTCTACTCCGACCATTGCAAGATTTATCAGAAACGCCCGATCTACTGGCTGTTTGACAGCGGCAAAAAGAACGGCTTTAAGGCGCTGATCTATATGCACCGCTATCAGCCGGACACAATTGCCCGCATTCGTACCGACTATGTGCATGAGCAGCAGGCTCGTTACCGCACTGCTATTGCCGATCTGGAACAGCGCATTTCCAATGCCTCTACCGGCGAGCGTGTGAAGCTGAACAAAAAGCTGACCACCTTGCAGGCACAGAATACCGAAATCAGAACCTACGAGGAAAAGATTCATCACCTTGCCGACCAGATGATTTCCATTGACCTGGACGATGGCGTGAAGGCGAATTATGCTATTTTCCAGGATGTTTTGGCAAAAGTAAAGTGAGGAAGGACGGCATGATTGCATACTATTATTGCAGCATAAAAACCTTTTGCTCTATGTTGGAGTCAAAAAGTTTGTGGCTGACCGATTTGACAAAATCCAACGATTCACAGGAAGTAACTCGTCTTTATAATAACATTTGGGATAGTATCAAACCACGCCTGTTAGCTTCTGATCTTGATAGAGAAACTGTGGAATTCACTATTCAACAGTTTGAGTGTGCACGATTGCCACAGGTCTATTCAGATATTCCTTACGGTTGCTGTTTGAGTTACATGAACGATCTTGTTCAACAGTGGAACGAGTATGGTGACAACGGAAAGGGTGTATCAGTCGGATTTGACCTTGATTGGTTTAACATCAAGAAACAGTATCCTATAACTTCTTGCCGTATTCAGCACTCAATTGGATATGAATTTGTAAGTTATGACAGCGCTTCGTTAAGAGATAACTTTTATGAGATTTTTTATCAAGCTATAAAAAACGAAGGACGACAGGCTTGGATAATGGCAATACTTCCCACATTTAAGCATTATGCTGGATTTATAAAGAACCCTTCTTTTCAAGATGAAAAAGAAATAAGAATACTGTTTTATCCATCAGACAGGTTCGAAGATTCTTTAGAGGGCTTGAGTACTATTCAGAATAATATTAGACCACATTATTGCCTTCCCTGGGCTAACGATACATCTAACGCCATGCGGTCAGTTACGGTAGGGTATAATTGTGAACATACCGCTGAAGAAATAGTGGAACTAATCAAAAAGGCAAATTTATCATTTACGAACCAGGTTAGGGTTTATAAGTCTGATTGTTCGTATAGGGATAGGATAAACTAAGGAGGTGTCAACATGGATGCCGAAAAAATTATACAAGATTTGAACCGGCGATTTGCTGCCCCCCTGCCGGAGTTTTATCAGCGCCGTATCATCTTCTGGTACGATGAGGATAAAGAGTTTGAGGATAAGCTGGACGAAGTGGTTCTGGAAAACGCCAAGGTGGTTGCTCTTACGGGCAGCAATACGTTTTCCATCAAGAAACTGCTTTCAGTGGACGATTTGACGACAAACTATCTGGTTTACGACCCTCTGGTATATGACCAACCGGATGACAACTGGCTTCTGGATGTGGAGCTTTACAGCGAGGAGTTCCGGGCAGACCTGATTTCTATCTGGATGGATGAGATGGGTCTTGCATCGAATCAGGCCATGCGGAAGCAGGTCAAGAATTACCGTGCTTACTTCAATGCGAAAGAACGCCGCCAGAAAGTAAGCAGCCAGAATAAAATTCCTGCTACTCCGGCACAGCTACACATGGCTGTGATGGCGGCAATTTGCGGCTTGAAAGAAGCACAGCCGAATAAGATTCTTCGCAGCGTGTTCCGGGCAGGACTGGATTTGAACCATAATGCGGTTTATCAAGACTTCGTAAAATACCATGCAGATAGTGCGTTTTGGGCAATGGTGCGTCAGGGATGCGGATTTACCGAGGAAGAACCGGATCTCGGACAGCTGGCAATTCATTTGCTGTTGACCGCTGCTACCCGTACCATGCGACAGGAATATCTTGCTGGACTGGATAAGTTCATTTCCGTGCCGCATCAGGCGTACTGCTATGATTTCATCTCTGAATGGCTTCATGGTGAGGATGTTCAGCAGCTTTATGATGTGGCTCGATATGTTGAGGAGGAAGCCCGCCTTCATCAGAGATTTGAAAAGCTGACAGTAGACGATCTGGCAGTGACAGAGTGCTTCCCTTGCATCAACGAGGTGATTCTGACCAAGCTGATGACAGAAATCAGTGACCATATCATTGATGTGGATACGATTGTTTCCACAGTCGAAAAACGGAGAACCTGTGCATGGTACGAGCCGTTTGAAAACTTCTATAACGGCATTTTGCAGGTAGCCAATATGCAGAGCTTCTTTAAGGAACATTCTGCCGGGTTCCATACCGCAGAAGCAAAGGGCATTTGGAAAGAATACACGGAAAGCTATTATCGGATGGACACCTACTATCGCCTGTTCCATCTGAGCTTCCAAAAGAGTCTGGAAACCTCCAATATTCTGCTGGATGACTTGTTCAAGCACGTTGTCGATAAAGTGGAAGGACTATATACCCACTGGTTCCTGGGTGAACTGGGCAACAACTGGTCGGATGTATGTGCGGAAGAACTGGCAACCTACGGCAAGGTTCTGGAAGTGCCGCAGCAGGAGAATTTTTATAGTTCCCGAATCAGAACTTCCGAAAACAAGGTGTTTGTGATCGTTTCGGATGCCATGCGCTATGAAGTGGCAGCAGCTATGGCAGACCAGCTTCAAAGAGAAACGCAGAGCAAGGTTGCTATCAGCAGTATGCAAAGCATCTTCCCGTCCATCACCAAGTTTGGTATGGCGGCATTGCTGCCGCACAAAAAGCTGACTGCGGAGCTTCGGAACGATATTTTGACCGTGTTGGCAGATGGACAGCCTACCGCCAGCGGCTATCGGGACAAGATTCTGAAATTGGAAGATTCTGCAAGTGTGGCGCTGAAATACAACGACATTATTGCCATGAAACGAGCCGAGCGCAGCGCTTTGGTAAAAGGCATGGATGTGGTTTATATCTATCACGATACGATTGATGAAGCCAGCCATACTTCTGATACTGCCGTATTCGCTGCCTGCGATAAGGCAATTTCGGAATTGAAGAACCTTGTCCGTATTATCGTGAATGAATTTGGTGGAACGAATATCTTGATTACCGCCGACCATGGATTCCTTTACACATACAGCCCTCTTACTGAGGACGACAAGGTGGACAAGTCCAGCTTTAACGGCATGGATGTGGAATACGGCAGACGCTATGCAATCATGCAAAAAGGCGCTCAGCCAAACTATCTGTTGCCGGTGAAGTTCCTGGGCGGCAATGCGGAATATGATGGCTTTGCACCGAGAGAAAGCATCCGTATCAAGATGAACGGCGGCGGCTTGAACTTCGTACATGGCGGTATCAGCTTGCAGGAAATGGTTGTTCCGGTGATTGAATACCACTATCTCCGTAACGATTCTATGGAATATAAGCGCAACAAGCAGAAGTATGATACCAAACCGGTAACGGTCAATCTGCTGTCTGCAAACCGCAAAATCAGCAATATGATATTCTCTCTGAATTTTTATCAAAAGGATGCAGTTGGTGCGAACCGTGAAGCAGCAACCTATCAGGTTTACTTTACGGATGAAAACGGCAAGCAAATCAGTGATGTTCAGAAAATCATTGCAGATAAGACAAGCGACAACGGTGCAGAGCGGACATTCCGCTGCCAGTTCAATCTGAAATCGCTGAAATATAGCAACACGGCTACTTATTATCTGGTAATTGCGGATGAGCAGGGATTACAGATGCCACAGCGTGAACCGTTCCAGATTGACATTGCTTTCGCTGTGGATGAGTTTGATTTCTTTAGTTGAGTCCACAGCCTTGTTACCGAATGATGAGAAATATTGGGAAGCGGGATATGACGGCGACGATGTGCAAAGATACTTCATCAGCTAATCTCAGCCCCGGATTGACAATGACAGGAGGATGGAACTATGCCGGATCTGGACGAAAAATATAACGAATTTAGCCGAGAGCTGAGTCAAAGCGTGTCGCCTGAAACGGAGCCGACCAAAGAAAATATATGTGACGAGCGCAGCTATGACGAACGATTGAAGGATATTTTTCAGGGGAAAATCGTGCGCAAAGACCTGACAAAAAAGATCAAGGAAGGCGCAAATGTTCCTGTGTATGTCCTGGAATTTCTATTGGGACAATATTGCAGCAGCGATGACCCTGAAATCATCGAAAGAGGCGTTGAAACGGTAAAGCATATTTTAAGCGATAACTTTGTGCGCCCTGATGAAGCACAAAAAATCCTTTCACGCCTGCGCTCTCGTGGTAGCCATACGGTAATCGACATGATCACCGTGCATTTGGATATGCGCAAGAATACATATCTTGCGGAGTTTTCCAACCTGGGCATTAAGGATATTCCGATTGCCGATGGATACCCGGAAAAGTACGACCGCCTTTTGTGCGGAGGTATTTGGTGCATCGTGCAGCTGAGCTATGAGTTTATCGAGGAAGAAAAGAACGCTGCACCTATTCGCATTGATAAGCTGACGCCCATTCAGATGCCACATATTGATTTGCCTGAATTGCAGCAAGGGCGCAAAGCGTTTACCAAAGAAGAATGGATGGAACTGATGCTGCGCTCTGCCGGATATGAGCCGGAGTCTCTGACTGTGCGTGAACAGTGGCTGTTGCTGACTCGTATGATTCCGCTGGTGGAGAACAACTTCAACTTATGTGAGTTGGGGCCTCGCAGCACGGGTAAATCTCACCTGTATAAAGAAATTTCCCCGAACAGTATTCTCGTATCCGGCGGTCAAACTACGGTAGCCAACCTGTTTTATAATATGGGGCGCAAAACCGTGGGCTTGGTTGGTCTTTGGGACTGTGTGGCATTTGATGAAGTAGCCGGTATCCGCTTTAAGGATAAAGATGGCGTACAGATCATGAAGGACTACATGGCGTCCGGCTCCTTTGCCCGTGGCAAAGAGGAAAAAGCAGCTTCGGCATCTATGGTCTTTGTAGGCAATATCAATCAGAGCGTAGATGTGCTGTTAAAAACCAGCAGCCTGTTTGACCCCTTCCCGCCTGAGATGGGCACTGACACAGCGTTCCTGGATCGTATTCATTGCTATCTGCCCGGTTGGGAAATTCCAAAATTCCGTCCGGAGCATTTTACCAACAGCTACGGATTTATCAGCGACTATCTGGCAGAGTTTATTCGTGAGCTGCGCAAGGTACAGTATGGCGATGCGCTGGACAAGTATTTCAGATTGGGTAAAAATCTGAATCAGCGTGATACGATTGCTGTGCGCCGCATGGTAGACGGTTATCTGAAGCTGATGTACCCCAACGGGGAATTTACCAAGGATGAACTGGAAGAAGTGCTGCGGCTTTCCTTGGAAATGCGTCGGCGTGTAAAGGAACAGCTGAAAAAGCTGGGTGGCATGGAGTTCTACGATGTGAACTTCTCCTACATCGACAACGAAACCTTTGAAGAAAAGTATGTTTCTGTTCCGGAGCAAGGCGGTGATACGCTGATTCCCGAAGGATTGGGTACACCGGGGCAGGTATATACGGTTTCTCACGGCAAGTCTGGTATGATTGGTGCATTCCGCTTGGAAAGCCAAATGCTACCCGGTAACGGCAAATTCGATAAAACCGGTTTGGGCAGCGATGCCAAAGCCAAGGATGCGGTCAACATTGCATTCAATTTCCTGAAAGCAAATGCACGGCGTATCAGCGGCAGCATCAGTACCACAGATAAGGATTACATCATCAACTATCAAGACCTTCAGGGCATTGGAATGACCGACAAACTGGCGCTTCCCACAGTAATCTCGCTGTGTTCGATTGCCATTGGTCGCCCGACATTAAGCAGCCTTGCGGTACTTGGCGATATTTCTATCGGTGGTACTTTGATTAAGGTTGACGAGTTGGCGAATACCTTGCAGGCTTGCGTGGATTGCGGTGCAAAGAAAGTGCTGTTGCCGGCTGTGTCAATGATTGATTTTGCAACAGTACCCGCAGACTTGATGTCGGCTTTCCAGCTGATTCCGTATCAGAGTGCCGAAGATGCTGTGTTTAAGGCATTGGGAGTGGAATAAAGCAAAAAATGTCAACATAATGTTGTACCGCCTTATCACATGGGGAATGGAAACAATGGAACGAAAAGAACTATTTGAATGGGCAAAAGAAATCTATGGCACAGAACCGGATTACCCGTGGAATGACTGGAATTGTGTTTTGCGCCATAAGAACAATAAAAAGTGGTTTGCGTTGATAGTTGAAATCAATGCAAGAAAGCTGGGATTGCCAGAAGATAAAACGGTTGATGTTCTTAACATCAAGTGCGATCCGATGATGATAGGCTCACTGCGTATGAAAGAGGGGTTCTTTCCCGCCTATCACATGAACAAAGAGAATTGGATCAGCATTCTTCTTGATGGTACAGTCTTGGCAGATGAAATCAAGCCCTTGCTGGAATTGAGTTATCAACTGACCCGGTAACGCAAACGAAACGGCAGATGGGTTTTAGGAGGTACGATATGCAGATACATTATTTTCAGAGATACCACTCCAAAGAGAATGTGGATACCTCAAACACCATGCTGATGCTCTCTCGTTTGTATACCTATAACGCTGATAAGTTCTTTTCTATGCTGAACAGTCTTATTCTTGGAGAGGACGAAAGCCCGGAGATCACCTTTGATTTGCAGGTCGTTGGTGACGATAGCGTTCCGGATGCGGTTATCAGCCAAAAGAGCTTCAAAATAGTGGTGGAAACAAAGCTCTACAATCAGTTTTACAAGCAGCAGCTTGTAAATCATCTGGAGCAGTTTGGTGCTGAGGATATAAAGGTTTTGCTCACCCTTGACCCCAAGCCGATGAAACCGCAACTGTTTGATGAACTGGCGGTTGAACTAAAAAAGTATAACAGTGAAAATGCAACCCGGCTTATCCATCCGATTAAGCACGTCAACTTGACATTCGAGCAGCTTGTGAATGCTATGGAGGATATTGTTGACGACAGAGATACGGAAATCATCGCCGTTTTAGACGATTTCAAGAAGTATTGCTTTGATGAAAAGCTGATACCGGATGGCTATAAATGGATGAGAGCAATCGTAGCCGGTACAACTTTTCAGGATAATATGGATTTGGATTTGTTCTATGACCAGGAGTCCCGCAACTTCTCAGAACATGGATATATCGGCTTGTATAAGGACAAGAGTATCCGTGCCATTGGTAAGCTGAAAAAAACCGTCATCGCAGTTGAAAATAACGGCAGCATGACCTATCGTGCCGAAAGCGGAGCCGAACCTACCACAGATGAGATTGAACGCATTAACGAGGCAATCCGTCGTGCAGATAATTATGGCTATAACCTTCGAACGATTAGCCATAGATATTTCATCGTTGAAAAGTTCTACCCGATGGACTTTAGAAAAAGCAGTAAGAACCCGATTCAGAAAAGCAAGTTCTTCAATCTTGCTGATATGTTCGGATATAAAACAATGCCTAGCACCGATGTAATCGCAAATGACCTGAACGGTCGGACATGGGAGGAGTTTTAATCCGATTCGGAAGGAGGTCGCAATGGAGTATTTAGAGCAAGTACACTTATTCGCCACAAAGTGGATTGAGAAATTCAGAGATCAGAAAATCAGCTACATAGAGCTGGTTGACCATTACTTGGCTGATGATTGTCAGGCATTGGGATTCCAGATGGATTGCGGCCATGCCTTTTCAGAAAAATATGGCGATGCAGCAAGCAGTTGTGATGCGCTAAATCGTATCATTGATGAGGTCACGGACATTAAACTGCTTGGGTCGGCAATCTATTCCCAATGGCGATATTTTAATCATTGGGCATACGATGCAGCAGCCATCTTGAACACCGAAAATCGTTCGTGGTTTATTCAGGCATTGAGCCGCCTTGCCCTGCTTTCCGGCGAGAATCCCTTCCTGTTCAAAGGAGAACTTAGAAAGATTTGGCTTGTTTCCAATCGGCTTGGTTATGGGCCTTGCCCGGAACCGGACGAAGAAGTTGAACAGCACATAACCATCAATTTAGAAGGACAAGTATGGTTTTCTTCGTATGTTTTCGGACAGCGCAGAGATGGGCGATATGAAAAAGCTTACAGTCAGAATCTGAAAATTGATAAAGCGGCTTCCGACAAAATCTTTTCTGTGTTTGCAGAGTATTTCAGCAATGGGTACGATGAAGTTTTTGCAACTGATATTGGAAACTGGAATATGGAGCTGAGCAATACCGCAGGAAAGGTCTATAAGTTCAGCGGTTCGTTATGCTCGTCTTTTGAAGTGGACGGAATTGACCTGTCAGATCTGCTGCGTGACAGCTTGAAAATGCCTGATTTGTATGCCTTTGATGGGAATAATAAGCCTGATATGGTGAATCGAATCGAAGTAAACTATCATCGTATCACAAAGATCAAGCCAAAAGTTCCTATTTCAGAACACGCAGAATACGCTGTCTGGGATTATACAGAGTCTTTAATTGTGGACAGAGAGAGCAAAAGTATTGAACACATTCAGAATATCGGTTCTGGGTGTTCTGTAAACAGAAAATACAAAGTTGAGGGCGGGGTTGAAAGCCTTCTTGAAGATATGGATGCAGAAAGCATTTTTGACCATATAGAAGGAAACCCGGAGAATGTAGTGGTTGACCCGCTTGAAACCATGGACTACACCATTAAGGTTATTTCTCAAAAGGGCAATGAAAAGCTCATTCAAGGAACCTACGATAAAAAGGGGCTTCCGGATGATTGGGCGGAGTTTATGGAGTCCGTCTTTGAATTTATGTCTTTCTATGGGTGGGGTGAAATTATGAACCCGTCTGTGTATGGAAAGGTGCGGCGCTGTGACAATGATATTATCTATTGCAGCGTAGAGTTTGAAGATGGGTGTAAGAGCTACTATTATATTTCGGATGACGATTCTATTCAGGTGGGCGATTTTGTGATCGTCCCTGCTGGCAAAGATAATCACGAAGCAGTCGTTGAAGTCGTAAAGAAAGAATACTTTGCAGAGGAAAATGTGCCTTTGCCGATGGACAAAACAAAACACATTATCAGAAAATGTACGGATGCTGATTTTGACCTTCCGGACGATAAGCCTGTTTGACTTCCTGATGACAACTAAAAAGTCCACCAGTCATGATGCACTGCGCATCGTACTGGTGGACTTTTTCTGTAAAGATATAAAAATAGATATTCATATATCACCATAACTAATGTCGTTATCGTAGGCATGAAGATCTTCTTTCAGGAAATCTGCTTTACGAATATACATCGAATTTACCAGCTCCCCCTTTTCGTGGAGCAGGCTGAATTTGTAGTCTAATAATGCTGCCGGTACATAGAGCATCTTAGCAGTTTCAAAAAATGTGTGTTCCGAAAGGCACTCCAGAACTTCCTCATCTTCTAACAGAAGCTCTGCCGCAAAGAAGTTTGCTTCATTTTCTTCGATTGATCTATCATCAAAAACTTCCATTTCTTGAAAGCCGTGCATCATGGCAATTTTCGTATGCAGGACAGCGTGTCCTAATTCATGTGCGACTAAGATACGTTCCAGGATACCGTTCACATTGTGATCTATCACGATGTTCTTCTGTCTGGACTGGTAATAGAAGAAGCCCTTCAATTTCTTCTGTAAATCGTAATAATGGATTTTGATACCCAACAGCTGACACAACTCGTAAGGGTCTCTGGTGTGATGTTTTCGCACAAGCTTATCGACAGTTTCAATGATATGCTCTGCCGTTTTCATTTGCTTCACCTCCGAATCGCACACAGAAAACATATTCTGTGCTTGAGGATTTTACTCTTTATCTTTATGCTTTCTGTATTTCTTCGGAGTGTACTTTTCCCGTGCTGTTTTCTTAGAGTCCATATAGACTGACATAATCGCCTGGAAGAATACATCTTTTGCGTCCTCGTCCAATTCTCCACCGGCAAACAGAGAATTTATACGACCCAGCACTTCCTGAGCTTCTTTTGCTCCCTTTGAACCGAAGTTTTCTTTTGCTTCTAAAATAAACATATCCTGATCTATATGGCTCTGGCTGTCTGTTTCAGATTCATCCAAAAGATAGGACACAGAGATATGCAGCGCTTCAGCAAGCTTTCTGATGTTGCTTTTTCTGGGGAGCGTTCCAAGTTGCTCATAGGTGTAAAGGGATCTTTCGGAGATGCCGGTCATCTGGGCAAGCTCCGTTTGAGATAGGTTCATAGCCAAACGAGCTTCTTTAATTTTTTCTCCAAATGTCATGGTAGTGTCCTTCCTTTCAAAAAATATTTATTCGTAACTTCCGATTATTTGTTGACAAACTTCTGGAAAATGTTATAATGAGAATCAGCACGGAAGTTTTAGTTCCACTTAATTATATATCGGAACTAAAACTTCTGCAAAGTCAAGAACTTCCGATTTCACTTCTGTTATTTTAATCAAATATCGGAAGTTATAGTCATTCTTGTCCCATGGTATTTGTTTCCCTTTAGCCAAGTGACAGGAGTTAGAAAGGAATTCTTATTTTATGGATTAGGCTGAAAGGAGATTCTGAATGAGCAGATATAATACACAGGTATTAAGCAATATTCGAATGCTTTGCCGGATGCAGAACATTGACGAGAAGGTTCTGTATGAAAGAGCAAAGCTGATTTTATCCATATATCGAGAGGTGTGCTGGTCTACCATTGATCGTGCGAATGATGTATGTGATACCCTTATTTGTACTTACGGTGACAGCTTAGATGGTGCATTGATTTATCTGGAGAACTTTGCTCCGGATGAAGCGAGAGAACGATTTGAAGAACGCATTCGCAGCTTATTTGAGACAAAGTGGATCATTGAACTGGTAGATATGGCTATGTTGAAAATCAGAGAATATCCGGATAAAGGCGCTCTTTACTGTGAGATTATCTCAAAGGCATATCTCAACCGCTTTAAGTACAGGGAATCAGAAATGCTGGAGGTTCTGAATATGGAACGCAGCACCTACTATGACCGAAAGAAAGAAGCGATACTGTTATTTGGTCTGTCACTTTGGGGAACAGCCATTCCTAAATTGAAAGATTTCCTAGAAAGTGCCAGGGAGGAAGAAGCATTGTGTTATTGTGAATGCTAAGACAGGATTTTAGTCCGACTAAAATCCGATGAAAATACGACGGTTTCCCTACTGAAAGTCCGACTTGTCCAGTGTTAAAATGGCTATGCTGGGAGATAGCGGCATAAAATTGAATAGAGAGAGTTACGCCTCGTGCCTGTAATGGGTACGGGGCTTTTTTTATACCTGCCTATCTTCCTTCATTTTAACACAAAGGCATGAACGAGAGCTTGGAGTAATTTACTCCGGCTCTTTTTTTATGCCTGCAAGGAGGACAGGCAGATGGCAAAGGGTATTGAGAATCGGGCACGATCTCCTCCCGCTGTTTTTGATTTTGCAACTTCACAAATTCAAAAACACGGAGGAACGAAAATGTATTACGACTTGGTTGAAAGCGGAAAAAGAATTAAAGCCTTGAGAAAGGAACATGGGCTTACACAGGAACAGCTTGCGGAGCAGTTAGGTGTTGCCGCAAACACCATTGCACGAATTGAAATCGGCAACAGAGGTATCTCTATTGATTTGGCAATCGAACTGGTTGTGCGCTTTGAGACAACCCTTGATTACATATTTTTAGGACGTGAATAACCTCAAAACTATACCTACGAGGCAATAAAAACTCGCATGAGGAACAGGTACAATTTAGATACAGCCAAAGAAAATCGGCTGCTTGATCCTTGAAAACTGAATACACAGTCATCGAATACGTTCCTGTTGCCGGTGCGAGAGCATCAGCCACATCAGCGGTACGCCGTGACGTATCGGACAGAGAAACAGAACGACTTTCTTCTATAAATTAAGCAGTTGTCTCTCTCCCGATGCCAGCGATCAATACTGGCTTGTAAATATTGGGTTGCTCCCAATACGGCCATGAAAGCAACAGGATTAAAGATACTTCTCTACGGAGCTGGCGGAGAACCCGGCAGAGGTTAGATTCCTATGGAACTGATTCGCAATCAGTCGTTCGGTGATTCCCTGAGGGCGTAAGCCCTCTTTCCCAGGGGTGCGTGGCAAATATGGGACACATAGACTTTTGGACTGACTGCCTGATTCCTTTCGGGCAGTCAGTTATTACATACCCAACGAAAGGAGGTCATGGCACATGATGAAAGAAAATTGGGTATATTGCCGTGGTGATATTTATTGCGCCAATCTGGACCCGGTAGTTGGGTCAGAACAAGGCGGCATCCGTCCGGTTATCGTCATTCAGAACGACACCGGTAATAAACACGCTCCCACATTGATTGTGGCAACGGTCACCACCAGAATCCATAAGAAAGCGAATATGCCGACGCACTTTGTTATTTACGACAATCCTGCATTCAAAGAAGCGTCCGTTGTTCAGTTAGAACAGATTCGCACCATTGATAAAAGCAGGATTGATAATTACTTAGGTAAGGTAACGCCCCGTGAAATGGTAGCGATTGAGAAAGCCTTATCCGTCAGTCTGGCAATGGAGCAGCTGAAAAAGCGTCCCACAAAACATAAAGCAAAGAGAACGAAGGAGTGAACATAAATGTTTGAAGAAAGAATCGCTGCCATGAATCAGCGCACCGAAGAAGCGATGGCTACTAACGCAGTTCAGTTTGATAAGAGAACCTATACGGTTGATGAGATTCAGGATATTCTGGGCATCAGCAGAACCAGTGCATACAACCTTGTGAAAAAGAAAGTTTTTCACAGTGTCCGCATTGGCGGCAGCATCAGAATCTCCAAAAAGAGTTTTGATGAGTGGTTGGATCATCAAATGTAAGATTTGTCAAGGGTGTCGTACAACCCGGCGACAAACTTCAAAACATATTGAGAGTTCGATAAAATGTAGCCATGACAAGAAACACATGGCTACATTTTTTACATAGGAGGTTGTACGATGGCGGAAATGAGAAAACGCACGAGTATGTCTGTTCCGGAAATGGGCAGGATGCTCGGTCTTGGTAAAACGGAGTCATACTGGCTCATTAAGAAGAATTACTTCAAAACCATTCTTGTCGGCAACACCATGAGGGTGATGATCGACAGCTTTGAAGAATGGTATGCCAATCAGTTCAAATATCAGAAGGTCGATGGAACCCCTCCCGGAGAGGAACTGAAGAAAACTACATATTCAATGGAGGAGCTTGGACAGCGCCTTGGGCTGAAAGAAGCGACTGCTTACGAGCTGGTTGCCAAAGGGCATTTTGATGTGGTTGATGTCCTGGGCAAGCGCAGAGTGACCAAGGAGAGCTTTGAAAGATGGTATGCTTCTCAAACCGATTACCGCACGGTAGAGGATCAGGAACTGGATGCAGATATTATGGCATCCACCTACGGTCTGCCGGAAATGGCAAGAATGCTTGGGGTACATCGTCAGACCATTTACTATATCGTTGCCAATGAAGATTTTGAGCTTATCAAGGTTGGCAGGTATAAGCGAGTTACCAAAGAGAGCTTTGAAAAATGGTATCACAATCAGACCCGCTACCAGTTAGCGGAAGATAGACAGGAAAGGAGCTGATTACATGGCATCTATCGTTAAGAGAAAAAAGAAGTATTCTGTGGTTTATACATACACCGATGAGAACGGCAACAAGCGTCAGAAGTGGGAAACCTTTGAAACGAATGCCGAAGCAAAGAAAAGGAAGTTGCAGGTTGAATATGAGCAGGAGTCCGGAACCTTTATTCCCCCTTCTGCTAAAACCGTCAACGATCTTTTGGATGAGTATATGTCAATCTATGGTGTGAACACCTGGGCGATGTCTACCTATGAAAGCAGAAAGAGCCTGATTGCAAACTATATTCGTCCCCTCATCGGTGATATGAAGCTGGAGGATGTCACGCCGAGAATCATGGACAAGTATTACCGAGATTTGCTTTCTGTCAAAGCGGTTTCTTCTAAGTATGTAAAAGCCCGTACAGAATATCTGACTCCACATACTGTCCGAGAGGTTCACAAGACATTGCGAAATGCATTCAATCAGGCGGTCAAGTGGGAATTGATGACCAGAAACCCTGTGGAGCACGCTACGCTGCCGAAGGAAGAACACAAGACCAGGGACATCTGGACAGCAGAAGTGCTCCAGAAGGCTCTGGAAGCCTGTGACGATGATATTCTTCGTCTGGCTATCAACCTTGCCTTCTCCTGTTCCCTGCGAATGGGCGAGCTTCTGGGGCTTACCTGGGACTGTATTGACATTTCCCCCACCAGTATTGAACTTGGTCAGGCAAGCATCTTCGTTGAAAAGGAGTTGCAGAGAGTAAATCGTGAAGCGATGGCAGATCTGGACGGTAAGGACATCATGTTCAAGTTTCCGCCGACCTTCGCCAGTACGCATACCGCATTGGTTCTCAAAACTCCTAAGACCAAAACAAGTGTCCGCAAGGTATTCTTACCGAAAACCGTAGCGGAAATGTTGGTACAGCGAAAGGCTGACATCGAAGAATTGAAAGACCTTTTCGGTGACGAGTTCGTAGACTTCAATCTGGTTTTCTGTTCTTCCAACGGAAAGCCGATTGAGGGGCAGGTTATCAACCGTGCTTTCAATAAGCTGATTGAGGAGAAGGGACTGCCGAAAGTGGTTTTCCATAGTCTCCGACATTCCAGTATCACTTACAAGCTGAAGCTGAACGGCGGCGATATGAAATCCGTTCAAGGCGATTCCGGTCATGCACAGGTCAAGATGGTAGCGGATGTTTACTCCCATATCATCGACGATGACCGCAGACTGAACGCTGAAAGAATGGAAGCTGCGTTCTACTCAGGCAGACAGGCAACGCCTAAGCCGGTTCAACCGGCTGCAACGGAAAGCTCCGCTGATGATAAAGAACTTCTTCTGAAGCTTCTGCAAAATCCGGAAATGGCAGCACTCCTGAAGTCGCTGGCAAAAACATTATAATAACTGCAAGGGCAGATCCTTTTACATAGCTACAATAGCTGTAAAAGGGTCTGCCCTTATTTTTTTGTTATGGAGGTCAACGAGTATGGATAGAATCTTTATGGACGAGTATTACGAGCATCTGAGAGCTGACAATATCGAGGCATTTTCCAAGGAAAGGAACGACGAATATGTTGGCAGAGCCGAAGAATACAAAGCAGCAAAGTCGGCATTGCTTGAAGGATTGGGACTTGAGCATTTGTTTGACCATAGCCATGAACTGACTCCGAAAGAAAAAGCAATATGGATGCTGTTCGATCGGGTTTATGTAGCAGAGCTTCTGGCAAGGGACGCTTTTGCCAAGGGTGCTTATATGCTCGGCGCTGAGGATAGAGAGATTATGCTGAAATAAAAAAAGACCTGCTTCGGCGGGTCTAAATTACATAGAATCATTGAGTCTGAAAAAACCTTTGAAATTCTTAATAATTCTGGTTGAAAAATTCATTTTGAAATGATATATTAAACAGACTTAAATAGGTGTCCGAAACACCAGCACCCCTGCACGGGAATGAATAGGATTTCCTATCATTTCGCATCACAAGAAGTTACATAGTGACATTTACTTGCACTTGCAACGTCCGCCAAAAATCGAAAGCCTTGCTAATTTCGAGCCAATCGGACGGTGTAAAATCCCTCTGAATTAGCTATCACAGCGTAGTATCAGATGGGATTTGAAATGCTGAAAAGCCTTGTATTTCCAAGCATTTTTAAGCATTAGATGTCACTTCCCGATGTCGTATCGGGTCTACTCCTAAGCGGTAGGCCGGAGGTTCAAATCCTCTACGGGACGCCAAAAGCTGCAAGCCACCCGGCCTTGCGGCTTTTTTTGCTTTTTCCACGGCAGAAATTTGGCTACCGCAGACAGGTAAGTCTTGACTAACAGCCAGGCAATCCAGTACAGTAAAGAGATAGAAATATATGGAGAAAAGGAGACCGACCGATGACGCTGAAAGAACTGGAAGTTGGCAAAAGCGCCGTAATCCGGCGCGTGGGCGGCGAGGGCGCGCTGCGCCAACATTTTTTGGATATGGGCATGATCCCCGGAGCAGAGGTAACGGTCATCAAGCTGGCGCCCATGGGCGACCCGATGGAAGTACAGGTGCACGGTTATGAGCTGACCCTGCGCCTGGCAGAAGCGCAGCAAATCGACATTCAGCCCATTGGGCGCCGCAGCCGCAGTCACACATTCAAAGACCGAGCCAAGGACCAGGACCACCCGGGGCTGGGCGAAAACGGCAAATTCCACAGCAAAGCGGACGAGCACCCCTTACCGGACGGTACCGTGCTGACCTATGCACTGGTGGGCAACCAAAACTGCGGCAAGACCACCTTGTTTAACCAACTGACCGGTGCCAAGCAGCATGTGGGCAACTTTCCCGGCGTAACCGTGGACCGCAAAAGCGGCGCCATTCGCGGCTACCCAAACACGGAGGTTACGGACCTGCCGGGCATCTATTCCATGTCGCCCTTCAGCAGCGAGGAGATCGTCTCCCGCAACTTTGTACTGCAGGATAAGCCCACGGCCATCATCAACATTGTGGACGCCACCAACATTGAGCGCAACCTGTATCTGTCCATGCAGCTGCTGGAAATGGGAATACCCATGGTCATTGCGCTGAATATGATGGATGAGCTGGTGGGCAACCGCGGCTCTATTGATGTAAACACCATGGAGGCCATGCTGGGGGTGCCGGTCATTCCCATCTCCGCCGCCAAGAATGAGGGCGTAGACGAGCTGATTCGCCACGCCGTTCATGTGGCCAAGCAGCAGGAGCCGCCGCTGAAGCAGGACTTTTGCGACAAAGACGACCACGGCGGTGCCGTGCACCGGTGTATTCACGCCGTAATCCACCTGATTGAGGACCACGCTGCGCTCGCCGGGCTGCCGGTACGCTTTGCCGCTACCAAGGCCATTGAGGGCGACGCGCTGATCCTGCAGCAGTTGCAGCTGGATCGCAACGAGCAGGAGATGCTGGAGCACATTGTCCGCCAAATGGAAACGGAGCGCGGGCTGGACCGCAGCGCCGCCATTGCGGATATGCGCTTTGACTTTATCGAGCGGCTGTGTGCACAGACGGTGATCCGCCCCCAGGAGAGCAAGGAGCGGATTCGAAGCGAAAAGATCGACCGCATTCTCACCGGGCGATATACCGCCATTCCCTGCTTTATCGGCATTATGGTGCTGGTATTTTACTTAACCTTTAATGTGATCGGCGGCGGACTGCAAAAGCTGCTGGAGCTGGGGATCGACCGTCTTTCCGCCCTAACGGACACGGCGCTGACCCAGCTGCATGTGAACCCGGTCATCCACAGTCTGGTGATCGACGGTATCTTTACCGGCGTGGGCAGTGTGCTCAGCTTTCTGCCCATCATCGTCACCCTGTTTTTCTTCCTGTCTTTAATGGAAGACAGCGGCTATATTGCCCGCGTGGCCTTTGTAATGGACAAGCTGCTGCGCAGGATCGGCCTGTCCGGCAAGAGCATCGTGCCCATGCTCATCGGCTTTGGCTGCACCGTGCCGGCGGTCATGGCCACCCGCACCTTAACCAGCGAGCGGGATCGAAAGATGACCATTCTGCTCACGCCCTTTATGAGCTGTACCGCCAAACTGCCCATCTACTCCTTCTTCGTCAGCGTCTTTTTCCCGGGCAAGGGCGGGCTGATCATGTCCGGGCTGTACCTTCTGGGGATCCTGGTAGGCATTGGAGCCGCCTTTCTCTATAAAGACACCCTGTTTCGCGGCGAGCCCATCCCCTTTGTCATGGAACTGCCCAACTACCGTCTGCCCAGTGTAAAAAATGTGGGTCAACTGCTGTGGGAAAAAGCCAAGGATTTTTTGCAGCGGGCATTCTCCGTCATTCTCATTGCCACGGTGGTGGTATGGTTCCTACAAAGCTTTGACCTGCAGCTCAATATGGTATCCGACTCGGCCGACAGCATTTTGGCCCGGATATCCGGCATTCTGGTTCCGCTGTTTGCGCCCCTGGGTCTGGGCGACTGGCGCATTTGCACCGCCCTGATCAGCGGCTTTATGGCCAAGGAAAGCGTGGTCTCCACCCTGGAGGTTCTGTTCGGCGGCACCATCGGCAGCATTTTGTCGCCGCTGTCCGCCGGGTCGCTGCTGGTATTCAGCCTGCTGTACACCCCCTGCGTGGCGGCGGTGGCCTCCGTGCGGCGGGAACTGGGAGGCAAGTGGGCTGCCGGACTGGCGCTGTGGCAGTGTTTGATTGCGTGGGTGGTTGCCTTTGTGATCCACGGGATCGGAGCGCTGCTGTGAATATTTGGGACATTCTGCTGCTGGCAGCCATTGGAACGGCGCTGTTCCTGGCTGTCCGCGCCTTGATTCGCCGCAAAAGCTGCGGCTGTACCGGCTGCGAAAGCTGTAACCGCTGCGCCCATTGCCGAAAAAACGAACGCAAGCAAAAACCGAAATCATAAAAAAGCAAAAAGGAAAGCACGCTGTCTGCCTGCTTTCCTTTTTTTGCACAACCAAACGCCTTTATACCTATTGTGTTGTGCCGCCTGTAATTTTACACATTTTCCACCGCGTTTTCCCCAAATAAAGCCGGCTGCTGTGTGGAAAACCCCAATATGCCCGCTGCAAAGCGCAGAGCAGAAAAAGCGCCCGGCAAAACCG
>OHWR01000413.1_pt1 | contig 21914 bp, 21 predicted proteins | sample 1579771 | NCBI WGS metagenome assembly OHWR01 (sample SAMEA3882542, study PRJEB24775) | human gut metagenome | biome: human-associated habitat; feature: intestine environment; material: feces | place: Netherlands | collected 2009/2010 | reverse complement strand
AAAAAAACAGTGTAAAAAATCGCCACTACCTATTTGATACCAGAAAAATCCAACTGCCATATCATATGCTCCTTTACTATTTCCTAAATCTCACTTCTTTTCCATTTATGAACGATTTTTGTTCCGTGTAATCTGGATGGTTCTTGGCTGCATCTATTTCAGATTGTCTCCAAGATGGTCTCTTTGTTGAAGTACTATCACTCTTGCCTCCAGCCGGCTTCACATAATCGTTCTGTGCTTCTGCAAGATCACTTAGATAATCTTCATATTCCGGAGTATCTGCTCGTTGGCTCTCAAATATATCTTCATAAAATTCACCTTCCAGATCTGCCTGTTTTTCTATTTCCGCTAGATTCGGTTCCTCTATCTTCGGCACCTCTGTTGGCACCTCTTCCAGCATCCCCTTGGCTGCCTTTGCATCTCGAATTCCCTTTACGGTATTCTTAACTGCTCCCGCCAGACATACCACATCCGCCGTCGTGGTACTGATTGCCAAAGCCTTATTATGTGTCTTCTTCCATCCCTCCTCCCATTTTGCATCATATATCCATAGATGCCAAGAATACTATTATACAGCTCCGGATTATCCGTGATAAATATCAAATTTTTTGCAAACTATTAACAGTTCAATAGGATACATATTTATTTTAAATTCCATATATTTTTTCTGACATAACTCTATCTCTTTTAATTCTACATCTTGCATAAAATACGGAATCTGCGGGCGTGTAAGTTCTTTCGACGGCCTGTCTTTTTGGAATTCAACTGCATGCTCAATTTTCACTTTATAACACTCTGAAAAAAAATATGTGATATTCTTTTCATCATCCTCAAATACCACTTTTACTTCATCTCCAAAGTAATTACATTCTAACGACTTAACTCTTGCATCCCAATAATAGCTATCTTCAATTTTCTTTAATAATTCTTGTATCATCGTACTCTCCTAATTTTTATACGGTATATGCCCACTAGGACTTTTTCTATCTACAATATTCCCCAAACCATCTAACAAATTTCCATCATTATCATACACATGAACGTGCGGATATTGTGTTACTTTATCTGGCGGATCAATTCTAATACGTATTTTCCCTGCTTCATCCTTTATATGAACAAAACCATTATGCTCTGTATATTTCCAATTATCTGGAATGGTGTCAATAATCTCTTGTTTCGTCATATTGGGTATATTGTTTGTATCAAGATTCTTTGTAATGTTACTAGTGCCCTTACTACCACTCTCCCCGCCTGTTTCCGGCGCTTTACCCGGTCTCCCTGAAGGTAAATCATCCAATGAACCGGGAACCGCATTCAGTTCAGAAACAAGCCCAGCCAAACACACTAAATCTGATGTAATCGTACTTCCATATAGGATTTTATAATATGCGTCTTCTCCTAAACATTTTTTTATTATATTCTTTGCATCCTCATCAAGATCATCTGCACTTTTGTATATATCTTGCAAACCTTCCGCGGCTTCTGCTCCCCCAAATATCGCAGCTGTCGGACCACTTACAAACCCAAACACTTTGAGAAGTACCCCTGCGTTGCCGAGCGCTACCCCCCAACGCACCCGCTCCACTCATCATCGCAAAAGCACCCGTAGATAATTTCTTCCACCCCTCTTCCCATCTTTTATCTATAATGTATCTTTCGCAGTTTGCCCTGCTAATTTCAGATAGATCATTAATTACCTTCGTATTTTCCATCGTATAGACAACTACGCTAAGAATATTATTATACAGCTCCGGATTATTTGTTATCTGCAGACTGGCTGTATTGTTCGCTCCTGCCACAAAGCCATGCGCCCATACATCATGTATCTGCTGTTCTCTTCCCTCCAGACTCGCATTTATATCCGTCACGCCGTTTATTTTCACGTTCGGCGGTGCTGCAACTGCATTATATCCCTGTGGCATCAGCCCGGTCAAATAAGTCAGCGAACTTTCTGTCAGATTCTGCAGCAGCACCAGTTCATTTGCGTCAAAGCTCTCCTCCGTATCAAGAAGTGCCTGTCTGTATTCTTTCTCTCTGATTTCAAATTCTTCGATACGTGTAAATACATTTTCGAAAGATGGCATGGTCACATCTGTGAATCCGCACACCCGGTAATACATTTCTTTGACAATATCAAGCTCATCATCCATCCACAAATACGAGTTTCGATAAGCATTCAATACCTCACTGATCGTATCTTCATCGATAACGGCATATGCATCCGAATCAAGCAGCGCATACGCACCCTGATACACCATCAGTATCTGCATAAAAGCCATATTAACGGCATCTGCGATCGCCTGTATACTGCTTGCAAATCCGATTATGTAATTCCGCATAGACACGACAGTTGCCCCTGACTGGTTATCAAGCAATGCTGCAAAATGATTCACTGCCGTTGTCATATCCGTACCTTGCGATTAAAGTTCTGACACCGTTCATCTGCACCTCATAGTGCTGGATTGCTCTGCGATTATCCAATATTTCCTGTCGAATCTGCTGCTTTTCTTTAGATTTTTGCGACATATTCCACCCCTATCATCGATCACCATATATAATAACCGTACCATCTCGAAGCCCAAGCTCTTCAAGCGTTTTTGCTCCTCTCACTAGAAGTCTTGGATTATGTGTAACTAAATAATTCTTTTTAGGATTACTAACATCTATTCCAAGTTTCAGTCCCTCATTTAAACCAAAAATCAACTCATTAGCAGTTAAATTTTTTGGTACCTCAATATCCAATGTATGACCGCCACGTTCATACTCAAAAACTATGACAATAGTATCCTTCATTCATATACTCCCTTACATCATCGTCTTTTTAGTCTTGCCATCCTTATTTTCTTTACAGTATTTCCGCTTAAATAGTATGCCTCTCCTGGCAAAAGTTCTTTTTTATACTTGCGAGTTACACCTGTTGGCACATCTATTGCCTTTACCAGTGCCAGATTCTCATATAGTAAAAATTGACGCGCCTGCTTTAATTGTTTTTGCGCCTCACTTGCGCCAAAAGATACCATTGCATTCGGTACATCCGTAAATAAGAAACATACTCTTGCTCCCTTTTGTTCCATAACCAGTGTCCGGAATTTATCTGACAATTGTTTTTCCTTTGTCATCAATGCCATAGCTTCCTGCGACTGCACCAATACAACGATGAATGGATCTCCATTTTCTGGTTTTTTCCCATTCTCTCGATTCTTGATTCGAAATTCTACGATATCTATAATCTGTGTCAATACTTCTGCTGCCTTCTCTGGTTGATCCGTATAATAACACTGACTACTATATTGCTGATACATGCGTTCCCTATCGTCTACGATATATATTTTCACCGGTGCTTTGCCAGATTGCTTTAACAACAAATGAAGCAAAAACTCCACATAAGCATTTTTATCTAACTCGTTGGTTCCTACAATTCCCAACATGGATTCTTTTTCCAGATCAATTGTTTGTAAACAAATATCCTCATAGTCAATACCTAACGGCATTGAAAATGGATGTTCTGGTGAAAAATGATATATTGGGGAAAGATACTCTTCATCTACGTTTTCTGGCATTTCCGGTATCAATTTTACAAAGCAATTTGCATATAACTTATTTGTTTCAGCAATATATTCCTTTATTCGGCTGATACGTTCATACTCCTTTTCGGCATCGAACGCCTGATAATATTGACATACATAATATTGTTTGCCATGTTCTATCATTGCACGGCCAGCGATCGATGGTATACGCAGGCGGCATCCCTCAAACAAAAATGAATAATCCGAACTATCATTGCAATAGAATGCTGTTCTGGTCGCAAAATTAGATATCAGTTTATAGCCAGATCCCCCAGACTGTGAGGTTGTGACTATCAAAGATATTCCTGCCGCCAGGCATTCCCGGCTAATGTTGATAAATGCATCCTCAAATTCTGCAAACTGATTTTTAAACGCAATCCAATTATCTAAAATAACAACTATCTGCGGTATGCCACGGGCACCGGATTCACGATATGCCGCAAAGGATCCCAAACCTTGCTCTGCCAAAAAAGTCCTACGCTCCTGTATTGTTTGTTGAAGCAGTTTTAACAGGGCCTTCAGCTTCTCATCCTCTGTAGCTGTAACTACCCCTCCAACATGTACAAGTTGCTCATAGCTTTTTAAAAACATCGATGCAAAATCCATTATATAAATATTTACATCCTCTGGAGTATATAATGTTGTTAGTCCACGGATTATTGTCTCTAATAAATTTGTTTTTCCACTCTTTGCCGATCCCAACACAAAAAGATTGCTCTGCGTAACATTAATTGTCTCTATGTACTGAGTCTGCCTTGCAGGATCATCGACAACCCCTACTGGAACAACAATATCCATACCGCCTGTATCTCGCAGATAATTGGTATATGGTATTATATCAGGCAAAGGCGGCAAACAAATTGGAGATAATGGTAAAATATTATTGTCCGCACAATAATCACGAATATACCCAACCAGTTCCTCCAACTGCGTGATTCCCGCTGTATTCTTTGCCCTCTTTTTTTCATATATTACACGTTTTCTCCCCGCCAAATCAAGACAGCAAATCTTAAATTCCCGTTCTGACTCAATCCCCGCATTTTTAGAAGACGCACCGCTATATGCTGACTGAAATAACTGAAAAATCTCGTCATTTCCTACTTGTAAATACGCTCTTCCAGGTTCACGTATCTCAGATGCCAAAGGGGATTTTAACACTTCATTACTGTCTCCTTTGGTTTGCACCTTAAGACATAATTTAAACCTTGAATTACTCCAAATCTGCTCATTTATAACACCTGATGGTTTCTGTGTTGCAAGAATTAAATGAACGCCAAGACTTCGGCCAATTCTTGCCGTACTTATCAATTCCTTCATGAAGTTCGGATGTTCACTTTTCAATTCCGCAAATTCGTCAACAATTAACAACAAGTGCGGCAGTGCCTCTGAAACCTCATGATTGCGGTATTTTTTAATATACTCATCAATATGATTAACCCCTGCCTTACCAAACAATTCTTGACGTTTTAATAATTCTGCACGTATAGATTGCAATGACCGATCAACTTCATCGCCATCCATATTTGTTATAGTTCCTATTAAATGAGGAAGATCTGCAAATTGATTTGCCATACCTCCACCTTTAAAATCTATAATAACAAAACCGACTTCATATGGATGAAACAAAGTAGCTAATGATAAAATGTATGATTGAATAATTTCTGATTTTCCCGACCCTGTAGTTCCTGCTACCAAGCCATGTGGACCATGTGCCTTTTCATGAATATCCAAATAGACTATTTCATCTCCGCTTTTCACGCCCAACGGAGCTGCCATACTTTCATCTATTCTTGATTTACTCCACCGTTCCTTCAAATTTAGTTCATATGGGGTATGTATTTTTAGCAATTCATACAAGCTAATATTCGACGTTAAATTGTTTTCCAAATTAACTTCATCTACATAAACACACGCAAGTTTTTCTGCCAACTTTCGTACTTCTTTTCCTGTTACATATTCATATGTAAATCTTTGTAGCACTTCCCCCGTTGCCACATCCTGAACATATCCCGTCCACTCATTATCATGCAGGAAAATTCTTTTTTGACATTCTGAATGCAACAATTCCTCGTATTCTTCAAAAAATACAAAATGAAAACCATATTCTTTTGCCTTTGCAATATAATCTGCCAGGGGATGTGTCTGAATCATAGATGATCGGTACACAAATACAATGTAATCTTCCCACTCACCTTTTCCCGAAGCATCTTCTCTTCGAGATAGCTCTTCATACAAAAATTCAAGTCCTTTTCTAGTACTTTCAAGATCATACATAATATTTCTCATACCCGTATAATCATTTTGAAAATTTTGCAGAAATCTTACCCACGTAAACATTTCTGCATCCTGTTCTTCTAAAATTAAGCAAAGTTTCACATCACGATAAAAATGCGTCGTTGAAAATTGCACAATCATATCTTTTAACATTTGATATAATCTTTTACGATTACCAATACACCCAACCGCATTTATTTCTTTGATTGATAGCATGACTGGCATATCTTCCAAATATTGATATTTCTCACTGAGAACTTTAGGATATGATGCAAGCTCATCTTCTGTCTCTACATATTCTTCCTCTTTATACTTAACTGGTTGTACAGATTCTGCAATACCGGTTCCAATTCGAATTGATAAATAATCCGGTTCATTCTTCTGTTGTTCAAATAAACGATTTGAAAACTCGTCTACAAACTTTAGAGATTCCCGTGTTGTTGGATTCATGGCATTGGCTAAAACTTTTTCTTTTTTTCGAGATTTTATAATTACATCTTCCCTGGCAGAAATATATTCTAAATACCGCTCTGTTCTGTTTTTTTCTCTCCGTTGCCGTTCTTTTCCTTCATTTATTGTCGTTGCTACAGAAACTGCGCCACTGACAAGCATAGTTGCCCCACAATAAACTACAAACATTCCTCCACCACCAACAACACCTCGCAATACTACCATAATTAACATATTCATTATCAATGGCAGCATAGTTAATAACATATTCTTATCTTCTTCTTCACTTTTGGGTTTTGGACCTAGAACTTCCAGATTCGTATTTTCAAGAATATACTTCTGTCGAACATTTCGTATAAAGCGCGGATATGGCATATGATTATTTGCGTATTGAACCACACTGTATGAAAAATCTGTGATAATATCTGCCTGTTTTGTTGTAAAAAGTCTTTGATTATCAATGCAAAAGCTGTATCCAAAAAAACTAAAGAATTGATTATTTTTTATTTTAATTTCAGAATCGTCAGTAATCACGCCATTAACACGAATTCCAATCACTTCTTTGGGCGGTATCAATTTATATCCGTCAGCAGTCTTTATAATCTGCATACTCCATTCACCAATCCGTGAATCATCTATGCGAATATCCGATTTGGAATCTGACCCAATCAAGAAATTGTCGTTTTTTGAAATATCAATATAAAGATCATAATCTTCTCCGACTACGGGATATTCTACTTCTGGCATAATTCCAAACATCAGATTCCCAATTTGATCACAAATATAAATATTATGTCCTAATACAAGGCAAGCCTCGCTCTCTGATAAGCAATCTTGACCTGTCACATAGGCTCCACCTTGACTGGTAACTACATAATTACCATCTTCCCGACAATAAAGCCACACCCGAAAGTCAGTTTGTTCATTGCCCTTTTCGAAGCGATATGTACATTCTGGATATGTACCGATAGAAACCCCTGATTTGTCTATATCTTCAAAAGGAATCTCCATATGCAACGACTCATGAAATACCACTACCTTATATACACAGTCATTCCAAATTTTATTTTTATTAATTGTCTGACTTACTACATAAGATACAGTAAAAGAATCATCTGCAAGTGTTATTACATCTCCCTCATGCAATTCATACACCATGCCGGCCTGAATTGAATATCCATTAATTTTCGTTCCATTTGCACTTTGAAGATCTTCTACACCATAATTTCCATTTTCCATATGATGAAATTTACAATGTATACGACTTACCGCCTTGGACGCTTTGATTACACCATCACACTTATCTCTTGATTTACCAAGTATATACGCATCTTTACTAATGCAAAAATACTCCTTTTCATTTAAAAGTATTATATTTTTGGTATACATAATTCCTATCCTATCTACAGACGCTTCGCTTTAATCATTTGATTTATTGATCATTTCATTCTCTGACTTTTTCATTCCACAATTACATATAAATATATGATCTGAGTTTTTCATTCCGCAATTATTACAGGTCCATGTTCCAACAGAAGGATTTGCTGTTGCTGTTTGAGCACTTGCCCGCAAAGGTTTTGGCGTTCCACAGGAACAGGTTGTCATATATCTGTCGTTCATCTTATTACACTGTGGACACACCCACACCCTTCCTGTAGAGATATCACTCTTCAGCGCACGCACCTTATCCGCCGCTACCATACGTTGTATCTCTATTTCATCAAACTCAGGCTCTCTGGGTTTTATAAACAATGTAACAATATATGCAAGTCCTCCAAACAAAAATCCGAGTACATACCAAGCGGATGATTCCCTTCGCTTCTTTTCCATCGCAGCTCCACATATATATGCCCACACAAAAGCCCATATCAATACAAAAATAATTCTCATTTTTTATTTTCTTCCCCTTCTTCTCAAGTTTTTTATTGTGTCGAGCATTCATCATTTTGCGACTTTTTCATACCGCACTTGCATATATATACATGTCCGGAGTTTTCCGCTCCGCAATTTTTACATATCCACGTCTCAACAATAGGTTTTGTGACTTTTTGAGATACTACCTTATGAGGTTTTCTCGTTCCACACGAACAAGTGTATATTTTGGCATCATTAACTTTCCTACATAAAGGGCACGCCCATACTCTTCCTAATTCAATGTCGCTTTTCATGACACGTACTTGATCTGCCTGTACAATTCTCTTAATTTCTGCTTTATCGACTTCTTCCGTATTGTCCTTTATGAAAAATATGACTATACGAGTCCAAACGCCAAATATAAATCCAAGCACATACCATGCTGTTGGATCATACCCCTTTCTTTCCATTGCCGCTCCACATTCAAAAGCAAAAAAAACTCCTGAAATAACATATAACGTTATTGTTACCATTGACGTCCATCCTCCTCCAATTCTTTTATCTTCTCATATGTTGTGGCCTCTTTAATCATGTCTGAATAATTAGGCATTACAGCCTGCGCATCCTTTAATTTATTTATTCCTCCGTTTATTTTGTCATATCCATCCTTTATCTGGATTAGCTCATTCTCTTCTCTTGGGAATAGCTCATCAAAACCAATAATGTCCTTAAGCTTACCTTTGGCTTCAGATTTAAATCTACTTACTGTTACTTTTGTTGAAATGTTACCCACACAGTTATATATTGTCTCTGAGCAACTTCCTTTCTCAAAATCAGTAAGTCCTTTTGCTTCTCTGTCTGTATTCCATGTATCAGCTAAATAACCAGCATCATAAGCCTCTTTTGCTTGATCCAAATTATAATACAACGCAAAGCCATAAGTGATTTTTGCAGCTGCTAAATAAGCAATTCCACATCCAACGCCCATTGGTATGATCAATGATGCTGCAGCAACAATTACATTCAAAACATATTTCATATCTTGATCTGACTTTTTCTTATTGTTGTATACTATCAACAAATCCTGCATTTGATCCACATCTTGTTTTGCTTGTTCTTGTGAATAACCAATATCCACATAATACTTTTGATATCGATCGGATATCTGAAATATTCCAGCAAGCGCATTTATGTCTCGATGATAATTTAATATATTGGGTCTTGCATTTAAATATCCTAATCCAACCCTTATCATATCGGACATTAAATCATCATATAAATCTACTTCTCTCTTTTTTCTTTCTTCATACTCTATAAAATCCTCCCGTACTCGAACAGCCTCCTTTGCCATCGCACTAATTCCTGTACTCACATTTTCCCCAGATTTCACAGGCAACTGCATAATATGACTGACCGATTCCGCTTTTGACTTCATAGCTTCTGTAAATGTATACAACTCGTCATCTAGTTGCTTCATTCGTGTTTCCACATTTGTCAGACATTCCTCATCTATGACTGCGTCTATGGATGTATCCAGATTTTGAAGACCAACCATATACGAACTTATAATTCGATTGATCTCTGTATAACAACTTATAATTAGATTTAAAAATCCTGTCCAATGAATGTCCTGTATATAATTTTTTAAAGCCGTTACACTTTCACTTTGAATCGCTCTTGAATAACATATTGCCTGCTCAATCTCGACCATATCATTCAAGTTTGAGATGAGCGCTCCCATGAGTTCCATTGTCTGTTCATAGCTATCAAAAATTTTCTCATATTCAATCTTTAATCCCATTTTTAATCCTCGTATGGTATATTATAACCTGCTGCCCGATATACATTACTAATATGATCCTTTACATCGGGAGCCTGATTAAATTTCTCCCATTTCTGTGCCATTGCCTCACCCTGTAATGCTGTAAGCGATAAATGAATCACATCATCTTGATTCTGCAATTCCCGTCCAATTTTCAAATAATTCTCAATTGCATTCTTATTCATAAGATAGTAATCATTGACTAAATTCACCATTTTATTCAATATAGATTTTAACGTATCCATAATCGGCGACTGTGCGCATACTTGTTCAAATGCCGCATCTGCCGCTTCACGATTTTTGCTTAATTCATTTAAAAATGATAAATCCTGTGTCAGAAAGCTCTCCATATCCGCAAACAAAACATCATCAATTGCTATTTTCTCCGCCATACTTCATCCCCTCCTGCTTCCATCTTTTTATTGCATCTTCTATTACGGCACTACGTTCATCCCAGTATCCTTTAAAAACGACTTTCCCAATATCCTTCTCATCAAAAAACATAAGTCTATCGTCTATCATTCCTTCCGGATACCTGCAAGCTGCATAATCATAACTATATACGGATCCTCCATTATCCACACCAATTCCTCGTGATACTATCATTGCCATCTGCGCATCACCCTTTAAGATTACTACACTTCCCAACGGCAATACATTATTTTCTTTACTTTCCATGTGTACTCCTTCCCCGTGCACTCAGATCATTGACTGCTGATGCAGCTTTCCATTGCTGTTTTTTGTTATACTCTTTTCTTTGATATTGATCTTTCATGAACCGCATTTTTTGAATTTCACTTTCATATGACGAAATAGACTGAGATATCTCATTCATCTTAACAAAGATCTGCTCCTTCATCTGTTCATAAGTAGATGTATATTGCTGAAACACAATTCCCATAGTGTCCCACAGATACTCATCATATTTATTTCTTCGCTCACCTTTCCACACTCCCTGTTGATCGGTTGCTTGTTCTACATGATCTTGTTCGGTATCCCATTGCATAATATCTTCATCCAAACCATTATATAAAGACTCCAGTTCTCTATAGTCATCATATAATTTATTCAATTGACCCTGCGCAACCGACAAATCTCGATTGTACCTCTGAACCGTTGCATCTGTATATGCTGTATAACCATTTCTTCCCAATCCACTGTCTCCTATTTGCTAAATTCAAATTCCTCATCTGCCATCAGGATAATGTCTCCCGTCTGTAACATCTGTTCCTCCTGATCTCTCAATCGAACTCCATTCACATATGTTCCATTTGTGGTATCCATATCCTGTATATAAAAATTTCCGGATATTTTACGTATAACAGCATGCCTGCGGCTGATATTTGCGTTATACTCTATTTTATAGTCAACACATTCCTCATCTTTCCCAACAAAGAATCTATTTTTATTAATTAATATCTCTTCACCCGTCCTCTTTCTGATCAAAAAAGCATTATTATGTATCTGGGTATTACTATATCTCTGCGATATCATGTCTTCATTTCCTAATACAGATGTTTCCGGGTTTTTATATTCTTTGTTTTGCTCTATAATGGACAAACTCCTGTTAATAGGCATTCCCGCCGATAAAAGATTTTTTTCTTCTCCTGGTGTAATACGACCACTTATTCGCAGTGCCTCCTCTGCCGTTATTTGTTTTTGCTCTTCCAGCTTCAATTTTTTCCTAAACTTATTTCGCTGAGTTATACACAATACCAACACTACCACAAAACCAATGAAGCTTAATACACTCACTATAAGTAAAATCTTTAACCAAAGTTTAATATTAACTCTTTTTTGATTCAGTCCATCTATCGCATTTTTTAAATTTTCAGCACAAGCATCTATCTTTGCCTGAGATGCATAATCAATCTGATTCTCTACTACTTCCTGCATATATTGTTGAGCAGTTTCGTAATATGTCTGGCAAAGCTCTAACGACTCCGCTGTATATCTATCCGGATTCAAATTCTCATAATCCTGCATCAATTGTTCTAATTCCTGTGTGTCTACCTGAATTGGAGGATTGTATTGTATACCTACAAGTTCACATAACTTTCTGACTTCCCCTATCTGAAGAGCATAATTAAGTGTCCCATCGGAATATATATTGATTGCAACTACTTCTTGATTCTCATTTAATACCGGGCAACCATAATTATCGTTGTTAATTACCACATCATGTAAATAAAAATGAGTATCTCCCAGTGTTCTCCAATCTACTAATGTTCCTTCATTGCAATATCCGGCCTCTTCTCCATGTTTACCAAGTATTTGTAAGCAATCCCCCACCTGATTATCATAATCATTGTCACCCAATCGTAATGATGTTACATTTCCCAAGCCGGTATCTGGTTTTAAGATTACAATCCCCAATTGCTCACTCTCAACCACCTGACTCATCCCAATGCGAACATCAGGCTCCATAATAACCTGATAAGAGATTGAAAACTTGTTGTAGTCGACACCCAGATTCGCTGCGATTCCCATTTTTTGTTCCTCAGAAAATGTAATACATGCTCTTCCACAAATGAAAAAGAATCCGCTGTCTGCTGTTCCTATAAAAAAGCCGTTTTCCTGCCCGAGTATATTCGGATATCCATCCTCTCCGATATAAACCGCCTGCAATACTACAATGCTTTGCTTTACATCGTAAGATCCATAGCTGACATCCGCATCACTCTCTGTTGCATCAGTAACACTTGCTGCCTCCAAAGCAGAACTATGCAGTTCCGTACCTGTACCGATTAAGAGAAACAGTACTAAATATATTATCAACTCAAACCATTTTTTTCTCATTTTTTTACCCATAAAGGGGGTCTATCGCCCCCCTTTTTTAAGCATTTAAAAAATCTGCTAATGCACGATCTCCTTCTGTAAAAGCCTCGCATATCTGACTTAACTGTGTGTAATATGTTTCTACCATATTCGATAACGCCTCTACATCTGGCTTTATTAATGAATTAAACTCTTCTACATATGCATTTGCTGCCTGTGACTGCATATACTCATTGTCTACTAAGCTTTGCACTGCACTTGCCATGTCCGCATAACAGGAATCCAGCTTTGTTTTTTCCTGCTGCATACTTGTTATTGTAACAGAAGTCAAATTATCCACGTCTACTCGTAAATTACCCATTCTTATTCCTCCGTTTTTCTTTAATTCATCTGATCTCTCAGATCTGCATCCATCTGCTCATATTCCTTACATACCTTTTCTAACTGTTCTGCAATATTAGTAATATTCAAATTGATTCGGGAAAAGGTTGTTTGAACTGTTTCTTCAAACTCCGTTACATATGCATTTGCAGCTTCTCCCGTAAGATAGTTGCACGCTGTAATATCTCCAACAATACCAGCTAATGATGACAAAATACTTTCCATCGTTGAAACATGCTCCATCATTTTAGCAATTACGTTTTCACGTATTTCAGTATAATTTACTTCCATAATGCCTGTATCCTCCTGTTTTTATTTTTCCTTTTACATTTAACAAATGACGCCCCTGCAAATGCGCCTGCCGGTTGCTTCTCCCATTTTAACCAAGTAATCGACGGATCCACTCCCAAAAGTCAATATATAATGGCATATTTGTCTCCTCCTTTGTTTTTGTTTACAGTTTAAATAATTTCTGGGGATTTTTCGATTATACTTCCGCCAAACGAAAGTTTTTTCCGCCAAGCGAAGATTTTGTACAAAAAAAATCCCCAAACCATACATACGTCATGTATGATTTAGAGATTTTTATGCAGAGCGGCATGTGCAGCCGCTGTATTTTTCTCCATGGAAAGTTCAAACTCTCCGTCATATTTTTGTACAATTTTATGAATATTATGAATTCCAAATCCATGCCACTCCGAATCCTTATCTGTCTCCGCAGATAATTCCTCCTCAGGCAAAATCGTATTTATGCAATCAAGGAAGACCAGATTCTTATAGGTTCCAATCGTAAGATGAATCTTCCGTTCTCCCATATCCAAAGGGATTTTCTCAACGGCTTCCTTTGCATTTTCCAGTATGTTCGACAAAAGGAAACACAGATCTAAATCCTCAACACCAAGCTCCTGCGGCAGTCGTCCCTGATAAGTAAATTGAATCCGCTCCTTCAAGATCACAGCTCCAAGCACGCCCGAAATCACAGCATCCACAATCCGATTCTGGGAATATATGCATGTCGATGGCTCTGCTTCCATATGATTCCAACTATCAACCATCGCAGTCGCTCGTGTGATTTCTCCCTTTTTGAGCAGGTCCTGCACCGTCTGCATCATGTGCCGAAATTCATGCTGTCGCGCCCGCGTTTTCTCATTTTTCTCATACAACTGTACATAATAATCTCTGGTCAGCTTCTGTTCCCGCTCAAATATTCGTATTTGCTCTGCCTGTCGGTCGCTCCTTTTTTTCAGCTTTCCTATGTAGATCAAATACGCACATACAATAACAGCTGAGCCAAATAACATCATAAGTACAACATAGGTCTCGCCTGCCACGTTTCTGATCTCCCCATCCCCTACAATATAGGTCAGAAATGAAACCTGAACTGCCGCAAGTATGCCTCCCGCGAACAACACCCAAAAATTGCGGTTTACAAGCGTCCACACATCCGACTTTTTCTTTTGCAGCTTATAGATCAACGCCCACAAAAAAAGTCCCGGCAATGAACAGATTCCATCCATGATCGGATCGGAAAACCCAAGGTCATTGACACTTACATTTGCTAAAAGTGCAATGCATACATATAGAATTGAATCCACGACCTCTACGATCATATAAGACAACACATATGCCTTTATGGATTCTCGTATAGATTGCCGCTTCCAGATATAAAATGCAACTCCATTTATAATCGGAATCAGCACAATCGCATTCTCATGCAGAAACTCTGTTTCTATAAATGTTCCTAAAACCAGCAATCCTCCTGTAAGAACTGCATCTCTCAGGCACAAATTCCGTGCCTGTTTCTTTCTATGATAGCCAAACACACACGCAGAAACCGCGGTTTCCTTAATCAGCTTTATGCAATTAATAAAAAAACACAACAAAAACATCCCTATAAAACTCTTTCATGCTCTCGCGCATATGCGATATATTCCTGTCGCAGCCTCCTCACCTTTCCGTTTGGTATGTTAAAACGCATACTATCTTCCATAATTAGAGATGTCTTCTGGATGTCCTCGACATACGCATAGTTCACGATCACAAATCTTGATATCCTGCAAAATCCCTGTTCCGGTAAAATCCGCTCCCACTCCTTCATCGTATAAGACTGCAATGCCTGCACAAGCTCTCCCTGCAAATAAAAGACCACCCGACTGTAATTATCCGCAGACTGTATGTATAATATCTGGGATACATCTATCTGCCAAACCTTTTTCTTCCACGTCACGTCAACCATGCATTGATGCTCCTGCTGAAAATTATGCAAGACCTCTGACAGCCTGTCCCAATTTCCCACTTTTCTGACAAACGCGATCACATTTCGCCCAAATGCAGTCTCCATCATTTCTTCATGCGACGTTACATAGATAATATCTGTCATACGCAGCTTCGAAGCCATTTGCTCTCGCAATTCCAAACCCGTAAGTGCCGGCATCTCAATATCCAAGAGCAAAAGTGCCGGTTGCACCATGCCTGCCTGCAACGCTTCCGCTAACATGCTGGCATCTGAAAAGCCGCGAACCTCCGTTCCTTTTGCCAGCACATCATAACAGACCTGTATCATCTCGTTTAAATTCTCAATATCATCATCACAGACTATGACCTGCATCATGCCCTACCCTTTTATCTATAATTTTCTCTAACTATTATATATCACTTTCCTTATTTCTGCTACAATACGTTGAAAAAGGAGTTTTTTATGAAATATACAAATGATACATCCCTGATTCAGACCTATTTAGACTACTGCAAATACAACAAGCGCTTGGACGAAAAAACCGTCAAGGCCTATGCCATTGATCTCCGACACTTCTATATGGCATTGCCGGATCAGCCACTCATTTCCCGTACACCACAGACAATTGAATCCTATATTTCTTCTTTACATACATTATACAAGCCTCGAACCGTCAAACGGAAAATCGCTTCTATAAAAGCCTTCTATCATCATTTAGAATACCGTGATATCATCGCAATCACACCATTCGCCAAGCTGCAGACTCGTTTCCGCGAACCACTGATTCTGCCGAAAACGATTCCCCTCCTCACAATCGAACAGCTTCTCGCCGAAATATACACGCAGCACTCAAACGCAAAAACCCCCTATCGGCAAGTGCATACACTGCGTGACGCCGCAATCATTGAATTGCTTTTCATGACCGGAATCCGGATATCCGAGCTTTGTTCTCTGCGCAATCATAGCATTAACCTGCACACCGGAACAATACTGATCTATGGAAAAGGAGATAAGGAGCGTCGTCTACAAATCACAAACGCAAACGTCCTATCCATATTAATAAAATACAAATCCAGTATGCCTTTCTGCCCGGATCCATATGCTCCATTCTTTGTGAACCAGAATGGTACTGCCGTATCTGACCAGTCAATCCGCCGTATGATCCGTAAATATTGCAAGCTTGCAAACATCAACCTGCATATCACTCCGCATATGTTCCGACATACATTTGCAACCAGCCTCTTAGATGCTGATGTCGATATCCGGTATATTCAGGAAATGTTGGGACACAGCTCTATCACAACGACAGAGATCTACACACATGTCTCCACAGCAAAACAGACTGATATTCTCACAAACAAACATCCAAGGAAAGATTTTCGATTGGTTTGATGGTGTGGAGAAAGCGATCGATAATTTTTAGTTATCCGTCAAAAAACCTCTTAATATTAAAAGTAGAAGGAGAAACAACATTGAATTCACAAATTGTACTAGGGATCCATGTCGGTCACGATAGGTCTGCCGCTCTACTAAAAGACGGTAATATTATTGGAAGTATTGCTCAAGAACGTCTTGACCAAATAAAACATTCACGTTCTATAGCACTTCCGTATGATGCAATAGATTCTTTATTGAATTATCATGAAGTAAGCATAAATGAAATATCCTGCATTGCTATATCTGGAGACGCAATGGAACCCGATGCTATCTTAGAAACTGTAAAAGCCAGCTTTTATTCGCATTATAATTGTGCAGTGCCTGTATACTTTGTGTCTCATCATGACTCTCATGCCTATGCTGCATTTTATGCTTCTGGTTTTCAGAATGCTCTTATCTTTATTGCTGATGGCGGTGGTGATTATTATAATAATTGCACGGAAGCAGAATCCTTATATGTAGGAAATAATACAGGTGTTTTCCCTATCCAAAAGCGGTTTCAAGCTCCTACTATTCGAAGAATGAGTAATGAAAGTAATTATTTGCTTCCCTATATGCCTTATACTGTTCGGACACAAGAGATAAGTATTGCACGAAAATATGAGCAATTTACATACTTGTTAGGGTTCGGCTGGGGACAAGCAGGTAAAACCATGGGATTAGCTTCATATGGAAAAAGTCTAATTGACTTTTCCGATTTGAATTACACAAACTTTAATTATTCACTTAAGTATGCGGATTATTTAGACGACTTATTTGTTTTGCAACATTTGTCAGGAATGAACTACCATGATTTCATTCAAACGAATTCTGCCAATATAGCAAGAACTGTACAGGAATACACAGAAAAAGCAATCATTACGCTTATTCAAAATCTTGTAAATAGATATAATGTACAATATCTATGTCTGGGCGGAGGTTTATTTTTAAATTGTCTTTTGAATCATAAAATACTGGAAGCGTGTAGTTTGAAAGAAATATATATTTTCCCAGCATCTGGAGATGATGGTCAAGCAATAGGGAATGCTTTTTATGCATACAAAAAGCATTTTCCAAAAATGTCAAATCCTCAAATAAAATTACCATATCTTGGACTTTCATATACAAACTTAGAAATTGAAAACGAACTAAAAGCTTGGGATATAAAATATGAATTTATAAACGACGATAATATGCTTGCAGACATGATTGCTGAAGCAATTTGGGATAATAAAATTATTGCATTCCATCGAGGTCGAACAGAAATTGGTCCTCGAGCATTGTGCCATAGAAGTATATTGGCAAACCCTGTAAATCCTAAGATGAAGGATATAATAAACAACAGGATAAAACATCGAGAAGTTTTTCGCCCCTTTGCCCCTGTTGTAACAAAAGAGATGGAATGTGAAATATTTGAATTAAAGCAATCTTCACCATACATGTTGTTTGCACCTACAGTAAAAGAAAATTATCGCGAAAAATTACCTTCCATTACGCATATTGATAATACTGCAAGAGTTCAATCGGTTACTTCTGAATCTGAACCATTTATACACCTGTTACTTAATAAATTCGCCAAAATTTCAGGGGTTCCAGTTCTCTTAAATACATCATTTAATGTAGCAGGACAGCCAATTGTTGAAAAACCTATTGATGCCATACATACATTTATGAATAATGATATGGATATTTTAGTAATTGGAAACTTTTGGGTTTCAAAGCCTAGCTTAAAATAATATAATATCCAGTACTATCTTGGAGAGTATATTTTTCATTCATGTTACCAAAAAGAATGGACTGTTTATCTTTTAAAATGGACAACTTGTTCCATTATTTTTGATACATTTTAAGACTTGTTCGACATTCATATTGACATGTGATTTTTTTACAATCAAAATCACATGTATCTGAACTATCTGTTATTGTAAGCATATTTATTTTTTGATAAAAATTATTCTCAGAGAAATTATTTCTATAAAAAAACATTATATTAGTTAATGCCAAAATATTGCCATAAGTAAAATCTAAATTTCCTAAATATGTTAGGTTTTGTTTTTTTAAAATATTAAATATAGTATCAAACAAAGCTTTCTGTTTAGAGAGATTTTGATGTTGTCGCACGCTTATAATTGCCTTAAGATTATAAAACTGCCAAATATATGTGCTTATACCAAATTTAATACTCATATCTATACCTTTTTCAATATATTTAGTAGCTAAAAAAAATTTATTTTTTTGACGATCGATTTCTGAATAATAATACAATACTGCTAGTAACATATATGTACGGACAACTGAATTTGCAAAATTATTCTTAATACATACATCCAATAAATCCTCCGCTTTTGTAATTGTTTTTTTTAATTGTTGAATATTTTTTTTAGGCATTTCCATTAATGACATAATTAGTATGCTTACATCGTTATGACACTTTATACGATATGAGTTTTCCTCTGATAGTAACTTTTGAGCCTCATCAAGGTAAGCCTTAGATTTACGTTTATTTAAGTATAGAAATAGCTTTGCCATAGTTATGTAACTAAGTGCCTGTAAGTTAAGATCCTTTAAGCCTTGAGCTAATTCAATCGAAAGATCAGTATAATTTTTTGCAATTTCAAAAGTATTATATTTAATATATAGATTGGCTAGTTTGTCATACATATCAAAAACAGCCTTAGAATCACAGTTGTTGATATTTAAAATAGATTTTGAAAGTAAATCAGCCAAAATAATTTCACTTTTTTTTAATTGCCCAGCATTTAAGTAACTATGAGCTATTTGTTCTTTTAGATAAAAAGCAAATGAAGGGTCTTTCTGATATTGCTTAGTGGATTTCAATTTCTGTTGCCCCCAATTACAAGCTTCAATAGCCTCATATGGCGTATGATAATGAAGGGCTATATATATTTTACAAGAAATAACCTTCTTTTTTTGCTCATATGTAGTGCTGACTTTGTATATATCGTCCAGATAAGTATAGTAACTAGAATTTATGTTTATTGAAGAATAATTCATTATTGATTTAACATCGGATATTACAGAAGAAAAAGCAATCCTCGCGCTACTTTTATCCCCTATCCATAAAAAAATTCTTCCTTGTTTTAAGTCATCTAATCTGTCGAATATGCATGGTGAGTCCAATAACCAACGTCCAACTTCATTCTGTTTGACTTTAGTGCCAATCAATTTGTTTTGTAGATACAAAAATAAACTCTCGTGTACAAATGTATATCCGTTTAACGATGGCATAATGTACCTGCGTTCTAATAAAACATTTAACAGACTCTCATTTCCTTCGAAATATATATTTACTAAATAGTCCCCAAAATCTATACCCATAAATGATGCGATAAAAAGGAATTTCAGCATTTCGTCTCCGCCAACATGTTGGCTTAAACATTGTAGCCTTTGACAATATAACTCTTCCATGCTATGTGGTATGTATAAATGACTCGAAAAGCTTTCTGTATTTTCAATTCCAACAGTATTTCTGTTTAATAAATATACTAGCTTCAAATCTAACATGTATTCTATAACTTGAATAATATACAGTGGAAGATTATTGCTTAAAGAATGTATCTTTTTTAAAGCAATATTTGGTATTCCTCGTACAATAGATTTTATTAACAGGATTGTTTCTTTATCTGTTAAGGCTGTCATTGAAATAGTATTAGGCGAATATTTTTCTCCAAAAAACTGTAAAAACGAAAAATAATCAATACTTCCGACAGAATAGTCGTTGCGTCCAACTAAAAGCAATGTCACGCCCGCTGGCATATTTACAGTCATTAAGTTTTTAATACTATTAAAAATTTTAGTAGAAGCATTATGTAGATCATCAATAACAATTACACACTTCCGATAGGTTGTGTCAATTGATAAAACAATATCTTCTAAAGAATTATAAGCAGTTTGAGATTCCGAAGACATTTCTCGCACCAATAATTTTTTCAACGATAATAATAAATCTTTGTTTTTTTCAGCAAGGATCCTGAAAAAATCAATGTCTCGACCTGTAAGTGAAGATAATACTTCTTCAATAATCCTTGTTTTACCCACACCTGCTTCTCCAAGCAGTAAATATATTTGGTTTTCAGAATTGTTTGTTATTTCATTCTCTAATTTTTTAATTATCGCCTTGTTCTTTTTCCCAACTAATTCTGGACGAAAATTATACGAAACATTTATTCCTTTAAGCTGAATAGAAGTATCAAACCAATTCCCTTTAATATTTAAAATCAGATCAGCTATTCCATCAAAATGTTCTTTAATGGCAATAAATTTTAAACAATAAGAGCCTTTTGCTTCTAGTGACTGATCAAGAAATGTTAGATCCGTACTCCAATTTCGATCTGTACTAATCTGTATAGATATTGTCTGTGGATCATTAGAATAATTTCGTACCCAAAAGTAAATTTCATATGCATTATTATATTCAATAATACATGAATTAGCTTGATACTCAATATAAATCTTGTCAAAATAAATATTAGCAGGTGGCTGACCAATCATAGCATGATTATTAATCAGATACTGCGATAAAAGATACTGATCAATTAATATAAATTCTATTCCTAAGTTCTCTGCATCTTTTTTGAACTGATAATAGGAATATGGCGCAATAGTAGAATTAGTAACAAGCACGTAATAGCTTACATTATCTTTTTTAATACGCGACAAATTACCAGCAAAACTATTGTAAGGTATTTTACTATGGTTCGAGCTTTTGCATTCAATATAAATCTTTAATAATGATGCATCTTTAATATAAAAATTTGTGCCTAAAATGTCTATCAAATCTACCGGCGATTCTATAATAATATCTTTTCCATTATCTCTTACATTTGAAGTATGGTATATTTGGGCACCTTTATTATAGTATTCTTTCAAATTCTTGGATAACACATTATATATATGATTTTCAAATCCCAATCCTAATAGATCTCCCATATCCCAATTATTATCATTTATATGTGGTCCCTCTATATAAGTTTGTCCTAGCATAACCTACTCCTCTTTTGAAATATTGTTGAATTTTATATCAAGTCCAACAAATAATCCTAAAATACTGCTTGAATTATATTCCAACAGATAACTAAAAATTATCGATCGCTTTCTCCACACCATCAAACCAATC
>OHWR01000411.1_pt1 | contig 21939 bp, 24 predicted proteins | sample 1579771 | NCBI WGS metagenome assembly OHWR01 (sample SAMEA3882542, study PRJEB24775) | human gut metagenome | biome: human-associated habitat; feature: intestine environment; material: feces | place: Netherlands | collected 2009/2010 | reverse complement strand
GAGCACCTGACTCTTAATCAGGGTGTCCAGGGTTCGAACCCCTGATCGCGCACTATTAAATCACTGTTTTTGCAGACTGCGAGCTGCGGGGATGGTGATTTTTTTGTTGCTTATTTCCGGGAAAACTGAGGTCAATAATTTCTGATTGAACTTCGGATAAGTCTTGAGCCGGAAACACGTTCGTGTTAGTATAATCATAATTTACAATAGAAGAAAAGAGTGAGAAGATGAGCAGTCATACACTGGAAGGAAAGAAAAAGACACAAAATGGCGTGAAGCGGCTGATGTTCACGGTGCTTTCGATATTATTGGAAGTGGTGTTCCTGGTTGGAATATTCAAGGGACTGAATGAATACGCGGTATTCATAGATAATCTGACCAGAATATTTGCCGTCATACTGGTTCTGAAAATATATGGAAGAAATGAGACTTCCTCGATGAAGACACCGTGGATCATCCTGATCCTGACATTTCCGATCCTTGGAGTAGCACTTTATTTTATGATCGGTATGAACGGTGGAACTCGGAAGATGCGGATGCGTTACAAAAGGATTGATGAGAAGCTTCTGCCACTTTTGCCGGAAAATAAGGAAGTGCTGGAACGTCTGAATGTGTCAGATCCGAAGGCGGGAAATGTTTCTAATTATATAGAAAGAAATGCGTGTTATCCGGTGTATCAGAATACGGATGTGACTTATTTTGACGAAGCGGTCAAAGGACTGGAGGCGCAGCTTACGGATCTTGCAAAGGCGGAGCAATTCATTTTCATGGAGTATCATGCAATTGAGGATGAATATGCATGGAGCAGGATACAGACGGTGCTGGAAGAACGGGTGAAAGCAGGAGTAGAGGTCCGGGTGTTCTATGATGACATGGGCTCGATCGGATTCGTAAATCTGAGTTTTGCGAGAAAACTGGAAGCGAAAGGAATTGCCTGCCGGGTATTCAATCCGCTGCTTCCGGGACTTAATATGTTCCTGAATAACCGTGATCACAGAAAGATTACGGTGGTTGACGGAAAAGTTGGATATACGGGCGGTTATAATCTTTCTGTGGTCACGGTTATAATCTGGCAAATGAGTATTTTAACTATACACATCCATACGGGGAATGGAAGGATACGGGAATCCGGCTGGAAGGAGATGCGGTGGCTTCGCTTACGGCAGCATTTTTGGAAATGTGGGAAGCATCCGGGAAGACTCCGGCCGATGTGGATGTTCTGGATATAGAGGCACAGAAAAAATATCTGGTACAGCATCCGTATCAGGCAAAGCAGACGGGATATATCCAACCGTATGCGGACTGCCCGTTAGACGGAATCCAGGTTGGAGAGGATGTCTATATCAGTATCGTCAACAAAGCGGACAGATACTGCTGGTTCATGACTCCTTATCTGATCATCACGGATGAGATGACACATGCACTTTCGCTGGCGGCCAGGCGTGGCGTAGATGTGCGGATCATCACACCGGGAATCCCGGATAAGAAGCTGATCTACAGTATCACCAGATCGTTCTATCACAATCTGGTACAGGATGGTGTAAGGATCTATGAGTGGACGCCGGGGTTCTGTCATGCGAAGATGAGCGTAGCAGATGATTGCATGGCGACTTGCGGCACGATCAATCTGGATTATCGGAGCCTTTATCATCATTTTGAAAATGGGTGTTTTATGGCAGATTGTGATGCGGTGCTGGATATCCGGCGGGATATGGAGCAGACATTGGAACAGTGCAGGGAAGTGACGGAGAAGTATAAGTCCGGCCGGAGCGCGACTCTGCGGCTGGGACAGTTGTTCCTGCGATTGTTTGCGGAGCTGTTGTAGGAAAGAAGAAGGTAAAGGGACTGGGAATGCAGGTTTGCATTTCTAGTTCTTTTTTATTCTTGCATATTGACATATATCGAGATGCGATATATAATAGAACCAAGAAGAAAGCAAATTTTTTTACACTCAACTATCGAAAGCCGATATATAATGAAAGCAAATATAAGAAAGGAGCAATCACTATGAAAGTAAACAAAAATATGGTCTCAGGAAATACCGCAATGTTAATTCTCAAATTGATCTCAGAAAAGGATATGTACGGATATGAAATGATCGATACACTCTCAAAGAGATCGGACAATGTATTCGAATTAAAGGTAGGAACATTGTATCCGCTGCTTCACAGCATGGTACAGTCCGGATATTTGGAAAGTTATAACCAGGAGGCGAACGGGAAACTCAGAAAGTATTACCGGATCACACCTAACGGGAAGAAATATCTGGAGAAAATGATCGAAGAATGGAATGCTTATGCCAATGCAGTTACGAGCATGATCCAGTATTCCGTATAGCACAGGTAAGGCAGTGAAGGTGGTAGAAAAGGAGGGTGTTAGATATGAAGGAAAGAGAATATCTGAAAGAACTTGGGGAAGAAGATTACCGATTCGTCTGTAAGAAAAGAGATTGTAAATGAATATGAAGCGCATATAGAAGACTGCAAAGCCGCATTAATGGAATCAGGGATGACGGAAGTTGAAGCAGAGGAAGAAGCAGTCCGCCAGATGGGCGATCCGCAGGAAGCAGGTGAAGCAATGGATAAGATCTATCATAAAGTGTTTGATTCCAATATGTTTCTGTGGATGCTGGCACTGGGATGTATACCGATTGTATGTGTGTGCATTTCTTATCTTATCGCAAGAGATCCGAACGCATTTTTATGGGTGTGGAATGAGGCGCTCGGACTGAATAAAATCCCGGCAGTTATACACCGGAATATCGGAATCGGATTTGCTGTCTATGGAATCGGATTGAGCTTCTGGGAGAAATACACGGGCAAAGCTTTATTCTATGCAGTCGGAAGAGACTGGGGGCAGGGATGTTACGTTGCAAACAGCGGGCTGGTACTTTTTATCTCGGCATTATGTTTTGCTCCGAGCTTCCCGGTGAAGGGATATGCAGGAATCCTCTGCTGTGTATTGATCGCATGTCTGCTGAATATGGTACTGAGAGGATTTATGAATCTTTTGCAGAGCAGAAGAGAGACCAGACTTTTATGGGAGATCGGAACGGCAGATACCAGAATCAACTGGAAGGGAAAAGGATATCTGTGTGGACATCATATGAAAGTAAGAGTACAGGGATCTGAGAAAGGAACGGAGATCCCGGCAGGAGCACCGGTGATGGTTGTAGGAATGGAGGGATTTAAGCCGGTGGTGGCGCAGGTATAAAGAGAGAGACGTTAGATCTTGGATAGTAAGCGTATATGAAGAGAGACGTTAGATCTCGGATAATAAGCGTGTATGAAAAATGAGAGGCAAAAGTTATGAATAAGACGGAAAAGAGAATGAAGATATTCACGCTGATCATGCAGGTGATCATCCAGGCGGTGCTATTATTTCCGTGGATGAACATGGGGACATGGAAATGCAATGTGCCGGGATATCTGATAAAATTGGCTGCTTCGGGCGATGGGATGAGTTACATAAAGAAAAGTCTGAAGCCTTTGGGAGTACTGGACGGTGCAGATGAACAGATGATGGTTCAGATACTGATGCTGTTCATCTGTGAACTGGTAATGGTACTGGTAATCCAGGTGATAGGAATTGTGAATCTAATACTGGCTTTAAGCAATCACCATAAACTGCTTCTGGATATCATGTCACTGATCGCAGGATGTATGATATCATTTCTTGGGGCAGATGGGGCAGTATTTTCAGATCCGCTGTCACAGGTGTATCCATTTTTACTGGTAGTGCTTCTGGTGATCAATTTGATCGGTGCGAAGCTGATTGATTCGTGGCAGGAAGAGAAAAAGATACAGGAAGAAGTTAAAGCCAGAGAGAAAAATTACAAAGAAGAAAAGAAAAAGCATCTGGAATTTTCGGGGAAGTATCCGAAAGGATTCTATACGGCCCTGTGGAAGAATTTTAAAAGTTCAAAAAGAGATTTTATTGTTTACGTAAGTATGAACCTGCTTCCGGCGACGCTGATATTTTCCGGAGTCGGAATGGCACAGATGCTGGCACCATTCAATAAAGAAGGAAATATACTGACGGGGCATGGAATCACGGCAATTCTGCTGGAATTCCTGATCGTGAGTCTGATCGCATCGCTGATGCTGATGATCACGAATCTGTTGTCATATTTCAGAAAACGGATGAGAAATTACAGTATATTTTCGACTCTGGGAATGCGGAAGTCTACACTTTATGAAGTGCTTGGAGCAGAGATTGTGGCTGGAATTCTGGGAATGCTGATCGGGGGAGCCTGCATCGGAAGTGTGATCCTGTGTATCATCCGCAGAATCTTCATGGCAAGATCCGGAGTGGGAGCACAGCCGGCGAAGATTACAGGATTCACATATTTGATCGCAAGTCTTATCCTGATCGGAATATCCGGGATTGGACTGATGATCCTGCGGGATTTCTTCCTGTACAGGGAACTAAAAAAAATGCAGCTGGGCGATGTGGAAAAGGAGAAGATGCCGGAAAAACGGATCGGTCTGTGGCTTACAATTGGCCTGGTCATTGTGGTATTTGGAATCGTGAATTTCGGAATGCGGAAGAATGCCGAAGGGTTACGGATACTTTTATTTATCTTCCTGGGCATTTATCTGGCGGAAAAGTTTGGATTTGGATTGTTCCTGAAAGTGCGGAAGCATAAAAAGAGTTATTATGCAAAGTTGATCCCATATAATTCATTTTATTACCGTTTCAAGAGTACATTCCGTTATGTGTACGTGATCAGTCTTATACCGGTACTGATATTGTTCTTATTTGGAAAAGATATGATTTCAGCGAAGATCGCGCAAAAGCCGGAAGGACTGTTCCCGTATGATTTTGTATGTATGGCAACGGAAGCGGATGAGACATTCTGGAAACAGCTGCAGGAAAAATATGACGTGAAATTCCAGGAGTATCCGATGGTACGCGTGACGAATGTGGATAATTCGGAAAAGTTGGATGATGCCAGAGCAGTGATCATGCCGCAGGGACAGCATATAGGCATCTCGGAGACGACGTATAAAGAACTGAATAAGGCACTTGGAAAGAAAAGTGAAAAAATGAATCTATCTGCTGACGGAAAGGAAATCTATATTATTTACCAACAGGATAAGAGTACGAAGGCACATCCACTGGATTACCTGAATTCGAGAAAAGAGCCGTACCTGCACATCGGACAGCCGATAGAATCTTATGGATTTCTTGATCGGGAAAAAATTTATCCGACACGAACCGTAAAGGGTGAAAAGACGGATATTCTGACAGGTGCATTCCGGCAGGGAAGTGAGGAGAATCTGGTCGTATTTTCGGATGAATATTTTGAAAAGGTTCAGGACGACTGGAAGAAATATAATTGGATCACCGGAGATCTGGTTGAGGAGGGTGAAGCAGAAGAAGGAGTGACGATCCATCACTGGCCGACAAAGCTTGTCCTTTTGAATGTGAAAAATGCAGATTATCAGAAGATAGAAAAAGAGCTCCTGGCTTTTCGGAAGGTACATAAAGAGGATGAAAGATTTGACAAGGATGTATTATCCTGCTATTCCAAACGTACAACGATGGAACAGATTGAAAGCGAACGCTTTATGACAACGGTAGTAGATATATTTATCATGGGAGCATTTCTGCTGGGAAGCGTTCTGGTCATTTACTTGAAATATGAATCTGAGATGACGGACAAGAAGAAGCGGAATCATTTCTTAACCTGTATTGGAATGAGCTCGAAAGAAAGAGAAAAGCTGATCCGGACAGAGACGGGAATCTTTTTCTGGATCCCGGCAGTAGTTGCGGTTGTTATGGTGCCGGTGTTAACCGGGGAGATATGGAACATGCGGGAATATACGAAGGCTGACTGTGTACATTATCTGCGATATCTGTTGATCTTTGCAGTTATATATCTTGTAGTGCAGGGCATCGGTGTAAAGGTGATTGAGCAGTATACAATAAGAAAGGTAGAAGGAAAGCATGAAAGAAATATTAAAGGTAAATAACCTGATCAAGAAATTTCCAAAAGCCGGTGGGGAGATTGATGATGCGGATGCGATTTTGGTACTGAAAGGCATTAACTTTGATGTAGAACAGGGAGAGTACGTCGGAATTATGGGAAAATCCGGCTGTGGAAAGACAACACTTCTGAAGATCCTGGGATTTATGGATCAGCAGACGGACGGAGATGTGATCTTTGACGGTGTGAATACGAATGAGCTGTGGAAAGAAGAACTTACGGATATCAGACGTAGAAAGATCGGATTTGTATTCCAGGATTTTAATCTGATGGACAGTCTTTCGGTAAAAGAAAATATCATGCTTCCGGTATTGCTGGATAAAAAGGAACAGAAAGAATGTGAAGAGAAAGCGGAAGCATTGGAAAAGCAGTTTGGGATTGAACATCTTCAGGAAAAGAATCCTTATGAACTGTCCGGCGGTGAGCGGCAGAGAGTGGCAATCTGCAGGGCGCTGATCAATGATCCGAGTATCATATTTGCAGATGAGCCGACGGGAAACCTCGACTCAAAATCCGGAAAAGTTGTTGCGGAGGAATTCCGGAAAATCAATGAGGAGTTAGGGAAGACCCTTCTGATGGTAACGCATGATCCACAGATGGCAAGCCGGTGTAAGAGAGTGATATTTCTGAAAGACGGATATGTGATGAATGATGTGAGAAAAGAGGGCACGGAAGAAGAATTTTACAGAACGATCATTGGGGAGATGGAGAAGTTTTAAGATGAGATAATATATAGATGGTGATATGGGCTATGCGGCGGAAGATAATTCTGCCGCTTTTTTTACGAAAATTAATCTTGTAATCATATGAACAATATGCTATTCTGAATGCACTTCAAAGAGTGACTTCTACAAACTCTTAAGTATTTCTAAGCCAAAAGGCATCAAGTTTCGACCGTTTCACACCTAAAAATGTCTGAAACATATTCCCGACTTGAGAGAACACGAAAATTTTATAATCTATTCAGGAGGACGTGCCTATGACAAACAAACTTCAACAGTATTTCCCGATGATTCGGACAAGGGAGGAGGTGTTGAATGAGATTGAAAGTAAAAGCAGATTAAAAAATTTATTTTATGAGTGGACAGAGGAAAATCAAAATGAATTTCTGGATTTTTGTACCGGAGTGAAAGGCATAAAAATCATGTATGATTTCATGATAAAAGGAATCCTGAATCCAGAGAATACACCGGAGAGGGTAAATGAATTACTCACACTGCTTCTTGGACAAAGAGTGAGAATCGTAGATGTATTACCAAATGACGGAACAAGATTAGCAGATGAATCTACGCTTCTTATTACAGATATGGTAGTGCAACTGGAAGATGGAAGTATTGCGAATCTGGAAATTCAGAAAATCGGATACTATTTTCCGGGAGAAAGAAGTGCCTGTTACTCAGCAGATCTGTTGCTTCGGCAGTATAAGAGAGTGAGAGGAATCAAAGGAAAACGATTCTCTTACAGAGATATCAAGCAGGTATACACGATCGTGTTATTTGAAAAAAGTCCAACAGAATTCCAGAAATTTTCCAATAATTATATCCATCGTTTTATGCAAAAATCTGATACAGGAGTAAATATAAATTTATTACAAGAATATCTGTTCATACCTCTTGACATATTCAAAAAGAATCAGCAAAATGAAAATAGAAGTGTAAAAATAGAAAACCGGCTGGAAGCATGGCTTGCATTTTTCTGCATGGATGATCCGGAGACGATTATAGATATTATAGAGAAATATCCGGATTTTAAAGAAATGTATGAACAGGCTTATGATGTCTGCCGGAATATCGAAGAGGTGATGCAGATGTTTTCGAAAGAATTGCTGGAGTTAGACAGGAATACAGTAAAGCTGATGATTGATGATATGCAGAAGGAGATAGACTGCCAGAGAGAGCAGTTGAGTCAGAAGGATGAGGAGATGTTAGAAATGAGGAAAGAAATACAACGATTACAGCAGCTATTGGATAAAAAATAGCATGAAAAATGTCAAAAGAATTGTTTTAGATACTTATAAAAATAACTAGTCAGTTGAAAGAGGTGATGTAGATGTTTTCGGAAGAATTGTTAGAATTAGATCGAAATACAGTAGAATTCATGATTGAAGATATGCGGAGGCAGATAGAAGAGAAAGATGAGCAGATAAAACAACTAGATGAGCAGATAAAACAGAAAGATGAGCAGTCAAGACAACTGGATGAACAGATAAGACAACGGAATAAACAAATAAAAGAAAGTGATAAGCAAATAAGACAACTGGATGAACAGATAAAAGAAAGCGATAGGCAGATAGGACAGTTGGATGAACAGATAAAAGAAAGCGATAGGCAGATAAGACAGTTGGATGAACAGATAAAACAATCAGAACAAGAAATACAAAAAATGGAGGAAGCAAAAGAGTAATACATAGCCTGGCTGTCTCAGGAACGTGAAACAGCCAGACCGCTTACCTCAAAGCATGTAATCCAGGGATATTCCATATAATTGATGCTGATATCCCCGGTTACAGTAACCCCATCAGGCAGATAATAGACATTTCCAAGAGGACTGGTCTCGCAGACATACCCCTGTGCGAGCATGTCCTCTTTTTCTTTATCGGTAAATCCTACCGATATCTCCAGACGCGGAGGGGCACATCAACTGGTGATTGTTTCGATGGAAAGTATGATGTTGCGGAATCCGCGTTTATTCATATAGGCAATAGCATTGTCGTTCAGGTGTACCATATGTTCAATTCCTTTCATAATTTAATAATATTACAGCAGTAATTGTAAAACAAAGTCCACAGATGGAAAGAATACCTGGTGTTTCGGCATAGAGTACCGCTCCGAATAACATGGCGGCGGCAGGTTCGCTGGAAGCGAGAATCGATGCCTTGCCGGCCTCCATATAGCGCATGGATAAAGAATATAGTGCATAAGGCAGGACGGATGATACCAGCGCATGAATAATCAGGATAAAAAAGGTGGTCCTTTGCCCTGAGACAATCATACTGCTTAAAGAGTGTATATTACTGAAAGGCAGCATTGTCATGCCGGAAAAGAGTGTGCCGTAAAAAGTAATCGTCAGGAAATGATATCCTTTTTGTGTGACTTTTTTGCTTATGATTCCATATACAGCATAGAAAAAGCTTGCCAGAATTCCGCAGAGAATTCCTGTTATGCTCCAGGAAAGTCCATTGCTTTCCAGTACTCCGCTTACCAGTACACAGCCAATGAGTGCGAGTGTTACACAGGTCAGTTTGTGTCTGGTTACTGGTTCATGGAAGAATATAGCAGCCAGAAACAGAACAAAGACCGGAGACATGGCAAGTAACACGGCAGAAAGTGCAAGAGATCCTTTCGTAACGGAAATATTATAAAAGACACTGAGGGCGGTCATGCCGATCATGCCGCTTCCGATAAAAAGCCAGAAGTCACGCCGATGTACATAAAATAAATGTCGGTTATAGAATAGAATCCATATGCCAGTGATCAGAGCTGCAAGCAACATCCGGAAACTAATGATGGAAAAGTTGTCGAGCCCATCGTGTTCCAGTGTACGGACAAAGATTCCGGCAGCACCCCAGCAGATGCCGGAGAAAAATGGCAGTAACCAGGCGTATTTGGTAAGTTTCTGATTCATAAGTACCCCAATCCTTTGTAAATATAATAAATTAAGTATATCACAAAAACGGACATTGTTATGAGAACATGTCCGTTTTGTGCATTTTTATGAATCACTATAATCGATCAGAATTATCTTTCAAATGAATATATTCTGCTACAGACCGGTCAAAAGTCTTGATATGCTGGAACAGCCAGTCTACGACATTGCGCTTTACCTGTTCGATAAACTGATCATCAGGTCCTTCGTTTTCATTAAGATAATCATATAATTCCTGAATGGATTTCTTGAATTCTTCATGTTTGGCATGATGTGCGGCAAGTTCCGGGTAAGATACTTTTTTCTGCAGATCTTCTTCTTCCTGAAAATGGAAATTCGTATATTCATCAAGATAATCTAACATTTTGATTGCTTTGATCTTACTGTCACTGGATTCGCATGCTGCAACGAACTGCCGGATGCGGTCGATCAGTTCCTGATGCTGGGAATCGATGGTCTTGTTGCCTGTAATTAAGTTATCGTCAAATGTAATATTCATAGAGAAACCTCCTGTCTTTGATACGCATTGAATCCCAGTCCCGCGTAGTCTATAATGAATCATAGAAATTGTTATCAGCAGAGAAAAGGATTGGATTATGAAGTTACAACAGTTACAGATATTTCAGAACCTGACAGAAGAAGAACTGGAAAAAAGTCTTGTCTGTTCACAGGCTGTAGTAAAGAAATATCCGAAAGGTACCTATATTTTCCGCCAGGGTGATGCACCGTTAAAATTATATTTCATATTGGAAGGAATGGTTGAGCTTGGCAGTATCAACCTGAATGGCAAGATTACCCGAAGCAGTTATGTTACGGTGGGTGAGGAGTTTGGCGAAGTAGAACTATTTCTGCGCCAGTCTGCTTACTCCGGTTATGCAAAAGCAAAAAGTGAAGTATCGGTTCTGGAGGTTTCACAGAATTTCTTTGGCGGAAGATGCGAAAGAAATTGTGTACATCACAGTAAGGTTGTGTTCAATATGCTTCAGCTTTTTGCGGAAAAAGCAGAGAAACATAACCGTCAGATAGAAGTTCTTACCAGTGGGAATCTGCGTCAGCGTGTAGCGGCGTACCTGTTGGAAAACTGTGATCCGGACTACCGGGTTCGTCTGCATATGAACAGGGAAGATCTGGCAGTATATCTGAATACTACAAGACCATCTCTGTCGCGTATGCTGCTTACTTTACAGGATGAAGGTATCATCCGTCTTGTAGGCCGTAAGGTAATTGAGATCACGGATTATGAAAGGCTGCAGGAAGAAGAGTAATCAATAGTAATTAATCTTCTGCAACAAATACCTCTTTTCCTAATCCACAGATTGGACATACCCAGTCATCCGGAATATCTTCAAAGGCTGTGCCCGGTGCGATTCCGTTATCCGGGTCTCCTACAGCTGGGTCATATTCGTAGCCACATGGTTCACATACATATTTTTTCATAATTAAAATCTCCTTTTTATTAAAACTTAGTTGGTGTTAACTGGTGTTGTACAACTTATGTTGTGATTAGAGTATATAGCTTTTATAGAAAATAGTTTGTAACAAATGTTACGAAACAACAAAAAATGATAATTTGTTATATGGATTAAGATTGACAGAGATTAATTTTATAAATGAAGAAATATCGGCACAACAACTTCATATTGTCAGTATCTTTGAATGCAAAAATCAATACAGGGAATGCGTCTTAAGTATTCTTAACTATGCGCCACACTTTACCCGTCACAAAATTAAAAGTGCAACAGATTTCGTAAAAAAATATCACCAAAATTTAGACCACATTTCAAACATTTATTTTAACAAAATTACCTCTTTCATTTTCGCCTGTTATAGAGTATCATATTACTTGCACAATATCTTGTGCGGAAATGATGTTGAAAAAACAATATTTAGTAGTATTTGAGGGTGAGCACATACTACATCGGCAATAAAAACAAGAGAGGGATAAACATGAACGCAGAAATAAAGACGAACGTAATTAAGAGAAACGGCGAAGAGGTAGCCTTCGACCTGGAGAAGATCATTAATGCGATCAAAGGTGCAAACAAGGACGTCGACAAACTGCATCGGATGAATGAATATCAGATTATGGCAGTGGCGGACAACGTTGCAAAGAAAATTGAGGAATCCACTCATGCTGTCAATGTAGAAGATATACAGGATATGGTAGAGACCGGAATTATGGAACTGCGCGGCTATGAAGTCGCACAGAAATATGTGCGCTATCGTTATAAAAGAGAACTGATGAGAAAGACGAATACAACAGATAACGGAATTCTTGCACTTCTGGATCATATGAATGAAGAGGTGAATCAGGAGAACTCTAACAAGAATCCTGTGATCAACTCTACACAGCGTGATTATATGGCCGGAGAAGTAAGTAAGGACTTGTCAAGACGTGTCCTTCTTCCGGAAGAGGTTGTACGTGCGCATGAAGCGGGAATCATTCATTTCCATGATTCCGACTATTTCGCACAGAAAGAGCATAACTGTGACCTGATCAATCTTCAGGATATGCTTCAGAACGGAACGGTTATCAGTGAGACCATGATTGAAAAGCCGCATAGCTTCTTTACAGCATGTAATGTAACGACACAGATTGTTGCCCAGGTAGCAAGTAACCAGTACGGTGGACAGTCATTTACACTGGCACATCTGGCACCGTTTGTCGATATCAGCCGTAAGAAGATCCGCAGAAATGTAATCGCAGAGCGTGAAGAATGCGGAGAAGCTTTAGATGAGACAATTATCAATAAGGTGACAGAGCGCCGTTTAAGAGAAGAAGTAAAGAGTGGTATCCAGACAATTCAGTATCAGCTTATCACATTAATGACATGTAACGGTCAGGCACCATTTGTGACGATGTTCATGTATCTGGATGAGGTAGAAGAAGGCAGAACCCGTGATGACCTGGCTATGATCATTGAAGAAGTGATGATTCAGAGAATGCAGGGAGTAAAGAATGAAAAAGGTGTATGGATCACACCGGCATTCCCGAAACTGATCTATGTACTGGATGAGGATAATATTACAGAAGATTCCAAATATTGGCATCTGACAGAACTGGCAGCAAAATGTACCGCAAAACGTATGGTACCGGACTACATCTCTGCCAAGATTATGAAAGAGATGAAGAATGGAGAAGTATATCCTTGTATGGGATGCCGTTCGTTCCTGACGGTAGAAGACAGCCAGAGAAATCCGGACGGAAGCCATAAGTTCTATGGACGTTTTAACCAGGGAGTTGTAACGATCAACTTAGTTGATGTTGCATGTTCATCAGAAGGAGATATGGAGAAATTCTGGAAGATCCTGGATGAGCGTCTGGAATTATGTCACAGAGCACTGAGATGCAGACATGAACGTCTCCTGGGAACGGTTTCCGATGTTGCTCCGATTCTGTGGCAGAACGGTGCACTTGCAAGACTGAAGAAGGGTGAGACGATCGATAAATTATTATTTAATGGTTACTCCACTATTTCGCTTGGATATGCAGGACTTTATGAGATGTGTGTACGTATGCTTGGCAAATCACATACCGATCCCGCAGCAAGACCATTTGCAATGCAGGTAATGCAGAAGTTAAATGATAAATGTGAAGAGTGGAAAAAAGCAGAGAATATCAGCTATTCTGTATACGGAACACCGATGGAATCCACCACATACAAATTTGCAAAATGTCTGCAGAAGCGTTTTGGAATCATCAAGGGTGTAACAGATAAGAATTATATTACGAACAGCTATCATGTACATGTATCAGAGAAGATTGATGCATTCAAGAAACTGAAATTCGAAGCCGATTTCCAGAAGCTTTCACCGGGTGGAGCAATCAGTTACATCGAAGTACCGAATATGCAGAACAATATTCCGGCAGTACTTTCTGTTATGCAGTATATTTACAATAACATTATGTATGCAGAGCTGAATACAAAGAGTGATTACTGTGAATGCTGTGGATATGACGGAGAGATCCAGATTAAAGAAGATGAGAATGGAAAGCTGATCTGGGAATGCCCGAACTGTGGTAATCAGGATCAGGATAAGTTATTTGTGGCAAGAAGAACCTGTGGATATATCGGAACACAGTTCTGGAATCAAGGACGTACGCAGGAGATTAAGGACAGGGTATTGCATTTGTAAAACTGCAAGATATAAAGACAGTAAAAAGGCCTTTTAAGAAGTGAGAAAGCTTTTTGAAAGGCCTTTTTATATTGTATAAAGATAGCTTTTCAAAAGGGCATGCGTTATAATAAAAAAATATGGGGAAAAGAAAATGTCGACAGGAGGATTAAAAAATGACAAAAGATAATGAAAAGTATCAGGCATATGTTCAGATTTTAAATGAAGAGCTGATTCCTGCAATGGGGTGTACGGAACCGATCGCGCTGGCTTATGCGGCTGCAAAGGCAAGAGAAGTACTGGGATGTCTGCCGGACAGAGTCTGTATCGGAGCAAGCGGAAGTATCATTAAGAATGTAAAGAGTGTAATTGTGCCGAATACAAATCATTTAAAAGGAATACCGGCGGCAGCAGCAGCGGGGATTGTTGCAGGAAACGCAGAAAAAGAACTGGAAGTTATCTCCGAGGTAACAGAAGAAGAGACAAAAGAAATCGCAGAATTTCTTGAACATACAGAGATTACGGTAGAACATATCAATAACGGATGTGTATTTGATATTATTGTGGAGGTATTTCACGGGGAAGATAAGGCAAAAGTAAGAATTGCCAACTATCATACGAATATTGTAAGAATAGAAAAGAATGGAGAGATCCTGCTTAATGTACCGGTCGCAGGAGAAAGCGAAGAAGGACTGACAGACAGAAGTCTTCTGGATATGAAATCTATCTGGGATTTTGCAAATACAGTGGACATAGAAGATATCCGGGAAGTGATCGGACGTCAGATAGAATATAATTCTGCAATTGCGGATGAAGGATTGAAAGGAAATTACGGAGCAAACATCGGAAGTGTTCTTCTGGATACTTATGGAAACGATGTACGTACCAGAGCAAAAGCACGTGCGGCGGCAGGTTCCGATGCGCGTATGAACGGATGTGAGCTTCCGGTTGTGATCAATGCGGGAAGCGGTAATCAGGGAATGACCTGTTCTCTTCCGGTTCTGGAATATGCAGATGAATTACAATCCGGAGAGGAAAAGACATACCGCGCACTGGTCCTTTCGAATCTGGTCGCAATCCACCAGAAGACGGGAATCGGGCGACTGTCGGCATATTGTGGTGCAGTAAGTGCGGGTGCGGCAGCCGGAGCCGGAATAGCATATCTTTGTGGCGGTGGTTATGAAGAAGTGATCCATACAGTGGTAAATGCTCTGGCAATTGTATCCGGTATGGTATGTGATGGTGCAAAAGCATCCTGTGCTGCAAAAATCGCTTCATCTGTAGATGCCGGGATTCTTGGATATAATATGTATTTAAGAGGGCAGCAGTTCTATGCCGGTGACGGAATCGTTACAAAAGGAGTAGAGGCAACGATCCAGAATATTGGTCGTCTCGGAAAAGATGGTATGAAAGAGACTAATGAAGAGATCATTAAGATGATGATCAGTGACTAGGGAGAGTATACAGATTATGAATTACGGAAATATCAAAGAGTGTGATATTGCAGACGGACCCGGCGTAAGAGTCAGTTTGTTCGTATCAGGCTGCAGACATCACTGCAAAGGCTGCTTTAATGAAGAGACATGGGATTTCGGATTCGGCCAGCACTATACAGAAGAGACAGAAGCAGAAATATTAAGATTGCTGGGGGCTGGTTTTGTCCAGGGGTTTACGCTTCTGGGTGGTGAACCGTTCGAACCGGAGAACCAGGTGGAACTGGTAAAGCTCCTTAAGAAGATAAGAGAAACTTATCCGCAGAAAGATATCTGGTGTTACAGTGGGTATCTTTTTGACCGTGATATGGTTCCGGGAGGATGTGTCCATACAGATGTGACAGAGGAGATGCTGTCGTATATTGATGTACTGGTAGACGGAGAATTCAAGGAAGAATTAAAAGATGTAACACTGGTGTTCAGAGGAAGCCAGAATCAGAGAATCATTGATGTACAGGAAAGCCGGAATCAGGGAACAGTTGTGCTTAAGGATTTTTAACAAAATATAGAAATCTACAGGACCTGCCACTGGCAGCTCATTACGGATGCTTTGGCCGCTGGCAGGTCCTCTTGCATACTTGGGTATAAAAAGGGCAGGAGATTATTTCTCCTGCCAGATGCGTAACATCTTGATGATCTTTTCTTTTTCTGTTACAGAAAAACCACGGAATACATTCAGCATCTCATCATTTAACTGATGCTCTTTCTCATCCAGAGGAGGAATATCTCTTCCGGCATCCAGAATAGTATCCACGGATACGTTGCAGAGCTTAGAGTAATAAAGAAGAACTCTTAAATTAAGCTTTGCTCGATTGTTTTCGACATTACTGACGAAAGGAACAGTACAGTTCAGATCTTTGGCAACCTGTTCCTGAGTGATTCCACGCTCACTCCTTAATTGTTTCATTTTTAATCCCACTTTTGAAAAATCCACTTCGTTCATTGCAAGGCTCCTTTTAATATGTAATGTATAACGAATTTATATAAGTATATATTATTATAAATCTTGGCAATAATCAATACAGAAAAATTTACTTTTTGAATTAAAGATAGTATAATTAAACCAACTTATACAAAAGACAGGATGATAAGACAGAAAAAAGGAGGCAAAATTATGTTAACATGTATTTATGTAGTCGAGAAGATTGATGGTGATTACGCAGAACTCAGACGTGTCGATGCACTTAAGCATGATCCGGAAGAAACCAAGACGGTGGCAAGAGCATTGTTGCCGGGAGATATCATGGAAGGAAATAAGCTTTTATATGAGAATCTGCAGTACCGGATCATCGTCGATTAAAAGAATAAAATACCAAAGAGAACAGATATATCAATTTTGAATGATGATACATATAAAATTGAGATACAAAATTAAATAACGAAAAAAGGAGTGTAACGGCTAAAAAAAGTTGTTACACTCCTTTTTTGTTGCTATGTGTTCAAAAGAAGTGGCAGGTAGCAGGTTTTCTATACTATAGGTGCATAAAGAGCCGCTATTTACGGAGAATGCAATATACAATTAATATAAAATGTCGTTTTTTGGAGATGAGACAATGAGGACATTTTATCAAGAAGAAAATTGAAGAAAAATATCGTTTTGTAGAAAAAGACGGGAAATGAAAAATAAAAATTGTGCATTTTCCTTGTGAAAAAAAGGACGAAGATTGGAACTACCATTTTGACGTGGAAATTTGATGAGAAAAACGGAAAAATTAAAATAAATAAAAGTAAAAATACACAAAAAAATAATAAAAAATTAAGCAAAATGACCATTAGACAAAATGATTGACATTTTCAAAAAATGGCTGTAAACTAGCAAAAAAATTATGAAGGAAGGGGATAGTACGGAAAAGCTTGTTGAAAGCCTTGTTAAAGAACTTAACTGTGAAACCGTATTTACGATCCCGGTATTTGGAGGAATCGCTGTTGACGAAGGTGTTGTTGTAACTTGGATCATCATGGCGGTTCTTACTATTCTCAGTATAGTATTCGTAAGGAATCTAAGTATAGAGAAACCGGGAAAGGTACAGCTTATGCTGGAATCAGTGATCGGCTGGGCACAGGATTTCTTTGAAGGTATTATAGGAAAAGAAAACAAGGGCTATATTCCATATCTGATGACGGTTGCACTTTATCTGGCAATATCAAATGTCATCGGACTGTTAGGATTCAAGCCTCCGACAAAGGACATGAACGTAACAATCGCACTTGCTGTTATGAGTATGTTCGTGATCGAGTGGTCCGGTATCCATAGAAATGGTCTGGTTCACTGGTGCAAACATTTTGCAAAGCCAGTGCCGATCGTAGCACCAATCATGATACTGGAGATCGTGATCCGTCCGCTGTCGCTTTGTATGCGACTGTTTGGTAATATGTTAGGCGGATTTGTAGTCATGGAACTGATCAAAGAGGTCGTTCCGTTAATCGTGCCGATACCGTTTAGTTTTTATTTTGATATATTTGACGGATTATTACAGGCATATGTATTCGTATTCTTAACTGCATTATTTATGACAGAAGAGATGGAATAAGACGAATCAGACATTTACAACATTTAGTATAAGAAAACTTAAGACAAGAAAAGGAGAACAAATTATGAGTGGAACAATTATCGCAATTGGAGCAGGTATCGCAGTACTTACAGGTATCGGAGCCGGTGTTGGTATCGGAATCGCAACAAGCAAAGCAGTAGATGCTATCGCAAGACAGCCGGAAGCAGACGGAAAGATCAGAACTTCCCTGATCCTTGGTTGTGCACTTGCAGAGGCAACCGCTATTTACGGTTTCATTATCGCACTTCTGATCGTCCTTCTTTTGAAATAATGTTTGCTGACGATAACAGATTAAAAGAAGGGAAAGGCAGGTAGAGATATATGCTGAGAATAGATTTTAATCTGGTACTGACGATCATCAACCTGATCGTTCTGTATCTGATTCTCAGAAAATTCCTGTTTCGCCCGGTCATGGACATTATGGAAAAGCGGGAAAAGATGATTGCAGACGGAATCAGCCACGCGAATGAAGAGCAGGACAAAGCCCATGCTCTGAAGAAACAGTATGAAGATGCACTGAATGGAGCAAAAGAAGAATCCACAAAGATGATCGAACAGGCGAAACTGGATGCAAAACAGGAATACAACCAGATCCTGAACGAGGCTAACGAAAAGGCAGACAAGGTTATGAAGACAGCAAGAGAAAGCCTGAATCAGGAAAGAGAACAGGCCTTTGATGATATGAAGGCACAGGTTGCAGGGCTGGCAATGGATGCTGCGAAGAAGATCTTACTTGAGAATGCAGACAGCATAAGCAGCGCAGATGCATATGACCAGTTTTTGAAAGATGCAGGTGATGCCCATGACAGCGAAGAATAGAAAAGAAGCAGAGCCGGTATTCTGCCAGGTGGCAGCCCTCCGCTATGCGAAAGTTCTGAGTGAACTTGGAATTTCGAAAGAAACTGTCCGGGAGGCAGGATCCATTTTCGAAACATCACAGGAATTAAAGGCAGCACTGGTCAATCCAGTGATCACAAAAGAGACAAAACACAACATTATTGATAAAGTATTTCCGGAAGAAATGCGTACCTTTCTGAAGGTTGTCTGCGATCATGGCAAGATGACGATCGCAGAACAGATCTTTGCGGCATACGAAGAGTTACAGAATCAGGCAGCAGGAGTTAAGACAGTGTATCTTCGTTATACAGCACTTCCAAGTGAAGAACAAAAGAAACAGATGGGTGACTTTATCAAGAAGAAATACGGTGCCGGAGACATCAAATGGGTTATGGCAGAAGACAAGGCACTGATCGGCGGATTCATCCTGCAGGTTGACGGAAAAGAATATGACTACAGTGTGCAGGGCCGTCTGAACCGCTTAGAGCGGAAATTAACGAATTAACATGGAGGTGAAGGAATTGAGTGCAATCAGCTCAGATGAAATTATCTCTATATTAAAAGAAGAGATAAAGAATTATGATGTAATAAGCAGAGATCAGGAAGTTGGTACCGTTATCTCTGTTGGTGATGGAATCGCCTCCGTATACGGAATCGACCACGCAATGTATGGCGAGATCGTCACATTGGAGACTGGTCTTAAGGGTATGGTACAGGATATCAAGGAAAATGAGATCAGCTGTATCCTGTTCGGAGATGATTCAGAGATCAAACAGGGCACAAAAGTGTGCCGTACAGGTAAAAAAGCAGGTATTCCGGTAGGTGAAGGCTATATCGGAAGAATCGTAGATGCTCTTGGAGCACCAATCGACGGAAAAGGTGAGATCAAAGCCGACGGATATCGTCCGGTAGAGAATGAGGCACCGGGAATCGTTGACCGTAAGTCGGTAAGCGTTCCGCTTGAGACAGGTATCCTTTCAATCGATTCCATGTTCCCAATCGGACGTGGACAGAGAGAGTTGATCATCGGTGACAGACAGACAGGTAAGACATCCATTGCAACCGATACGATCATCAACCAGAAGGGCAAAGATGTCATCTGCATTTATGTGGCAATCGGCCAGAAAGCATCTACCGTTGCCAAGTTAGTAAACACGCTGACAAAGAACGGTGCAATGGATTATTCCATCGTACTTTCTTCGACAGCAAGCGAGTCCGCATCGCTGCAGTATATTGCACCGTATGCAGGAACCGCATTGGCGGAGTATTTTATGTATAAAGGAAAAGACGTCCTGATCATTTACGACGATCTTTCCAAGCACGCGGTAGCTTACCGTGCATTATCCCTGTTGCTGGAGCGTTCTCCGGGACGTGAGGCTTATCCGGGTGATGTATTCTACTTACATTCCAGATTGTTGGAGCGTTCAAGTAAATTGAGCGACGCTTTGGGCGGTGGTTCTATTACAGCACTTCCAATTATTGAAACACAGGCAGGTGATGTATCTGCATATATCCCTACCAATGTTATTTCTATCACAGATGGACAGATCTTCCTGGAAAGTGACCTGTTCAATTCCGGTATGCGACCAGCCGTAAACGTTGGACTTTCTGTATCCCGTGTAGGTGGTGCCGCACAGACAAAGGCAATGAAGAAAGCAGCCGGAACGATTCGTATCGATTTGGCACAGTACCGTGAGATGGAAGTGTTCACGCAGTTCAGTTCCGATCTGGATGAAGCCACGAAGGAACAGCTGCAGTATGGTAAAGGCCTGATGGAATTATTGAAGCAGCCACTTTGCCATCCGATGAGTCTTGCGGATCAGGTCATCACACTGGTGACAGCCAACAACCGTCTGCTCTTGGATGTTGAGACAAAACAGACAAAGGATTTCCAGCTTCGTCTTCTGGATTTCTTCCATGCGGAGCATAAGGACATCGTGGATGAGCTGAACAACAACAAAGTGCTCAACGAAGAGTTGACCGAAAAAATCGTAGCAGCAGTCAAAGAATTTAAAAGCAGGTGATAGAACATGGCAAACACGAAGGAAATTCAAAAGCGGATGAAAAGTATCCAGGATACCATGAAGATTACGAGTGCCATGTATATGATATCGTCCGCAAAACTGAGAAGCGCCAAGCAGAAACTTGAAAATACAGAGCCGTATTTCTATTCTCTGCAGGCGGCAATCTCCCGACTGCTTCGTCATATTCCGGATGCAAAAAGCCGTTATTTTAATCAGCATGAAGAGATACCGGACAATGAGAAAAAGCGTGGTTATATCGTGATCACCGCAGACAAAGGTCTGGCCGGAGCTTATAACCATAATGTCATTAAGATGGCACATGAGCTTTTTGCACAGGGTGAAAACAACAAGCTTTTTGTTGTGGGAGAACTGGGACGTCAGTATTTCGCAAAGGAAGGTCTCGCTGTAGATTCGGAATTTCATTATACGGTACAGAACCCGACACTCCACCGTGCCCGTGTCATCACAGACCGTGTCATGGAACTGTATGATGCCGGAGAGTTGGACGAGGTATATATCATCTATACCAAGATGGAGAATTCGGTTACAATGGAGACAGAGAAGATGCGTCTTCTTCCACTGGAAAAGGAAAAGTTCATGCAGACTCCGATTGATATCTATCAGGAGGAGATCAAGGCAGAGACATCTATGGAGGATATCCTTTACCACATCGTTCCAAACTATGTAACCGGATTTATATATGGTGCACTGGTAGAATCTTTCGCCAGTGAGCACAATTCCCGAATGATGGCGATGCAGACTGCGACAGACAGTGCAAAAGATATGTTGCAGATGTTGTCCATCGAGTATAACCGTGTGCGTCAGGCTGCCATTACCCAGCAGATTACAGAGGTAATCGGCGGAGCCAAAGCACAGAAGAAAAAGAGAAAATAGGAAGGATTGTGAAAGCAGAATGAAAAAAGGAAAGATCGTACAGGTCATGGGACCTGTAGTTGATGTAGAATTTGAAGATAATGACCTTCCATATATCAAAGATGCACTGGAAGTTGACAATGACGGAAAGCGTTGTGTCATGGAAGTTGCACAGCACATCGGAAACAACACCGTGCGTTGCATTATGCTGGCAGCCAGTGAAGGACTTCACAAAGATATGGAAGTAACAGCGACAGGAAGCGGTATTGAGGTTCCTGTTGGTGAGGGAACACTTGGACGTCTGTTCAATGTTCTCGGAGATACATTAGACGGCGGCGAGAGCTTAGAGGGTGAGAAACACTGGTGTATCCACAGAGATCCACCATCTTTTGAGGATCAGAGCCCGG
>OHWR01000379.1_pt1 | contig 23092 bp, 22 predicted proteins | sample 1579771 | NCBI WGS metagenome assembly OHWR01 (sample SAMEA3882542, study PRJEB24775) | human gut metagenome | biome: human-associated habitat; feature: intestine environment; material: feces | place: Netherlands | collected 2009/2010 | reverse complement strand
AGATCAAGGACGCCATCCTGTCCGGACAGGTGGCCGAGGGCGAGGCGCTGCCCAGCATACGGGCGCTGGCCAAGGATCTGCGCATCAGCGTCATCACCACCAAACGCGCCTATGACGAACTGGAAAACGAGGGATTTATCTACACCCTGCCCGGCAAGGGTTGCTTCGTGGCGGAGCGCAGCACGGAGCTGCTGCGGGAGGAAAATCTCAGGAAAATAGAGAGCCACATGCAGGAGATACGGCGGCTGGCCAACGCCTGCCGCCTGACGGAGCAGGAGCTGGACGACATGTGGCGCTTGCAGAAGGAGGAAGCAGAATGAACGCATTGGAGATACGCGGCCTGACGAAGCGGCGGGGCGATTTTGCCTTGCAGGGGCTTGACCTGACGCTGCCCGCCGGCTGCATCATGGGACTGATCGGCGAGAACGGTGCAGGCAAGTCCACCACCATACGGCTGATCCTGAATGCTCTCAGCCGGGACGGGGGCACCGTCGCCGTTTACGGCAAGGACAACCGGGCGCTGACCCCATTGGAGCGGGAGGACATCGGCGCGGTGCTGGACGAGGTAGGGCTGCCGGAGTACATGACCGCCCGGCAGATCGGCCGCATGATGGCGGGCATTTTCACCCGCTGGCAGCCGGAGGTGTACCGGGGCTATCTGCGGCGGCTGGCGCTGCCGGAGGATAAGCCCTTCAGGGACTTTTCACGGGGCATGAAGATGAAGCTGGGGCTGGCGGCGGCGCTGAGCCATCAGCCGAAGCTGCTGCTGCTGGACGAGGCCACCAGCGGCCTTGACCCGGTGGTGCGGGACGAGATACTGACCATCTTCGCGGACTTCACCCGGGACGAGGAGCACGCCGTGCTGATCTCCAGCCACATCGTCAGCGATCTGGAGAAGATCTGCGACTACATCGCGTTTCTGCACAAAGGGCGGCTGCTGCTGTGCGAAGAGAAGGATCGGCTGACGGAGGCGTACGGCATCCTGCGGGGCGGTGCAGAGGACATTGACCCGGCGGCGGTGTGCGGACGGCACGCCACGCCCTATGGCACGGAGTATCTGGTGCGGCGCAGCGCCGTGCCCGCCGGTATGGCGCTGGGACAGGTGAACATCGAGGATCTGTTCGTGTTCATGGCAAAGGAGGCGTGAGATGAAGGGATTGTTTTATAAGGAGGCGCGGAGTCTGTGGCACTTCGGCAAGACGTATCTGCTGATGCTGGTGATTTTTCTGGGGCTCGCCCTGTACCAGTCCACGGACAGCAGCGGTGGCGCGGTGTGGATGCTGTATCCCATATTCTTCGCCGGGACGCTGCCGGCGTCGCTGATCGGCGACGATGAAAAGAGCGGCTGGCTGACCTACTGCGATACTCTGCCCGTGACCCGGCGGCAGATCGTGACGGTCAAGTACATCACCTGCCTTGTCACGGCGGCGGCAGTCTGCCTGCTGGCGGTGCCGGTGGTGCTGCTGCGGCACGATACCGTGGCGGCCATGCCGTTTCTGGCGATGATGGCTCCGGTGGGACTGATCGTCCCCTCGGTCATGCTGCCCACCACCTACAAGCTGGGCGCCACCAAGGGGCGCGTGGTGTATATCGTCATGCTGATGGTCATGGCGGGGGTCTGTGTGCTGCTGGTAAACCTGTCCAAGGAGTCCGGCGCGCCGGCCACGCTGTCTCCGCTGGCGACTACGGCCATCTCGCTGGCGGTGTTCATCGGCAGCTGGGCGCTGTCCGTGAAGTGGTTCAAGGCCCGGGAGCTGTAAATAGAGCAGAGGGCGGCGATTACCCGCCGCCCTCTGAAAAAATTGCAGGAAAAACAGGAAATGGGTGTTGACATTCTGCGCGGTACTTGCTATAATAAGCAAGCTTGAGTTCCAAGACGAAAGCGCACATGGCCAAGTAGTTCAGTTGGTTAGAACGCCAGCCTGTCACGCTGGAGGTCGAGGGTTCGAGCCCCTTCTTGGTCGCCATATATGCTGCTGTAGCTCAGTAGGTAGAGCGCATCCTTGGTAAGGATGAGGTCGGCGGTTCGAATCCGCCCAGCAGCTCCAAAAAGAATTACCGGTATAGATGCGTCTGGCGCAAAGCTAGGCGCATCAACCGTTTCCGGGCTTTTTCGAGCCCGGATTTCTTCTTTTAAACCATAGATTTTTATGGAGGTTTCGGAGCAACTGACCGGATTTGAACTGGAGGATCTCATGTCTTGGACAGTTTCCAACCTCCAGCGCCCTTTTAGAGAGGACTTTTCTCTCGAAAAAAGCGGCATCATCGCAGAAAAAGGATCACAAATATTTGGGCGTCGTTTTGTCGGCTTTGACAGGCCGAAAAAGCGGCGCCCTTTTTCAATTTCTAAAAGGGCGCTGGCTGCAGCGTCTGAAACGGCAGGCCGGAGAAGACCTCTCCGACCTTATTTTTTACAACAGGAGGATCGCTCACATGGACACCCAAAACACAAGCCGTCAGCTCCGCTACCTTGAAGAAGTCCGTATTCCTCTGCATCGTGCAGGCTTTGGAACCCTGCCAGTGGAGGGAGAGCAGTTGCCTGTCCTTTGGAACGGCGCACCCCTCTGCCGCATCACCGGCAAGGGCAGCGTGTTCTATCGTCGGGAGGACGCGGACACGCCCCAGGCAGAGGATGCCCTGTATCGCGTCGAGGACATCGCCGCGAAGACGCTGGAGTATATGACCGCTATGGAAACCGGCCCGCAGCTCAAAGCCAGCGGGCTGGATGGCGACTACCGCATCCTCGCTGACTTTGGCGGCACGGTGCTGGCAGGTACTCCAAGCAAACACGCCGTCGCAATCGCTATATTGGTGGAGCAAGCCAGTATATCCGCAGAACAGGGCTGCCAAGGAAAGAGGCAGTTTTTTAGAGCAAGATTCTACCGAGGTGTCAGATTTCGCATTTCGCTCATTCTGTCCCATCGGAATCTTGTTGGAGAGTGCCTTCCCCAAACCTTGTTGTACGCAGCCTGACGGCTGCGGCAACATCGCCCAGCGAAGAGCTTTGCAAGCTCTATCGCCGCGCAAGGTTTTGAAAATCGCCTGAGCTGAAACCAGCTCCCGCAGCCAGCACAGAAAAGTTTTTCTCACCGGCATACTCAACAAACGGCAGATTTCTGTCCGTTGTAAATTGAGGGGCTTCCAAATCAGCCAGCCCTTCCCGTGCCGGAGCTGGTAACAGTTTGACCCCGGCGGCACGGTTTTCCTTGACAAGTGAATAGCTTTTTCAGGCAACAAGCTCTCTGTGATAGCCGAGCCGAAGGACGCGCCAGACCTCCCGCATGGGAGCAAGCGAGCAACGCCAGCTTCGGGAAAGCCGGGTCGTTCCCGGTTGGCGATGACAGCAGAGGGCAGCTACTCCCCATCTGGGATCGTCCGAGCGTGATAACAACCGTCGCAGACCATCCGATGAAAGGCCGCATCAGTAAATTGCGGGCGTGAAGCGAGTGCCGAGAACATCAGGCAGTCTGAACAGGCAGAAGAATTTGAAAGCAATTTTTTTACAAAACAAGTGAAAGGAGATGAAGCCAATGCCCCACAAAAGGTATGACACGCCGCACCGCAGCCGTGTTGTCAAGACCCGCATGACCGAGGAAGAATACGCGGACGTTGCTGCCCGCCTTGCGTCCTACGGCATCAGTCAGTCCGAGTTTATCCGCCGCGCCATCCGGGGTGCTACCATCCGACCCGTCGTCACCGTTTCCCCGGTGAATGACGAGCTGCTGTCCACCATCGGGAAGCTGACCGCCGAATACGGCAGGATCGGCGGCAACCTCAACCAGATCGCCCGTGCCATCAATGACTGGCACAATCCCTATCCTCAACTTGCGGTAGAGGTACGGGCGGCGGCTTCCGATCTCGCCGCTTTGAAGTTTGAGGTTCTGGAAAAGGTAGGTGAGGCCGTTGGCAACGTTCAAACATATCAGTTCTAAAAACGCCAACTACGGCTACGCTGAAAAATATTTGACCTTTGCGCACGACGAGTTCACCATGAAGCCCACGCTGGACGCAGACGGGAGGCTTGTGCCGAGAGAGAATTACCGTATTTCCACCCTGAACTGCGGCGAGGAAGATTTTGCGGTTGCCTGTATGCGCTCCAACCTCCACTATGGCAAGAATCAGAAGCGCGAGGATGTCAAGATCCGGTGCCGCGTTGATGGGAAAAGAGAGAATTCAGCGATTCTTTTTAGCTTCCAGAAAGTCGTTCAGTTCGGAATTGATGACATCCGTGATGAACATGTGGCCCGGGGCATGGGTGATAGCAATGGGTGGCTTCGCATTTTCGACCGCCGCCTGCGGCGTCACGCCGCAGGGCCAGAACACGGGAATCTCACCCTCGTAGAAATCAACCGCCTCGCCGTAGTCTGGCTTCATCACATCGGCAACGCCGACCTCGGCGGCGTCGCCCATGTGGACGGGTGCGCCGTGGACATTCGGCATTTTGACGGTGATGTCATACGCCTTTTTGGCGTTTTCCGGCGTCATGGGGCGCATAGAACAGACCATGGGGCCGCAGAATGGACCGGCTGGCTCGGTCATGATATTGGTCTTGAACATCGGTACATTGCGACCCTGCGCGATGTGGCGGATCTCGATACCCTCGCGCATGAGCGTTTCCTCGAACGAGAATGAACAGCCGATCAGGAAGCCGACATAGCCCTCTTTCCAGTAGTCGCGCACATCGGTCAGCTCCTTGCCATCCCACTTGCCATCGCGGTAGATGCGATACTTGGGAATGTCGGTGCAGATGTTGCCGCCTTCGCCTATGTCGTGCGTCTCGGGCGTACCCCGGATGATCTCAAGGATCGGGCAGGGGAAGGGGTTGCGCTTGGCAAAGTCCTCAAAATCTCCCGCGTATTCCGGCGGAAGGATGATAAGGTTGGCCTGTGCGTAGCCGCGACACATACCGGCGGTTGGAAAGTCGATGACACCCTCGCGGATGAGCTTGCGAATCTCGCCCGGCTTCTTATTGATATAAGGGGTAATATCAAAGGCCATGTGTCGTTCCTCCTATTACTATTATTTTTTGCGTTTTAGGGCTGTGTCAGCGATTCATGGCGCTGCACAGGCAGCGCAGCGTAGCGCGCTGGGCAAGCAGCGCCTCCTGTGCGTCAGTGATGGACACCTTTTCAAAGCGCACCCTGTCGCCCATTTTGAGTTGGGCGAGGATGCGGAAGTCCGCGGAGATGACGTTGGCGATCTTCGTGTAGCCGCCGGTGGTCTGGCGGTCGGCCAGCATGATGATCGGCTTGCCCGCCGACGGCACCTGAATCGCGCCGAAGGCAATGCCGTCGGAGATGATGTTGCCGTCCTTGATGTGTTCGATCGGTTCGCCGTCAAGGCGGCAGCCCATGCGGTCGAACTCCGGCGTAAGGGTGTAAACGCTGCTGAGAAAGGTCATAATGCCAAGCTCGGTAAAGGCGTCGTCCTGTGGGCCGAGCACGACGCGAAGCTTATACTCTGCGCGCGGCACGAACTCAGGTGAAATGTGGCGCAAGCTGAGGTTCTTGAGGTCGGTTCTGGGCGCGCGGAAGGCGATGACATCGTCCTTTTGCAGCTTGCGGCCCTGATAGCCGCCGATCTTCGCTTTCATGTCCGTTGAGCAACTGCCCATGACCGTGGGGATATCGAGTCCGCCCGCGAATGCCACGAAAGCGCGGCAGCCGGTGCGCAGCATGGTGAAGCGCAGCGTCTGACCCGCGTTCACGGGAACGGCGCGGTAGGTGTCGATGCTCTGACCATCGAGCGTTGCGCCGAGGTCGCCGCCGGTGATGGCGATGATGTTGGGCGCATCAAAGCGGATGTGGGGGCCCATCATCGTGCATTCGAGCACGGCCTCGCCCTCATCATTGTCGACGAGGATGTTGGCGATAGACGCGCTGCGCGGATCCATCACGCCGGAGACGGACACACCGTACTGTTGGTAGCCGATGCGGCCGAGATCCTGCACGCTGGTGAGCATGCCGGGGCTGAGAATGGTAATGCTCATGCCTGCTCCGTCTCCTTTCTCGGGTAGGTGTGGACCGTATATCCACCGGAAGCCTCCAGCGCGGCGATACGGTCAAATTCTGCCTGGTCGATGGCGTAGAATTTGATGTACTGGCCTGCCTTGGGCAGGATGGGAACGGCACGGTCAGGGTCGTACATGCGCACGGGTGTACGGCCGATAAGCTGCCAGCCGCCCGGGGAGTCGATGGGATATACGCCCGTCTGGCTGCCGGCGATGCCGACGCTGCCGGCGGGAATCCTGACACGAGGTTGGGCAAGGCGCGGCGCGGCAATTTCCTCGCTCATGCCGCCAAGATAGGTGAAACCGGGGGTAAAGCCCAGCATATAGATGAGATATTCCGTGGAGGTGTGAATTCGGATGACCTCCTCAGGCGTTTTATGACTGTGTTCGGCAACAAAGCCAAGGTCGGGGCCCATTTCCTCCCCGCCGTAGAGCACGGGGATCTCCAACACATCGCTTGGCGGAATTCGGATGTGGTCAAGCTGATTGATCAGGCCCTTGAGCTTTTTGACGAGCGCAACGTAGGGAATGACCTCAGGGTCATAGTGAACCATCAGCGAGCGGTAGGTCGGAACGAGTTCCACGATCCCGGAGAGTTTGCTCTCGGTGAGCGCGATGCTGAACGCGCGAATCTGCGCGTTGATGTGCTCACTGATTTCGTTGCCGAATTCTACGGTTACGGCTGAATCACCGCTGAGCAGGAATCTAACATCGGACATATCGTTCTCCTTTCAAGCGGAGCCGGCCTGCGGAACAGACCGGCTCGCAGAATGGTGTAGGTTCGTTACGCGAAGAGTTTGGTAAGGTTGGGCAGCGCCGTGACAGCAAGGTAGCCTGCGACACCGACCACGCACCAGCCAAGGACCTGCAGCCACACGGGGTGCTTGTACTCGCCGACGATGGACTTCTTGTGGCAGCCGAGCAGCACACAGCACAGCGAGATCGGCAGGATCAGACCGTTGAGAGCACCGGCCAGGATGACCATGCGCTTCGCGCCGCCGAGGATCGCCATAACAAGCGTGGAGAAAGCGATGAAACCGACGATGAACCACTTGTCGTTCTTGGCGATGAAGGGGTGAACAGTCTTGAGGAAGGAGACGGAGGTGTAGGCCGCGCCGATGACGGAGGTGATACCGGCGGAGAATAGCGCGAGACCGAAGAGACGGTAGCCGATATCGCCGGCAGCAAGGCGGAAGGCCTCGGCTGCGGGGTTGGCAGCGCCGGTGACAGCCGCGACGTTTTCAACCACAACGGCCGTACCGGCCGTGCAGACGCCGAGCACGCACAGGAACAGCAGGATACGAACGCTGCCCGAGACACAGATGCCGGTCAGGACGGACTTGCGGAAGTGCTTGACTTCTTCCGGCTTGCCGCCCCAACCCGTGTCAAGCAGCTTGTGTGCGCCCGAGAAGGTAATGTACCCGCCGCAGGAGCCGCCGAGCAGCGTGACCATGACGGGGATAAGCGCTCTGGGATTCTCGGGGGTAAAGATATGGACAACCGCATCGCCGACGGGGGGCTTGGCCATAAACGCTACGACCAGCATGACGACGATAATAATGCCGCCGAGGATCTGGGCGACCCTGCCAACGATGTCGTTTGCCTTCTTGGAAAGGAAAATGCAGATGGCAAGCACGCCACCGATGATGACGCCGGCCTTTTCGGGAATGCCGATCATGGCATTGAAACCGAGTGACACGCCGCCGGCATTGCCGATATTGAACACAAGACCACCAAGCACAACAAGCACGACAAGCAGATAGCCGAGACCGGGAAGGACCTTATTGGCAATCTCCTGACCGCGCAGGCCGGAAACGCCAACGATAGACCATACATTGGTCTGCGCGATCATATCCATGATGATGACGTAGACGATGACAAAAGCGAAAGAAGAAAGATACTTTGCGGTGAATTGCGAGATCTGGGTCATAAAGCCGGGGCCGATAGCGGATGTCGCCATCAGAAAGGCTGCGCCAAGGCTGACGGACAGTGAGCGCTTCTGGGTAGTTTCGTTACTCATAATCATCCTCATAAAATATTGCCGCGGTGCGGCAGATTGGGGGTGTTGGCCTTTGCGGAACGGAACAGATGGAAACGATGCTCTTTTTATACGATCTCGCGGATGGGGGCAATCTCCACGCCACGGGCGGTGAGCTGCGTGCGGATATTTTTAACGAATTCGACGGCCGAAGGGTTGTCACCGTGGACACAGATGGAGTGAGCCGCGATTTCGACCTCCTCGCCGGTGATGGCCGTGACCTTGCCCTCGGTGACCATGCGGACGGTGCGCACGATGGCCTCGTCCTTATCGTGGATGACGGCGCCGGGCAGCTTGCGTGGCACAAGCGAGCCGTCAGCCTGATAGGCGCGGTCGGCAAAGACCTCGTTTGCAACGCGCAAGCCCAACTGCTTGCCTGCATCAATCATCTTGCTGTTGGCAAGGCCAAGCAGGATAATGTTCTGGTCTACCTCGGCCATCGCCTCGGCGATGGCAAGTGCCAGATCCATGTCTTTACCAGCCATGTTGTAGAGAGCGCCATGGGGCTTGCAGTGCTGGAGCCTGATACCCTCTGCAGCAGCGAAGGCCATCAGCGCACCGAACTGATACTTGACATATGCCTTGACCTCCTTGGGCGAGACGACCATGTTCCTGCGGCCAAAGCCCATCAGATCGGGGAAGCCCGGGTGTGCGCCGATGGCGACACCTGCCGCCTTGGCTGCGGCAACGGTCTTTTCCATCACCAGCGGATCTCCCGCGTGAAAGCCGCAGGCCACATTGACAGAGGAAACATGCGCGATGACCTCGTTGTCGAGCCCGATGGTATACGCGCCGAAGCTCTCGCCGAGGTCGCTGTTGAGATCTACCTTGTACATACTGGAATACCCTCCCTTTCATAGTTGGTCTACAAGGTTTTTCGAGCAAACGGCGTTCCAATCGGAAAACATTGGTATTGCTCAACTTTTGAGTTTTGTTCATGGCTGTATTTCCAAAAACAAACCCTTCTAGATGTTCAATTCTTCTGTAACAAGCTTGATAGTTCCGAAACAAACTCTTGGCAACATGGCATCAAAAGTTTATTTTTTTGTTTAAACCATCCAATCTCAAAATATCGGTCCTTTTCCACAATAGGTAGTGTTACAACCGGCTTACAGCCAAAACGATTCAATGGCACGGTGCATGATTCTGCAGAGGGGATCAGACAGTAGCATTCAGTTTCGATCAAAAAGTTTAATAGCGCATCCTTGCTGTCTATCTGAACACTATTAAGAATAGAGCTAGGTATTTTCAGGATAGAAAGCAATTCTGGAACATCTATTTGGTTTTCTCCTGCGGCAAAAGTGTATTTACCTAAGGCTTTCAGTGAGACAGCTTTCTGCCCGGATAAGGCAAGTGGATGCCTGCTGCCAATTAGTACTACCATAGGAAGTAGTGCCAACGGCGTGTACTCAAGATTGTAATTTTTCATAAGGTGTCTAATGGTTTTCTGTGAACTAGAGGTACACATAGATATCCCGATGTCAGAAAGACCAACCTTGACATCATATGAGCTTTGTGAAATAGGTTGATGAACCAGTGAGAACTGAGGGTTCTTTTCTTGATATCTCTTATAGACCTGAGTAAAGGCGTATTCAGAAAAGGTTAGTGGATGGGTAGATATGCGCATTTTATATGAGGTATTTTTTAGCTTTTTTACAGATAACTGCCCCAACTGCTGATATGTAGAACAAACAATAGATGCCTTCTCATATACTTCCGCACCGAAAGGCGTGAGTGAAATGCCATGGCTTCTCCTGACAAAGAGGTTTCCACCGAGTTCTTCTTCCAGTAATCGAATGGATCGACTTAGGTTTGATTGTGACATATACAATTCAAAGGAAGCCTTGTTGATGGATCCGTGCTTTACAACAGAAATAAACTGGAACAGTTGTTCCATCTTCATGAAATCAGCCTCCCGTAAAAATGTCTTATACATTTCATTATACCACATCTCATAAAAAAGAGATATCGATATAAGAGCGAATAATTCTGTTTCCTTAGATATCCATGGGAAAAAATGTATGATACGATATAAATAAGCTGTCGGTGATGTGAACCCGAATGTTTTGGTGCATCCTCTGCTTTGGCCGCAGATGGCTTGTGCTTATCGGGAAGGTCAAACATCTCCGAAAACAAGCAACACTGTCGGCATGTGAACTGCGCACACCAGGCGAGAGCCGGAAAAGAATGGAGGGAATCGTAATGGTAGACTTGCTTATAAAAGGTGGTACTGTTGTAGACGGGGTCAATGGGACGAGCTATGTAGCTGATGTCGCAATAAGTGATGGGAAAATAGCTGAAATTGGCCAATTAGACGGAATAGAAGCGAATTATGAAATCGATGCCGTCAATATGATTGTGTGTCCCGGCTTTGTCGACAACCATTCCCATGGAGACTTAAATGCTTTGATTGACCCCAGAGCAGAGGACAAATTATTGCAAGGGATTACTACAGAAATAGGGGGGCAGTGTGGTGTATCACTGGCACCCATGGGGAATGAGCCAGACACAATGGCATGCAGGCTGATCCACTTTCGTAGCGAAGACGAGAAAGCAGCTTTGCTAAAACCCATGAGTTTCCCGCAGTTCATGGAGAAACTGGCGAAAACGCCTATGGGGCCCAATGTGGTATGTTACATGGGGCAGGGGGTAATTCGCTCCTATGTTATGGGTTATAAAGAGGGCGAGGCCACCCCACAACAATTGGAGGAAATGAAGCAGATAGTGCGGGAGGGCATGGAGGCTGGTGCTGCTGGTTTAACCACCGGGCTCATTTATCCCACAGGAAATCTAACAGGGACAAAAGAATTGACGGAATTGTGTAAAGCAATTGCACCTTATAACGGCATTTATTGTACCCATATGCGAGATGAAGCGGATCATATCATTGAGGCACTGGACGAAGCATTATATATCGCCCGCCATTCCGGCGTCCGACTGATCATTTCTCACCACAAAATTACTGGCGTTGATAATGTCGGGCTTTCCGAAAAAACATTATCTATGATTGATCAAGCGAACCTGTCCGGAATGGATGTATATCTGGATCAGTATCCTTATGATGCTGGTGCCACCACGCTAATGTCCGCACTGCCTCCCCAATATGTTGGAGATTCGCGTTTGCTTGTCCAAAATCTAAAGGACCCGGCATTTCGAGCAAAGGTCAAAGAGGATATAGAGTCCGCAAAAAAAGGCGGATTGGCAGCTGGGGCTGGTGGAATTGCCCATGTTATGATTGGCGGAATGGATTGTCATCCTAGCTATGTAGGGCGTTCTCCTGTTGAGATTGGCGAAGATGAAGGTCGTGATCCATATGATGTGTTGTTCGATGCTATTATTGAGAGCGATGCAGAGGCGAAAGGTATTTTCTTTAGCATCTCTCAAGATGATATGCTTCGTATTATGCGCCATCCCCGGACTATGTTTGGCACAGATTCGCCCCGTGCAACCTACTTCAATACATTTGGTCATCCCAGAGCATATGGCACCTTCGCACAGATATTAACAAAATATGTACGCGATGATAAGATTATAACTCTGCCTGAATTTGTGCGGCGAGCCTGCACGCTACCAGCACAAATCCTCGGCATAAAAAAGGGACAGATCAGAAAGGGTTACGATGCGGATGTCCTTGTACTTGACTTGGATCATATGAAAGCACTATCTAGCTATACAAACAGTGATGGTAAGAACAAGGGCTTTCGCTATGTCATAGTTAATGGTCGCATTGCTGTTGAAAATGACCATTGCACTGGGGAACTTGCTGGAAAACTGGTGCGGATTCGCCATAATGAACTTAAATAAGCAACGGTGTCACGCTGGAAAGGAAGGAGACACATATGAATTATTTAGCGGCGATAATTATCCCTGCCTATATTGCCTTGATGGTATTAATCATGGTTATAGTTGGTAGGAAATCTTCAAATAGCTTGAAAGACTATGCACTAGCTGGAGGCGGACTTCCTTGGTTTGTTACAGCGGGGACTATTGTCGCCTCTTTGATCGGCGGCGGCACGATGATTGGCTATGTGGGCAGTTACTATACCGTTGGCATGGAATGGGTATGGATGGGTCTCGGTTTGGCGAGTGCCATTCTTTTCATTGCGCTAGTAACCGGTTCTCGCATTAAAAATCTGAATCTCACATCTGTGGCGGAGATTTTTGCTGTGCGTTATGGGAAAAATGCCCGTTTGATTGCATGCCTGCTGATTATGATTGGCGACTTTGCGGTTTTTTGCGGTATGATCTCGTCTTTGGCAAGAATCTTAAGTGGTTATGTGGGGCTGTCGTATAACGTAGCAATGATTCTGTCTGTTGTAGTCTTCGTTATTTCTACCAGTTTGGGCGGATTTAAGGGAATGGCCTATACAGATGTAATTCAAAGCATTTTGATTGTTGTTGGTGTTGCGGTCGTCGGTATCATGGCATTTGTGAAAGCCGGTGGTTTCAGCGGCCTTTCAACTTTACCTGAAAACTATACGAATCCTTTTGCAACTAATATTCCTGCGATGACCATGATTGGTAATGTGCTGGCATTAGCTGGAATGAATTTCGTTAGCCAATCGGCTATTATTCAAAAGGTAAATGCTACCCGTTCTCCCGGCGATGCCAAACGCGCCTTGGTAGTTGTTGCTATCTGCCAGACACTTGTTGTGTCCTTGTTGATTAGTTCAATGGGATTATCCGCACGTGTGATTTTTGGCGGAAATATTGAGGTGGCAGATGATGTCATTGTTAAGTTATTAGGAATCATGCCTCAAGGTATTGCAGCTCTATATGCATCGGCCATTGCAGCTGCCATCTTGACTACTGCTAATGCTATGCTGATGTCTTCAGGACTTTGCTTTGCCAATGACATTCTAGGAACATTCAAGCCAGACCTGTCAGAAAAGAAGCGCGTTATGATGACTCGCGTCTTTGTTGTGTTTGCTGCTGTGCTGGGCTATGTACTGGTGCAGTATTCTCCGGATATCATTACTTGGATGATTCTAGCTTACACTATTCAGAACGCAATGATAATTCCAATGTACGCAGGGTTGCTTTCCAAGCGAGTCAGTGCTCGCGCTGGAACTATCTCGTTGGCTTTCTCCGGGGTTAGTATCCTTATTTGGGAGCTGGTAGGCCGCCCAATGGGCATACATTCCCTGTTTGTTGGATTGGCAGCGGGCCTGCTTTCTATCCTGATCGCTGGTGTGATAGATAAAACACCACTGACAGCGGAACAGTACGCTATGGTAGACGCATTCCGAAAAAACAAAAGCTTTACTTCTACACAGTGAAAGTATTCCATTTTGAAAGTAGACTGCGCACCTATGCTTTGTAAGTAACACATGGAGGCATGTATGAAACTGAAATTTAGTCCCAGTGTGGCGCAGATTCAAAAGGTCAGTTATGCCAAGGAAGAAGAGAAAAATTTCCTGCTGGACTGCGGTGACGGATGCAGTCCCTACGGTTGCTCGGAAAAGGTGGCGCAGGCGCTGAAGGATGCGGACATCCACGATGTATCTGTCTACCCCCACGGCTTTGCTTTGAAGGATGCCATTATCCGCCGTTGGCAAGCGCATGTGCCTCTGACCTATGATATGCTCTATCTGCACAACAGCGGCATGGACGCTATTGCCTGTGTCAACACGATCTTCGCTCGTCCCGGTGCGGCGGTGGTGGGTATCTGCCCACAATTCAGCGACTATCTACTTAGCGCCCGCTGCCACGGCTTTGTCTATCGGCCTGTGTATCTCAAGCAGGAAGAGAATTTCCGCTTAATACCTGAACGTGTCGTAGCTGCCATTGACAATGCTGTGTCGCTGGTGTATCTGGATAATCCCAATAATCCTACAGGGCAGAGTGTTACCCTGGATTCTATGCGGATGATCCTTGATAAGGCTAAAGAAGTTGGGGCTTGCGTGATATCCGATGAGGCCTATGGTGACTACCTTGCGCCGGAGGACTCTGCCATTACGCTGGTGAATGAGTATGACAATCTGATCGTCATGCGCTCCTTCTCCAAGGGCACCGGCCTTGCCGGTATGCGGGCGGCGTATGTGGCTGCCTCGCCGGAGATCATCACGCAGATCGATAAGGTCAGCAACCCCTACTGCATCAACGGCATCGGGCGGCGTCTGGCGGTTGCGGCACTGGAGGATGTCGATTTTATAGAAAGAAATCGCTGCAAGCTGTCCGCAGTAAAACGAAGGCTTCGGACACTTATGGGCAATTATCTCCAAATGGCGCAGACACTTGACAGCTGTTCTATTTGCTTACTGACTTTTCGAGACCCACAATACGACTTGGCAAAATTGTTTGCTTCACAAGGTGTAAAGGTTGTGGCTGGAACAGATTTTGAGGGATTGGGAAAGAATTCTGTGAGACTTCGCCTTCCACGAGAGGAAGACGAAGAAAGGTTGTTCCAAATCGTTCGAGATATTAATGCTGGCGTAAGTTCTTCCTTATAAAAATGGTAACCATCAGACCGTGTGTAACTGTCATAGCAGGAGGTGGCTGGACACACATGGGATGAGGGCGAGTTGCAAAGATAATGTATCTTCGCTTTTCCTGCTTTGTGGGCCGGGATCATTCCGTCCCACTTTGCAGGAAACCCTCCAGATACTGTCTACTGATTCGCCACTCCCGTCCTATCTTCATCGCTGGAATCAGTTGTTGCTCAATCATTTTCCTTATCTGCGGCTTGGTGGTCTTCAGCAGCACGGCGGTCTCGGCCAACGTTAATAGCTCAGTTACGCCTACGAGTCATCGTCCTTTCTCACGGCCAGGCTCTTCTTATCTTTGTATAAGGAGTTGTGCAGTCAGCACAGATCACGGCAGGGAAATCCCCAGTCACCGATTCCATTGGTAAGGATGAGGTCGGCGGTTCGAATCCGGCCAGCAGCTCAAAAAAGCACCGAAAACTTCGGTTTTCGGTGCTTTTTGTTGCAAAAATGTTGAAAACAGTACGGCTCAAGATGCGGGTCAACTACCTGACCCACACCCTGGGTGCCGTCTGTGCGCTTGCGGATGTTGCCCTCGCCGTTGGCGCGTTTCTTAGCCATATAGAATCAACTCCTTTCTTGGTAGCCACAACACATACCACAACTCCACGAAGAAAGCTGTTACTTTTTCGAGCATTGGAGTTTAACTCAACACTGCTATTCACAGGCGGAAGCAGTAATACATGAGGTTGATTTTCCTCTTTCCTTTTTTACTTTTCTATGATATTCTATACTTGAGAAGAGGTGGACCTATGAGACCGATTATCAAATGGCCCGGCGGGAAGTCCGGAGAGATCGCTGAGATAGAGCCTTTGATACCATCTTATAATCGATATATCGAGCCCTTTTTCGGTGGCGGAGCCCTGTTTTTTCATCTCGCGCCTGAAGCCGCAGTAATCAATGACATCTCCGAGTCGCTTATGCAGTATTACAAGCTGATCAAAGCGCAGGACAAGAAGCTGTATGAGTTGCTTGTGTGCTATAGCAACAGCTTCAACAATATTGTTTCTGTCTGCGGCAGGGAATCGAGCGAATTGCTTCATATCTTTTCCGAGCTTACAGAAGGAAGAATTTCCAAAGAAGAGCTTGGCCAAGTATTAGGCGAGCTAATAATGGGCTTGTCGGATAAGATCAATTCCGGCTTTTCGGAAAAATTGCTGCTGGATAAGAACGATTTTGATGACCAGCTTTACCGAATGGTTGAGGATAAGTTTATTCGAACCGCAAAAAATCACGAAAGGCGGCCGTTTTCGCCAGAGGATCTATGCGAAAACTTGATCACCGGCTTTGCGAGCGGATATTATATGTACTTCCGCAAGGTGTTCAATGACATCCGACTTGGACGCATTGCGGATCAGTCAATACAGTATCAAGCCGCAAATTTCTATTTTATTCGGGAATACTGTTACGGGTCAATGTTTCGCTTTAACGCGAAGGGCGAGTTTAATATTCCCTATGGTGGGATGTCATATAATCGCAAAGATATGAGATCGAAAATAGACGGTATGTTCAATAGAGAAATGGAGGCGCTGTTCGCGAAGACGGACATTCATTGCTGCGATTTTGAAGAACTTTTAAGCAAGGTCAAGTTGTCTGAAAAGGATTTTATGTTCTTGGACCCGCCTTATGACACAGACTTTTCAGACTATGATGGAGTGAACTTTACGAAGTTCGACCAAGAACGGCTTGCGTATGTGCTGAAGAAGACCTTAGCCCGCTTTATTCTCATAATTAAGAACACTGATTTTATCAGTGGCTTATATGAGAAGGACTTCCACATATTGAGTTTTGATAAACGGTATACATATAACGTGCGTAGCCGGAACAGCAGAGATGCAAAGCATCTGATTATAACGAACCTCCCTGTCTGAGACAGGGAGGTTCGTTTATTATTCAGTCGACAAAGACATTGTATAATTGCAGTTGCTCTTTTATCGCATCATAGTATTCTTTACTCACTTCGATTGGTTCAATAAAATCACTTTCTTCTGCCAGAGCAGTAAATTCCTCGGCTACCTTGATTGATGACCACCAAAAAGCCTTGTTCTCAGCGAGGAATGGGGAGACCTTAAAAATGATTTCGTTTCCGATTAGGCACTCTCTTATGTAATTCCAATAGTTGGAATTATCCTCTGAATCTTCGTGATAGTCCTGACAGTAATCGACCGCAAACAGGCCCCAACTTTCGTTTATGAATGGGTCGATAGTTCCATATATAAACTGGAGCGAAGTTAGATAAGAAACGCTCTTTTCTTTGGAAACTATGCCAAAATGTTGAATAGCATTTCGTATTTCCCCGAATTCATTGAATGCGGAAATATCCACAGTTTTCATATCGGCAACAAGCCATAGCATTTCGATTATACTTGACCATTCAATCGTTCGCCCTTTTTCCGAGAGCTGTGAGAGCGTCATCTCGTTTATGATTCTGTTTTCTCTTTTTGTGGGTTTGGGATATGTGTCAAACAAAAGCAGCGGATGCTCTTGTGCAATACGCGCTTTCGCCAAAATCTCCATGGCGTGTGCTACCTGCAACACAGATAGAATACCCGACCATCTGTCTTCCATAAGCCGTATGTTGTTCACATGGGCAAGCGCGGCAAGCCCGAGTTCCTTCATATTTTCCGCAATTTGTTCTAATTCTTTTTTCATCTGTAGACCCCAATTCTCATTTCAGCGGCGTCAAAATAGCTTTTCTCAATTTCAATTCCGATGAACCTCCGCTTGTTTCTTAATGCCGCCACACCGGTTGATCCCACGCCCATAAAAGGGTCAAAGACAACGTCGTTTTCATTTGAAGCGATGGAGACAATATGCTCTAACAGCCTCACGGGCTTTTGAGAGGGGTGTTTTGGCTCTGACAGCCGTTCCGGTTTCATACAGATGGGGCTTTCGAAGAAGTTGTGCATATTGCGCTGATCGCTGAAATTCCATTTGTGTCCTTTATTCCACATACAGGCAATCATTTCGCAGCTGTTCAAAAAGCCATTTTTAAATATCTTTGGAGCAGGGTTCGTCTTGTGCCAAATGAAAAACTGAAACGTATCAAACTCACTATCAAACGCTTCGTGCCATTTTCCTATCAGATTGTAGCTTGTGAAAACAAATATGTTTCCATCCGGTTTTATAATGCGCTTGAAATCGGGCAGCAGATCGAACGGATCGATAGGAATCAGATCCCATTCCGCAAGGTCGTTATTTAAGGCGGATCTTCCTGGCAAATTGATGTTGCCGGTGGAGTATTGGGCAATATTATAAGGTGGGTCCGTAAGAATCAGATCGATGCTGTTATCCGGGATTTGGCCTAAATAGTCGAGGCAATCGCCGTTGACGACAGTATAATTCCTCGTTTTGATTTTTGTGAGTTTGTGCATATCACCTGGCAACGCACTCTTCTATCATTCGAACGATGCGCTCATTGAGATGAATATCTTCCAAGGCTTCTTTGTAGATCTCTTCAAATTCTTCAAAAGAAATACCGTTGGGCAAGATCTTTTTCCACAGATTTTTGCCGATAAGAAACATTTCAGGATAGGCCAGATGCTTTTTCACAGCACCTTTCCATGTGTTTCCCTCGCCGTCTTTGTTGTATAGAGTTGCGAAGTATGCTTTGCAGTTTTCAATACCCATGTCAACGTAGATAGTAAGGAGCTTCTCAACATTAGAAGGAGCATTGGAGCTGTCAAGGTCGCCGCCCGCTTTCAATTCTAAGATATTCCAGTTTTCTCCGTCAAAAAAAGCAAGATCCACGGGCTTGACCTGGATAGTGCCGCAGCGATATTTATTCGCCAGGGGGAGAAGATTTTCCCTGATGCTGTTTTGGGTCACACCGCTCTCGGTACGGCTTCTGCCGGAGCCGGAAGCTTCATTGGTCGCACGGAAAGTGGCGATTTCGCCGCGCAGGTTTCCGTTATGAGTATCGACATCTGTAACGACAACTTGACCGGAAATCTTACTTTCGTCGATATTATGCATAAGACAGCGAGGATTTACGATTGCGGGCACATTTTCCTCGCCGAATTTCAGACGCGCAATGCGCTTGGCGCAGGTCTCAATAGCAAAACCGCTCTTAGACTCAAAGCTGCTTACGAATACCATACTGGCGGTAATGTTTTCGTCCATCTGACTGAGCAGAAAATTATTGACTTTCCTTTTATAATTGCCGGAGAAATCCTTTTCAATCAGAGTGGTCAGTTTCGAAAATTCTTCAAAAACAATGTGCTTGATCAAATCACGCATGAGGCAGCCTCCTTTTGCTTTAAGATATTTTTATTGTAACATGGACTGCCGCGCTTTGCAACGAGGGGGTTTGTTAAGTGCCAAGTCAGATTCTTGGCATACCCCGTGTGCTGGTGACCTCGCGGACGCTGCCGCCGCGCAGCTTGTTGTACTCCTCGCGAGTCATGTCCACGTCTGCCGCCAGCAGATGATTGGTGATATTGTGTTCCACGGTCAGGTTGAACAGCAGCTTGGACATGCGGTTTGCGAAGACGCCCAGCGTACCCTCCAGCACGTCAGACACTGCGTGGGGCAGGAACGCTCCGGCGTTCTGCACCTTCAGGTAGCCGTCATAGAACCGAACAGCCTTCTCTACGAACTCACTTTGGCTGCCGCAGTTAGCCAGCGGTGCGTTTATTTCTATCATTTTTTTCGCTTCCGGCGTAAGCTAAAAAGCGTACTTTTCCTCCTTGAATTTTTGCCGCGACCCCGCAGTTTTTCCCGTAACTGCCGTCACTCCTGCCACACGGAAGGCAAAGGATACTCAGTACGGAGCTATCCTGCGCCATATCTCAAGCATCCCTTGCGATCCTGCGCTGGCGGCTTTTTTGTTCTTGCGTGGGTATAGATATCCAGCGTGATAGAGGGCTGGGCATTATGAGCAGGTGTGTGCCCTGCCGGCGGAACAGAAAAATGGCTGCAGCTAATACCTGTTCGCTGTAGGTCTAGGCGATATATTGGAACGCTTGTTGTTGCTCCTGCAGACGCAGATCCGCTTGATATTGACAATGTAGAGGCAGAGGGTCTTGACATCTGAAAATTATCCGGTAGAATGAAATATGCAGAGAACATATCAGAGGAGATAATCAGCATGAAAGAAAAACTGTCAGAGAAGATTTTTGCGCAGCTGCGCGGCGATATTATCGCGGGGAAGTACACCGCGCGGGATTTTATTAGCGAAAGCGAGATTGCTGAGCGATATGGCGTGAGCAAGGCACCTGTGAAGGATGCCCTGCACCTGCTGGCGGATCAGGGTTATTTGGTTAGCTATCCTCGTAAGGGCTATATGGTGAATACCTTCACCAACGAGGAAGTTAATCAAATCCAGCAGATCCGCCGCTGCTTAGAGACACTTTGTGTCCAGCTAGCCATTGAAAATGCCACGGACGAGGAAATTGGACGGCTGCGAGATACTACCATCGGAGCGGATATGAGCGAAAGCCCGGAACAAACTGTCAATTATCGTTTTCATATGGGATTGGCTGGCATATCGGGCAACCCCGTGCTGGTAAAAACATTGGAGAAACTGGTGAACATTGCTTCCATGACCCAAATCAGGCGCAGACCAGACTACAGTAATTTCCACCACATCATTGATGCACTGCTGGCACGGGATCAGGAGCAGGCGAAATATTGGATTATAACGGATATCGCAGATGTATGAAGGGTAAGCAAAACCGCGGTCGAGTTGTTCGACCGCGGTTTTACATGTTCGCGGAAAAATGTGATTGACATCTGGTAATATCAGTGGTATTATTCATACAGGATGCTGATATTATCAGTGAAATCATCAAAAAGGAGCGAGATACTTATGGAGAAGAAGAAAATCGGCTTACTGGGTGCGCTACTGATGGGCATCGGCTGCATTGTGGGCTCCGGTATTTTCGGAACACTGCCTACCGTGGCAAATGAATATGGTGCCGGCGTAGTGTGGGCACTGATCGGTGCGGCAGCAGTGGTTGTCCTGCGCGCACTGGCATCGACATATTCCTCTGCTGCACTTCCTGCCAGCGGGTCGCAGTTCCTGTGGGCCGCCAAACTGATGCATCCCATCGCAGGCGCGTTTGTTTCATTTTCCACACTGCTGATGCCTACTATGGTATCGCTGTTTGGCGTGCTGTTCGGTATGTATCTCCAGCCCCTGTTTCCCAATACGGAGATCAATGGCACTGTAGCCGCCGTGGCACTGCTGGTGGTATTTGCGGTAGTGGCTTGGTTCGGCAATAAGACGACGATCAATACGGGAAATGTGATGGTCGTGCTGCTGCTCATCGCCATTGCCCTGTATATTTTCCTCGGCTTGCCTCATATCGACACGGCCAATGTGACCTTTGGCCAGATTGTACGCCCGGGTGTATCCATCAGTACGCTGGCAGCTGCCGTGGGTGTGCTGCCATCCTCTTTGTCCGGTGCCAGTTCGGTGGCACAGGTGGCCGATGATGTAAAGAATCCAGGTAAAACGGTGCCGCTGGCTTTGGTGCTGTGTCCGGCTATTGTAGCGGTGATTTATATCCTGATGGCTGTTGTTACCATCGGCGTGATCCCGGCAGCAGAGGTCACTTCGCTGTCCGATGTGGCGGCGCAGTTTATGTCTCCGGCACTGCTGACCTTCTTCATCGTAGGCGGTCCCATCTGCGGTATTATCACATCTCTAATTCCCGTGGCGCTGGCCTGTGTGGCTCTGGTAGAGACTTCCGCTAAAAACAAGGTGTTTCCCGAGGTGTTGGCAAAGCAAAACAAGTACGGCGTGGCTTACTGGAGCCTTTTCATCGTCATGGGCATCGCCATCGCCATCTGTGCTACCGGTGCGACCTTCGGGGTGGTCATGACCATCTTCTCCTTCTGCAATACCCTGGCGGAGTTACCAAATACGCTGAGTCCCATGTTCGCCTATAAGAAGTATCCCAAGTGCTGCGACAACTCCTCCGTACATATGAACCGGAAGGTCGCCTATGTGCTGTCTGTCCTTACATTTATCGTGTGTGCCTATTTGTGCGTGCAGATGGCTGCTACTCTCAGCGGCGGCGCTGTGGCCGGTATCCTGGCCGTGTTCGTGGTGGGCTATGTGTACTTCTTCTTCCGCGTCAAGTACCTCAAGGGCAAGGGCGTGGATCTGATCGCCGAGATGAAGGCTCCCTACCAGCCGTGGGAGGACAAGGAAAAGTCCTACAACTGAGAGGGACGCCATGGTTGATTTTTTGAAGTCCATTCCGGAACTGCGTGCCCGCGTGCCGGTGACACAGCAGTGGGCATATTTCGAGACGGCCAGCACCGGTCTGGTACCGGACTTTGTATATGATGGTGTGCGCCGCTATATGGATGCCCGGTATCACATAGGCGGCAACTCGGTGTGGGAGTTTCCCGACACCTCTGTTGAAACGCTGGAGATGATGCAGCGATCAAAGGTCGCGTTGGGGCGGATGATCCACGGTGCGCCGGATCGCATCACCTTTGGACAAAGCTCGACCCAGCTGTTCACAATGGTGACGGAGGCCGTGGAGTACGGCCCCGAGGACAACGTGGTGGCGGTGGATCGCGGCTGGATTGGCAACCGCTTTGCCTGGCAGAAGAGGCAGGATGAGGGGCTGGAGGTGCGGTACGCCGTGCCGGAAAACGGTGCCGTCACGCCGGAGCAGCTGATGACCCTGTGCGACGAACACACCCGCGCCGTCACCGTGAATCTGGTGGAGAGCAAGACCGGCTACCGCATCGACATGGACCGTCTGAGCCAGATGTGCCGCAAAAGAGGCCTGCTGCTGTTCGTGGACGGCGTGCAGGCGCTGGGCGCACTGCAGGTAGATGTGGAGCGCTGGGGTGTGGATCTGCTGGTAGGCAATGACTACAAGTGGATGATGAACTTCTGCGGTACCGGCTACGCCTATATCAGTCGGCGGCTGCAGCCCCTGATCCGCCATTGGGGCGCGGGCTGGATGTCCGACAACGACCGGTTCAACACCGGCAAGGCCCGTCTGACCCTGCGGGAGGACGCGGGCCGGTTTGAAATCGGCTACCCCCATGCCGACGGCATCTATGGGTTGGGTTTGATGGCCGCGCAGTACGACATGCTGAGCGGGGTAGAGGTGGAGCGGTACGTCTGTGGTCTGGCGGACTATTTCACCGCCAGGCTGGCCCAGACCCCGTGGCTGCGTCTGGCCTACGACTTCCCTGCGGAGAACCGCTGCCAGATCGTGTATATCAAGGTTGCGGCGGGCTGTCCCGTCACCGATGAGATGCTGGAAAAGGCAGGCGTGTTCGCCCACTTCGAGTCCCCCGACGAGAACGGGGAGCGGGGCATGCGTCTGAGCTTCCACCTTTATAACAACACACAGGATATCGACCGCTTCTTCTCTGTGTTTGAAGCGGTGGGGAGGTAAAGGCATGAGCGAGTTCAGTCCCTATCGCTGGGAGGCAGAAAAGATCGCACCCAGTGGCTTGCGCTATCGGGTGCGGCTGGCGGATCACGTTCTCACTGGCCCCGATGGAAAGGCTGAAGCTACCATGTTCAGCTGGTCCTATCTCGGTCAGGGCGGCGGCTCGCGGCGGCCGGTGGTGTTTGCCTAT
>OHWR01000364.1_pt1 | contig 23693 bp, 24 predicted proteins | sample 1579771 | NCBI WGS metagenome assembly OHWR01 (sample SAMEA3882542, study PRJEB24775) | human gut metagenome | biome: human-associated habitat; feature: intestine environment; material: feces | place: Netherlands | collected 2009/2010 | reverse complement strand
GGCCTGCATGCGGGTGTGCATATCGGCCAGCTGGAACTGGGTGTTCTGGAACTGGCTCAGGCGGCGACCAAACTGGATACGCTCCTTGGTGTACTTGACAGCCTCGTTGATGGCGCCTTCGGCAAGACCGAGAGCCTGGGAGGCGATACCGATACGGCCGCCGTCGAGGGTCTTCATGGCGATCTTGAAGCCTTCGCCTTCCTTACCGAGCAGGTTCTCCTTGGGGACGACGCAGTCTTCGAAGACGAGGTCGCAGGTAGAGCTGCCGCGGATACCCATCTTCTTCTCGTGCTTACCGGTGGAGAAACCGGGGAAGCTCTTCTCAACGATGAAGGCGGAGATGCCGTGGTTGCCCTTGCTCTTGTCGGTCATGGCGAAGACGACGAAGGTGGAGGCAACGTTGCCGTTGGTGATGAAGCACTTGCTGCCGTTGAGGACGTAGTCGCCGTTCTCGTTCTTGACAGCGGTGGTCTGCTGGCCGGAGGCGTCGGTACCGGCGCCGGGCTCGGTCAGACCGAACGCGCCGATCTTGCGGCCGGAGAGAAGGTCGGGCAGATACTTCATCTTCTGCTCCTCGGTGCCGTTCTCGAAGATGGGGGCGGCGCACAGGGAGGTGTGGGCGGAAACGATAACAGCAGTTGTACCGCAGACCTTGGCCAGCTCCTCGACGCACATGGCGTAGGAGAGCACATCAGCGCCAGCGCCGCCGTACTCCTTGGGGAAGTAAATGCCCATCATGCCCAGCTTGGCCATCTTCTCGACGGTCTCCATGGGGAAGCGCTCTTCCTCGTCGATCTCAGCGGCCAGGGGCTTGACCTCGTTCTCCGCGAAATCGCGGTACATCTTGCGAACGAGCAGCTGTTCCTTCGTCAGATGGAAATCCATACTTTTTTCTCCTTTTTCTGATTTTACTTGTTGTAGTTGAAGAAGCCTTCGCCGGACTTAATACCCAATTTGCCCGCACGAACCATCTTCCGGATCAGCACGTTTGCGCGATACTTGCTATCGTGAGTCTCGTTGAACAGCACGTCCATAATGTTCAGCACCACGTCCCAGCCAATGAGGTCGCCCAGATGCAGGGGGCCCATGGGATGGTTGCAGCCCAGCTGCATAGCAATATCGATATCTTCCGCGGAGGCAACGCCTTCCTGCAGAACGCAAACGCCCTCGTTGCAGTAGGGGATCAGGATCTTATTGACCACAAAGCCGGGGGCCTCGTTGACCACCACGGGGGTCTTGCCGATCTCCACAGACAGGTTCTTGATATAGTCCACCAGGTCGGCGGGGGTGTTGCCGCCGGCGATGACCTCCACCAGCTTCATGGCGGGCACGGGGTTGAAGAAGTGCATACCGATCAGGTGATGCTTCAGGCCCTGGCCCATCTCGGTGATGGACAGAGAGGAGGTGTTGGAGGCGAAGATGGTCTCGTCCTTGCAGATGGCGTCCAGCTTGCCCAGCAGTTCCTTCTTGACGGCCATGTTCTCGGCCACGCACTCGATGACCAGATCGGCATCGGCGGCAGCGTCAACCTCCTCGACCAGAACGCGGCTCATGATATCGTCCGCGGCTTCCTGAGTCATCTTGCCCTTGGCGACCTTCTTGTTCAGGGAGGCGGCCAGCTTGTCCTTATGACGCTGTGCGCTGGCGGTGCTGGAAGCATACATCAGGGCGGTGTGGCCCTTCGCTGCGAAAACCTGGGCAATGCCGCTGCCCATCGTACCGGCGCCGAATACTGCTACTTTCATGATAGTTCCTCCTACTTAAATTTTTACATGAATTGCTTAATTATCAGGCGGTGTGCCTGTCAATTAACTTACTTGTTCTGATAGGGCTCGTGCTTGCGCTTCTCCAGGAAGGCGGACATACCCTCGATCTGGTCGGCAGACTGGAAGCAGCTGCCGAAGAGCTTTTCCTCAATGACGACGGCCTTGTCCATGTCCACCTGAAGGCCCTCGTTGATGGCCTGCTTGCAGGCGCGGACGGCGATAGGCGCGTTCTTGGCGATGGTCTCGGCCAGCTTCTCGGCGGCGGGCAGCAGCTCGTCCAGGGGATAGACGGCGTTGACCAGGCCGATGCGGTAGGCCTCGTCAGCCTTGATATTCTTGGCGGTATAGATCAGCTGCTTGGCCATGCCGGGGCTGACCAGGCGGGCCAGACGCTGGGTGCCGCCGAAGCCGGGGGTGATGCCCAGGCCGGTCTCGGGCTGACCGAACACGGCGGTGTCGGCGCAAATACGGATATCGCAGGCCATGCTCAGCTCGCAGCCGCCGCCCAGGGCGAAGCCGTTGACCGCGGCGATGGTGGGGATGGGCAGCGTCTCGATGGCGCGGAAAACGTTGTTGCCGTGCTTGCCGAAGGCCTCGCCGCCCTCCTTGGTCAGAGTGCTCATCTCGCCGATGTCGGCACCGGCCACGAAGGCCTTTTCACCGCTGCCGGTGATGACCAGAGCGCGGATATCCGCGTCCGCCTTTACGGTGGACACCAGCTCGTCCAGGTCGGTCAGGACCTCGGAATTCAGCGCGTTCAGCGCCTTGGGACGGTTGATGGTCGCCACGGCGATGAGGCCCTTCTTTTCCAGCAGAATGTTGGTCATGTCAAGTTCCTCCTTATGGTTCCTTTCCGTGGGCGCAGCGCCCGGAAACGGCACGGGGCCGGCGGGTGGGCATACGCCTCCTCATACATATCACATTATAGTGGCCCGTTAGAAATTTATCAAGTCCAACCCACCGGCTTTTTACTTTTTTAGCGGTTTCCACAAAAGTGGGCACCGGAATTTGCACACTTTTTCGGGCAGGAGCGCAGCAAACAGGAATATCAGGGAAAAACGTGCTTGTATCCCGGCGCAAGATGGGGTATGATGGGAGAAAATCGTAAAATGGCGAGGACATGAATATGCGGATGCGGAAGAAAAAAAATCTGGCGCCCCGGATGGAAGCCTGCGGCGCGTACCTGATCCGGGACCCGTTCGCCCTGCGGGGGCGCTGGCGGGAGCTGATGCCGGAGGCACGGGAGCTGCGGGTGGAGCTGGGCTGCGGCAAGGGCGGCTTCACCGTGGGCACCGCGGCGGCAGAACCGGAGGTGCTGCTGATCGCCGTGGAGAAGGTGCCGGACGCCATGGTGGTGGCCATGGAGAAGGCGCGGGACGCGGGGCTGCGGAACGTATGGTTCGTAGACGGGGACGCGGCGCTGCTGCCGGATATGTTCGCCGACGGGGAGATCGACCGGCTGTACATCAACTTCTGCGACCCGTGGCCCAAGAGCAACCAGAAAAAGCGGCGGCTGACCCACGGGAACTTTCTTAAAAAGTATCGGCAGGTGCTGGCCGAGGGAGGACAGATCCACTTCAAGACCGACAACGACAAGCTGTTTGAGTGGTCGCTGGAGGAAATACCGCAGTTCGGATTCGCGCTGTCGGAGGTGACGCGGGATCTGCACGCGGACGGGCCGGTGGGCGTGATGACCGACTATGAGCGCAAGTTCTACGGCGAGGGCAAGAGCATCAACCGGTGCGTGGCCACCATGGTGGAATGGACGGAGCCGGAGATAGAGGACGTCCCCTCCCCTGCTGAGTAAACAGAAAAGGCACCCCTGACGGGGTGCCTCTTCTGTTATTTCACACGGCGCCGGGGTAAGACACCGCAGGAAATGCGGGTCAGTCCTCGCGCTTTTTAGCGGTCCAGGCCATGCCGGTAACGCTGAGAACAGCGGTCACGGCGTAGATACCCACGCCCGCGTCGAAGGTCTTGGGGCTGCCCTTGGCGTCGTCCGCCTTGGTGTCGGTGGTAGTAGTGGTGGAGTTGTAGTAGTAGCGGGGCGGCTGCTCGGGAGTGGGGTCAGGGGTCGGCGTAGGCACATCGGCCTGCTTTTCGCCATCGTTCCATGTAGTCACGTTATCGACTTCGACCTTTACGCCATTGTTTGCGTTAATACCCTCATTGCTACCCGAGCCATACAGATTGCTGCCTGTTTTCTCATCCACCGCAGCCTTAGCCGCGGTCGTATTTGCCTTAGTGACCGTAATATCCCATGCATTGCCATTGCCAATCTTCAGAATCGGCTTATCGGGCACTACGGTATTCCCCTCCACCTCGGTCGTGACAAAGGTGCACTCGTTCAGTGTCAGGGTCACCTTTTCTTTCGTGCTGCCCTGGCTGTAGACATTCACAAACTTTCCGTGGCCGGGATTCTGTTCATTTCCGCCACCCAGCTTCGTATTAAAAGTGCATCCCTCAAAGTTGAACACCTTTCCGGTGTATGTCCACAGGTTATATGTCCATTTATTATACTGGTCGGGATATTCAAAGTCGCAGTTAGTGAATGTGACCGTACCGGTTCCCCAGTGAGAGCCCATGCCCTTAATGGTGACATTTTCAAAAGTCATGTCACCGGCACGGATGAAGCCGTCATAATCTGATGCAGACCCAAAATCGATGGTCAGGTCTTTGAAGGTCACACTCTTGCCGCCATCAAAGAAATACGTTCCGCTCGACTCTCCGGGTGTAATTCCGCTCACGTTTATGACCGTCTTGCCCGCACCGGCACCGCTGATAGTCAGTCCAGTCGGAACCGTGCTTCCGGTCGCAACGCCGGAGGGGATCGTAAAGTTCCCCGCATCAAGAGTGATGTCTCCGTTTGCATTTGCGGCGTACACTTTTTGTTCAAGTGTGTCGTCAGCCCACGCCATCGTGGTGACGCCCAGCGCCATGACCAGGGCCAGAATGGTTGCCAATACTTTTTTCATTGCTCATTCCCCTTATGGTAGTAGATTTCCGCAGGGGCGCTCGTTTTAATACCCATTAAAACGCTAATGCAGAGGTACCTCTGCGGATAGTCAAATTATAGCACAGCTGCACCGTTTGTCCAGCCTTTTTATGGAAGTTTTACACATTTTTTCTGTTACCGGGAATAAAAACAGGAAAATTTGGCAGGAAATGGAAGTTGGGGCGGAGAAAATGCCGCCTGCGGCGGGGACGGGGGCGTTTTTTGACGCTGCGGGGCGTCGGGGACGCCGCCCCTACAGGGGAAAGCTAACTGGGCGTGTCATCCTACACTGCAAGCCCCGCAAGGGGAAGGCTTGTGGTTACTTTTTTCTATAAACCTATTGACATTGTAGGGTTTATGTGCTACCATGCACTTACCTACAAAAAAGATATGTTAAAGGAGTGATCCTATGCAGGTCTATGCAGATAATGCGGCCACCACGCGGATGAGCGACAAGGCCGTGGCGGCTATGACGCCCTATTTCCAGCAGTTTTACGGAAATCCCTCCAGCCTGCACACCGTGGGCCAGCAGGCCGCGGAGGCGCTGACGGACGCACGGCGGCGGGTAGCGGACTGTCTCGGGTGCAGCTTTAAGGAGATCACGTTCACCTCCGGCGGCAGCGAGGCCGACAACCAGGCCATCGTCTCGGCGGCGCGGATCGGCGAGCGAAAGGGCAAGAAGCACATCATCTCCACCGCCTTCGAGCACCACGCGGTGCTGCACACACTGAAGAAGCTGGAAAAAGAGGGCTTTGAGGTGACGCTGCTGGACGTGGGTCCCACAGGCACCATCACCCCCCAGCAGGTGGCGGAGGCCATCCGGGAGGACACTTGTCTGGTGACCATCATGTACGCCAACAACGAGATCGGCTCTATCCTGCCCATCCCGGAGATCGGCAAGGTGTGCCATGAAAAGGGCGTGCTGTTCCACACCGACGCGGTGCAGGCGGCGGGCCACCTGCACATCAATGTGAAGGAGCAGAACATCGACATGCTGTCCCTGTCCGGCCACAAGTTCCACGGCCCCAAGGGCGTGGGCGTGCTGTATGCCCGGCAGGGCATCCCCCTGACCAATATCATCGAGGGCGGCGCGCAGGAACGCGGCAAGCGGGCCGGCACGGAGAACATCCCCGGCATCATGGGTCTGGCGGCGGCGCTGGAGGAGTCCTGCGGGCACATCGACGAGGACACCGCCCGACTGACGAAGCTGCGGGACAAGCTGATCGCGGGACTGAGCAAGGTCCCCCACAGCGCACTGAACGGCAACCCGGTGCACCGGCTGCCCACCAATGTGAACTTCTGCTTCGAGGGCATCGAGGGCGAGAGCCTTCTGCTGCTGCTGGATCAGGCGGGCATCTGCGCCAGCTCGGGCAGCGCCTGCACCAGCGGGTCCCTGGACCCCAGCCATGTGCTGCTGGCCATCGGGCGGCCCCATGAGGTGGCCCACGGCTCCCTGCGGCTGAGCCTGTGCCACGACACCACGGAGGCGCAGGTGGACTATATTCTGGAGAAGGTTCCCGGCATCGTGGCGTACCTGCGGGATATGTCCCCCATGTGGAAGGACCTGGAGTCCGGCAAGCGGACATTCATTCTGTAATGTAAAGGAGCGTTGATTATGGCTTTGTATACCGATACCGTGATGGACCACTTCCTGCACCCCCGGAACGTGGGCGAGATCGCCGACGCCGACGGCGTGGGCGAGGTGGGCAACGCCAAGTGCGGCGACATCATGAAGATGTACCTGAAGATCAAGGACGGCAAGATCGAGGACGTGAAGTTTGAGACGTTCGGCTGCGGCAGCGCCATCGCCTCCAGCTCCATGGCCACCGAGATGATCAAGGGCAAGCGCATCGAGGACGCGCTGGCCCTGACCAACAAGGAGGTCGTGGACGCGCTGGGCGGTCTGCCCGCCCACAAGCTGCACTGCTCCGTGCTGGCGGAGGAAGCCGTGAAGTCCGCGGTAAAGGACTACTACGACAAGAACGGCATCGCCTACGACAAGAGTAAGTTCCCCGCCTGCGAGGACTGCGAGAGCTGCCGCATGGTGTGAAAGACGGAAAAGAACCGCCCGAGGGCGGTTCTTTTTTTGTTCAAAACACGCCGTAGCCCTGACCCTGGGTGATGATGTAGGACCAAAGGACCGGGCCGACGGCGCCGGTGGGGCTGTACCCCAGGCGGCTTTGCAGGGTGCGGACCGCGGCGGCGGTGGCCGCGCCGAAGATGCCGTCCGCGGTCACGGAGGGCAGGGCGCTGTCCCGCTGCGCCAGCCGGTTCAGCTGGGTCTGAAGCAGCGTCACCTCCGGGCCGGTGTCGCCTTCCACCAGAAAATGGCCGGGGTATATCTGCCGGGCGAAGGTCTGGTAGTTGGCGGGCAGCTGGTAGAGCGTCTGCTCATAGACGTTCTGGATGGCGTTCCATGTGTTCCGCCCCACCACGCCGTCCACCGTCAGGCCATAGGTGCTCTGGAAGGCCAGCACCGCGTCCCGCAGCTCGTCGTCGAACACGTCGGAGATGCGGATGGGCGGCAGCTCCGGCAGGAAGAAGCCCAGAAACGCCAGATAGAACCGGATGGTCTGGACGCCGATGCCGGTGTCGCCCAGGCGGAGGACCTTGGGGAACTGCCGCTGGGCCTCGGAGATGGTCAGGCCCTCGCTGGTGACCTCGGAGAGGCTCTTGACGCCGTTGTAGATGGACTTGATACGGTACCAGGTGCCCTTGCCCACGATGCCGTCCTGGGTCAAATTGAAAATGCGCTGGAAGGCGCGGACGGCGGCGGCGGTATCCGCGCCGAAGACGCCGTTGGTCTCGGCGATAGCGGGGATGGCGGGATAGTTCTTGCGGATGCGGTTCAGCTCCCGCTGGATGGTGCGGATGTCCTCGCCCACGCTGCCCACGGTCAGCGGCCGGCCGGGGTACGAGGGGGTGCTGTCCCCCACCGGAGCGTTGGTGACCAGGTCGATGTCCTGACCGTAGTAGTATTGCAGTATCTCATAGGGTGTTTTCCCCTGGGCGGCCAGTTCCTGGCTGCCCCACTGGGACAGGCCCCGGCACTGGGTGCGGACGCCATCGCAGAACTGGGCGTACAGCGGCTCCACGTTACCCCGGCGGACGATGTAGTTGTTGAAAATGTCGTCCACGATGGCGTTGATGTTCTCGAACGTCTCCTTATCCGGGGAGAATGCCTGATCGTACTGGGTGTTGTTGGTGATGTCGAAATCGTAGCCGCGGCTGCGGTAGAACTCGGTGTAGACCCGGTTCAGCGCCACGGAGATCTGGGCCAGCACGTTGGCGCGGATGGCGCTCTCGTTCCAGGTGGGGTATATCTCGCTGGCGGCCACGCCCTTGATATAGCGGGGAAAGGTGACGGTGACGTTCTCCGCCGGGGCGTCCGGCGCGCCCAGATGGACGGTGATGTACTCCGGAATAACGGGATAGGGCACGGCTCAGCCCTCCTCTCGCTGCGGTGGCAGCGTCACCGCCAGCACGGACTCGATGCAGGGAAACACCAGCACCTGCTGGTGCTCCGGACAGTGGTAGTCCGGGTGGCTCACCGCCACGGTGTAGGCGGTGCCGCTGATGCCCGCCGTGTCCGACGACAGCCCCAGGGATGCCGGCAGGGCCGGCAGCAGTATCCTGTCGGCAATGCCGGAGCTGTCGGTCACGCCGGAGTAGAACGTCTCCCGCACCGCGCCGAAGTCGCGGTAGACCTCCACGGATGCGCCGGGGATGGGGAATATCCCCTGGGCGGCGGATACCTGCACCCGCAGGCTGCCCTGCTCCGGGTGGGCATTACGGAACCAGGTGATGGGTTCGATCTGTGCCATGGTCGTTCCTCCCTTTTGCTTTTGGGAGAGTATATGCATCAGCAGAAAAGAAATATCCCCCGGCTGCCGCCGGGGGATATTTGTTGTTTCAGAAGGCCCAGTTGCCATGGCGGAACACGGGGACCACATCGCCGTTTTCGCAGACGGCGTCGATGTCCATATCCTCGGAGCCGATCATAAAGTCCTCGTGGATCATGGAGTCATTGACGCCCAGGGCGCGGCACTCGGCCAAGGTCTTGTGCTCAAAGTCGTTAATGGTGTCGGCAAAGCCCATGCCCAGGGCCAGATGGCAGGCGGCGTTTTCGTCGAACAGCGTGTTGTAGAACAGCAGTCCGGACTGGCGGATGGGACTGTCGTAGGGCACCAGGGCGCACTCGCCCAGATAGGCGCTGCCCTCGTCCATAGTGATAAGCTTGGTCAGCAGGTCGTTGTTCTGCTCGGCGTGCCACTCCACAGCCTTGCCCGCGTGGAAGCGAATCCAGAACTTGTCGATGAGCTGCCCCTGATAGCTCAGTGGCTTGGTGGCGTAGACGATACCCTCGGCCTCGCCCCGCTTGGGGGAGATGAAGCACTCCTCGGAGGGGATATTGGGGTTGAAGACAATGCCCTGCAGGCTGCGCTCGCTGCCGCCGCAGAAATGGGCCTCGGGGATCATACCCACGGTGAAGTCGGTGCCGGTGGCGCTTCTGTAGCGCAGCTGGTGGATGTGCAGGCTGTTCAGGTAGTCGCGGCGGTCGTGGATGTCCTTGTTGTGGGCCGCCCAGTTGGCCTGGGGATCGCCCTCCAGCGCGCGGGAGGTAGAGAGGATGGCCTCCCACAGCTTCTCCACTGCATGAGACTTACGCAGACCGGGAAACAGCTTTTTTGCCCAGGCCTCGCCGGGGACAGCGGCAATACACCACTGGTACTTGTTCTCGATCTGGTCGCGGTAGGGCTTGATGACGGGGAACTTGGCCTGCTGGCTCTTGGCCAGCTTCTCCTGGTCGATGCCCTTCAGGCCGTCCGGGTCCTCGGAGAGCAGGTAGATGCGGCAGGGAATGGTATCCACATAGTGCTGCCAGCGGGCCAACTCGTAGTCCTCCACTCTGGAGAGCGTGGTCAGGCTGCGGTGACGGACGTGGAGCTTCTGCAGGGGCTGGTAGTTCCAGTCCACCACGACCTTTTTGGCCTTGCATTTATAGCACTCGTCCACCAGTATGGCCACGAACTCCGGCTGGTCCAGGTCGGCGGCGATGAACACCTCCTGCCCCTTCTGGATGTTGACGCCGGTGCGGGCGATGAGACGGGCGTAGGAACGGAGAACAGACTTTTTCATAGGGAATGCCTCCTTATCGGCAAAATTTCTGTTATGGGTATTGTACCACCGCGGGCGGGATTTGAAAAGCGGCAGGGCGGGACGTTCAAAAATTATTTTCATTTCTTTAATGCTCCTCTAATAAACCGGACGTAAGATAAGGCTATCCTAAGGAAGTACACAACACATCAACACAAGGCCATCTACATATACAATACGGTTTCAGGAGGTAAAGAATATGAAACATTTTCACATCATCAAAAAGGCTTCCCCCGTCAACTACGCGCTGGAGAGCAGCCGCACCCTGGACAACGGCGTGGTGCTGAAGCTGATCCACTGCGGCGAGACGCTGACCGTGTCCGCCAGCTATGAAAAGCAGCTGGAGAGCTTCGCCGACCTGCGCTCCGTGGAGGAGGCGGCGTATATCGAGGACTATCTGACCCGGAAGTACAGCGGTGTGGACGCCGCCGACCTGCCCATGCTGACGGCGTAAGGGTTGTCAGGGAAAACACTTTCTGGTATACTGGGTGTGAGCGAGAGGTCCCGCCCGCCGATGGGCGGGCGGGGCATTTTTTCTGCTGCCGGACGGCAGTTTGTGGAGGAGGACACGGCGTATGCGTATTCTTATCGCGGAGGACCAGCCGGAGCTGCGGCGGATGCTGGTGAAGAACCTGACGGCGGCGGTCTACACCGTGGACGGCGTACCGGACGGTGCGGAGGCGCTGGCCTATCTGGACGCGGCCGCCTATGACGCGGCGGTGCTGGACATCATGATGCCGCGTGTGGACGGACTGACGGTGCTGCGGACGCTGCGCGCCCGGGGCAGCGCCCTGCCGGTGCTGCTGCTGACAGCCCGGGACGCCGTAGCCGACCGGGTAGACGGGCTGGACGCGGGCGCAGACGACTACCTCATCAAGCCCTTTGCCCTGGACGAGCTGCTGGCACGGCTGCGGGTACTGACCCGGAAAAAAGGCAGCGGCAGCACCAATGTGTACACCCTGGCCGATCTGACGGTGGATACCGCCGCGCGGACAGCGAAGCGGGGCGGCCGGACGCTGGAACTGTCCGCCAGGGAATATGCGCTGCTGGAATACCTTATCCGCAGCAAGGGCGTGGTACTGTCCCGGCAGCAGATCGAGGACAATCTGTGGAGCCTGGACTACGCCGGGGGCACCAATGTGGTGGACGTATACATCAGCTATCTGCGGAAGAAGCTGGAGCTGCCCGGGGAGCGCAAGCTGCTGCACACGGTGCGGGGCATGGGCTGGGTGCTGAAGGAGGATGCATGAGGAACATATCCATCAAATGGCGGATGACCCTGTGGTTCTCCCTGCTGATGATCGCCATCACGGCGCTGATGCTGGTGTTCGTGATGCTGATGAACCGCAACACCGTAACGCGGCCGCCGGAGGCAGAGCTGCTGTACATGGTGGACCGGAACGCCGACGATGTGGAATTCGACCACGGAGGCTGGGATTTCAGCGACGTGGAGCAGTACGCCCACGGGGTGTACACGGAGATCTTCGACGAGGACGGACAGCGGCTGTTCGGCACAGCGCCGGCGGAGGTATCGGACGGCGCGCCGAAGGAGAAAAACGCGCTGCACACCGTCGTCGGCAGCAGCGGCGGGACGTATCTGGTGTACGACTGCTGGCTGGAGATCGGCGGCAGCGGCCTGTGGGTACGGGGCACCATCGACAGCGCGGCCCGGGGCAGCGTGATGGAGGTCATCGTGCCGCTGGCGTGGTCGGTGCTGCCGGCGCTGGTGGTGCTGAGCGTGGGCGGCGGCTGGCTCATCTCCAGCAGCTCCTTCAAGCCTATGGAGAAGGTCATCGCGGCGGTGGAGAGCATCTCCGGCGGCGAGGACCTGTCGCGGCGCATCGGCCTGCCCAGAGGCAGGAGTGAGATCAACCGGCTGGCGGGGACCTTTGACGATATGTTTGACCGGCTGGAACGCTCCTTTAAGGCGGAGGCGCAGTTTACCTCGGACGCCAGCCACGAGCTGCGGACGCCGGTGACGGTGATCCTGGCAGAATGTGAGACGCTGGAGCGTACAGCGGAGACCACAGAGGACTACGTCGAGGGCATGACGGTCATTCATCGGCAGGCGGAGCAAATGTCCCGGCTCATCGGGCAGCTGCTGCATATCACGCGGCTGGAACAGGGCACCCAGAAGACCTGCATGGAGCGCGGCGACCTGACAGCGCTGGCGGAGGCGGTATGCGAGCAGCAGAAAATGATCGCGCCGGAGGGCGTGGTCCTGACCTGCGACGCGCCGGAGAACGTGGAGGCACGGATGGACGTGATACTGATGACCCGGCTGCTGAACAATCTCATTTCCAACGCCTTCCGGTACGGCAGCGACGGCGGACACGTCCGTGTGACCGTCCGCCGGGCAGCTGCGCCGTGCTGTCCGTCAGCGACGATGGCGCGGGCATCCCGCCGGACCAGCAGGAAAAGATATGGCAGCGCTTCTATCAGGTGGACGCGGCCCGCAGCGGCGGCGAGGGCACCGGGCTGGGGCTGTACATGGTACGCCAGATCGCACGGCTCCACGGCGGTACGGCGGAGGTGGAGAGCGTGCCCGGGCAGGGCAGCACATTCACCGTGCGGATCCCGGCGGAATGACATACATTTTCCCCGCCTGCGTGCGGGGAAATTTTTTTCATATCCCCTATTGACTCTGCCATGGTGGAAGGGTATAGGATAGGTACAAGCTCAAGGAAAGACGATGGAGGTACTCCCATGCTGAAGATCGGAGATTTTTCAAAGCTGTCCCCCCGGACGTGCATTTGCGCTCCCCTCACGCCCCCCGCCTGACGGTGGGGGCCTTATGATTTGCTTGACCGGGTTGACTTTCACGGGACAGGCGGGCATAATAGGGCATACTATACTGATGGGAGGTGCGGCCATGGCGGACATTTTCATACGGGCGCTGCCCAGGTACACACCGGACCTTATCGTACTGCTGGGGCTGTATCTCCTGCTGCTGGGCCGGTGGAAAAAGCAAGGTCGGCGGCGGGTGCTGGTGTACACGGTGTTCAGCGTGTATATGCTGGGCGTGCTGTGGGTGACGGTTCTGCCGGTGCTCTCCATGCTGGGAATACACCATGCCTACGCGCCCATGGTACTGGAGCCGTTCCGGGATCTGCGGCTGGGGTACGGCAACGCGGAAAGGCAGCTGCTGCTGAACGTACTGATGACGGTGCCCTTCGGCATTCTGTGGCCGGTGGTGCGCCGGGGAAAGGCAGGGGTGTTCCGTACGGTGGGGGCGGCGTTTCTGCTGAGCCTGTGCATCGAGCTGGTCCAGCCTCTGCTGCCCACAGCACGGATGTCGGACATCACCGACCTTATCTGCAACACAGCCGGCGGGCTGATCGGCTACGGGCTGTACCGGCCGTGGAAAAAGGCCTTGGGCTGCTGGATGTAAAAAACGACCGCCGAGGCGGTCGTTTTTGCTTATTGCAGGGCTTCGCGGAGGCAGCGGACCTTTTGGGCCAGCTGGGCGAAGGCGGCGGGGGTAAGGGACTGGGCGCCGTCGGACAGGGCGGTGGCGGGGCGGTCATGGACCTCCACCAACAGTCCGTCGGCCCCGGCGGCCACAGCGGCCAGCGCCAGCGGCTCCACCAGATCGGCGCGGCCCGCGGCGTGGCTGGGGTCCACAATGACCGGCAGATGGGTCAGGCGCTTCAGCACCGGAACGGCGGACACATCCAGGGCGGCGCGGGCGGGGGTCAGGCCGCTGCGGATACCACGCTCGCAGAGAATGACCTGCGTATTGCCGCCGGACAGGATATACTCCGCGGACAGCAGCAGCTCCTCCACCGTGGCGGAGGTGCCGCGCTTGAGCAGGATGGGTTTGCGGGTACGGCCGAGAGCCTTCAGCAGGGCGAAGTTCTGCATATTGCGCGCACCCACCTGCAGCACGTCCACATCAGCCAGCGTGTCCAGCTGGGCGGGATCGGTGATCTCGGTAACGGTGGGCAGGCCCGTATCACGGCCGGCCTGCACCAGCAGCGCCGCGCCCTGCTCACCCAGACCCTGGAAGGTGTAGGGTGAGGTGCGGGGCTTGAAGGCGCCTCCGCGGAGCATGACGGCCCCGGCGGCCTTTACGGCGGCGGCGACGGTCTGTATCTGGTATGCGGACTCCACGGCACAGGGCCCTGCGATCAGGCAGAAATCCGCGCCCACGCGGACATCGCCCACCGGCACCACGGTATTCTCCGGATGAGCGCTCCGGGCGGCCAGGTGATAGGCCGGGGTCAGACGGCGGGCCTCCTGCACATAGGGCAGGGCCTGAAGCGCGGCGGGGTCCAGCCGCCACGTCTCCCCCACCAGGGGCAGAAGGATGGATGTCTCCCCCGCTACGCAGCCGCCCTTGACGTTTTGCAGAGCCAGCTGGGCCAGCAGCTGGCGGATGGCAGGCTCCGGGGTGTTCTTTTGCAGTACGAGTATCATAACGGATCGCTCCCTGTATTGTAGTCAGGTGGTTATTATAGCGTATCCCATCGATTTTTGCAATCCGTGAAAAGCGCATATTGACAAAAACAGGCAGGGCCATATAATGAACTTGTATTACAAATGGGCGTTCTGCGTGCCCCCTTTCCCTGCCGCAGACACAGCAGAACAAAGGAGTAAAAAGGAGAAATAATGGAACGGAAATTTACACTGAGCTGCTGCTCCACGGTGGACCTGCCTTATTCGTACATGGAGAGCCGGGACATCCCCGTGCTGTTTTACACCTACGTGGTGGACGGACAGACCTATGACGACGATATGGGCCGCGATCCGGCGGCGCTGCCCCGGTTTTACGGCTTTCTGAAGGCGGGCAAGCTGCCCCAGACCAGTCAGATCAACGTAGCGGGGTATATGGACTTCTTCGAGCGCCTGCTGCAGAAGGGCGGCAATGTGCTGCACATCGCATTCACATCCGGGCAGTCCTGCTCGGTGAACAACGCCTATCTGGCGGCAGCAGAGCTGAAGGACAAGTACCCCGGGCAAAAGCTGATCGTCATCGACTCCCTGTGCTCCTCCAGCGGCTACGGCCTGCTGGTGGACTACGCCGCCGATATGCGGGACGCGGGCGAGGACATCGACACCGTGGCCCAGTGGGTGCTGGACAACCGGAACAAGGTGCATCACCAGTTCTTCTCCAGCGATATGACCCAGTTCCGGCGGACAGGCCGGGTATCCGGCGCGGCGGCCACGGTAGCCACAGTGCTGAACATCTGCCCCATCATGCGGCTGGACGACAAGGGCGCCATCAAGGCATACAGCAAGGTGCGGGGCAAGAAAAAAGCCGTGGAGACTACGGTGGACACCATGGAGCAGCACGCCCAGGGCGGCCGGGACTATGACGGCAAGTGCTTTATCTGCCACAGCCAGTGCCCGGAGGACGCCCGGCTGGTCATGGACGCCGTGGAGGACCGTTTTCCGAAGCTGAAGGGAAAGGTACGCCTGTGCGACATCGGCACCATCATCGGCAGCCATGCCGGACAGGGCACCGTGGCGGTGTTCTTCATGGGCGACGAACGGCCGGAGATGGAATAAGGGAAGAGGCAGGAATGGTCCTGCCTCTTTTCGTTCTCTTGGGCTTTAATCCGCATAGCCAATAATATCTCTTTCCACCGTATGTATCACCTCTTCGGGTACATCTTTCACGAATAATCTATAAACCCGGTTCAAACGCGGATTATATATCCCAAGGTATTCAATTTTTTCAAACTCCGGATGTACAGAGCGAAGCCCCATCCTCCAGTACATAAGCAACTGCAAGGTGTGTCTCGTCGTTATTGATGTAGAAGTAACCTTAAAGTCCCACAAAGTATCCTCCGTAATGAAATCTCCATCGCCTGCCTGCACTATATCGGTATATCCGCCCTCGAATGTGAATCCTTCCAAAATTATCGGACCATACTCCTCGACAAACTTCAAAGACCGTTCGACCATAATCCGAACATTTCCTATTGTTGACTTATCAACCAATATCCAGTCAACGCTTTTATATGCAAGCGGTGAGGATCTATAGCACACATCATATCCCGCCAGCTTAATCGCGCAAGTAATCGATTCATCATCCAGCCCCCTGATTTTAGCCAGCAATTTTTCCGCTTTTCTGCTTTCTCTAATGATCAAAGCTCCTTTCATAGAAATAGTAAATGCATCCTCTGCCTTTGCTCCCAACATAAATCTTGTTAGATAGTCAACCGCCATCCCCATAAGGCTGGCGTGCACACTTTCATAGGGGCTTAGCCCTTCTTGTCCCTCTCCGATAGTCGTCACAGAGAACTGCTTAGGCCTAATATAGCCACCCCACGGTTGTTTTACTGACTTGACCCTTCCTGTAACGGAATACCCCACCATTAGCTCTCCCCTTTCTATTTTTTCAATCAAGTGGTTCAACTTTCCATTTAAGAATCCGCTCATGTTCTCAGTGTACATCACTGTGCACTGAAAATCAATTCCTGCTTACAATGCTGAGTAAACAGAAAGAGACGCGCTGCGGCGCGTCTCTTTTTTGCTCTTTTCCTTATCTTCCGGTCATGACGGTCATGACCTCGAACTCCTCGTGGTTCAGGGTCTTGGTCATGGCCAGGCCCTCGTCAATGTCCACGTTGCTGATCCGGTCGCCCTTGGCGCAGACGATGCGGTTGGTCTTGCCCTCCGCCAGCAGCTGCACCGCCTCGTAGCCCATGCGGGTGGCGGTGACGCGGTCCTTGGCTGTGGGGCTGCCGCCCCGCTGGATGTGGCCCAGAATGGTGACGCGGGGATCCAGCCCCAGCTCCTTTTTGATCTGCTCGCCCACGGCCATGCCGCTGGCGGCGCCCTCGGCCACCACGATCATGAAATTGGTTTTGCCGCTGATGCGGGCGCGGCGGATCTTCTCAGCCACGTGCTTTTCAAAGTCGTAGGGGCGCTCGGGCACCAGCACGGCGGTGGCGCCGATGGCCACGCCCACATACAGCGCCAGATAACCGGCGCGGTGGCCCATGACCTCCACCACGGAGCAGCGCTCGTGGGACTGCATGGTGTCGCGGAGCTTGTCCATACACTCCACGGCGGTGTTGGCCGCGGTGTCGAAGCCGATGGTGTAGTCGGTGCAGACGATGTCGTTGTCGATGGTGCCGGGGATACCCACCACGGAAATGCCGAACTTGGACAGGTCCTGCGCGCCGCGGAATGTGCCGTCGCCGCCGATGGCCACCAGGCCGTCCAGACCGATGAGCTTGCAGGTGGCGTAGGCCTTCTCCTGCCCCTCCTTGGTGCGGAACTCGTCACAGCGGGCGGAGTACAGGATGGTGCCGCCGCGGTTGATGATGCGGCTGACGCTGGCGTTGTCCATCTCGACAATGTCGCCGGAGATCAGGCCCTGATAGCCGCGGCGGATGCCCACGCACTCGATGCCCCGGGCGTTGGCGCTGCGGACCACGGCGCGGATGCAGGCGTTCATGCCGGGGGCGTCGCCGCCGCTGGTCAGCACACCGATACGTTTGACTGCGTTTTTCATACGCTATTCCCTCACTTTGCCAAGGGGCGGTGCCCCTGAATATGCAGGCATATTGTACCATACGTTTGGTCTGTTTTCAAGTCCTTCGGCGAGCAGCGGCAAATTTTTGCCTGTACAGTCCGTCGGTTTTGTGGTATCATCCCTATGATAAACGAAAGGAGCGACCGTCATGCACCCACAATTCGCAGAATTGACGCCCAACTGGTTCAATCGGGCGTTCATATACACCGGCTCCATCGGGGAGTTCCGCTATCGCTTCGATGGGGATAAGGATGCTGGCCTCCTGCACACCGCCGTATACAGCAATGTGTGCTACGAGCTGGCGCAGGACAAGGAGGAACGGGATTTCACCTGGGACGAGGCGGGCGTGGAGACGCTGAAGGCCTGGCTCCAGGAAAAATATGAGGCATACTGCACAGCGCAGAAATGACAAAAGCACCCCCGCGGGGTGCTTTTTTGCGTCAGTCACGCCAGGTGCTGCCCAGGAACAGCGCCAGCAGGGGCATCAGCTCCAGACGGCCCATGAGCATCTCCAGCGACAGCACCAGCTTGCTCAGGGGCGAGAGGATGGAGAAATTCTCCATGGGGCCGAGGATGCCCAGACCGGGGCCCACATTGCTGATACAGGTCAGAGAGGCGGCGAAGGACTCCTGAAAGCCGTAGTTGTCCCAGCTGACCACCAGTGCGCCCGCCAGCAGCACCAGCAGGTATGCCGCGATAAACGCGCCGGCGGAGGAGACGACCCGCTCCTCCACGGCCTGTCCGTCCACCTTCAGCACGCTGACATGGTGGGGGTGCGCCAGCCGCTTCAGCTCCCGCTTCAGGCTCTTGCAGAGAATGGCGACGCGGGATATCTTGATGCCTCCGGAGGTGGAGCCGGCGCAGGCGCCGGTGAACATCAGCATCACCAGTGCCATGCGGCAGAAGGTAGGCCACAGGGCGAAGTCCACAGTGGCAAAGCCCGTGGTGGTGATGATGGTAACAGTCTGGAAGGCGGCGTCGGTGATGGAATCCCGGAAGGGCACCCCCGCCTGCACCCGCAGGTTAATGCACAGCAGCAACGTGGCCGCCGCCACGATACCGACGTAGATCCGCAGTTCCTCGCTGCGGAGCACCTCCTTCAGCTTGCCGCGAACGGCCAGAAACATCAGGGAGAAATTCACGCCGGCCAGGAAGGAGAACACGGTGACGATCCACATGACCGCCTTGGACGCGCCCGCTAGGGAGGTATCATAAATCGAGAAGCCGCCGGTGGCCATGGTGGTAAAGCTGTGGCAGACGGCGGAGAACCAGCTCTCGCCCGCCAGACGCAGGGCCAGCACCTCACAGAGGGTCAGCACCACATAGATCAGATAGAGTATCTTGGCGGTACCGCCCACCTTGGGCACCAGCTTGGACTTGATGGGGCCGGGGCTTTCGGCGCGCATGAGGAACACCGCGCCCTCGCCCATGCGGGGCGTCAGCGCCAGGAACAGCACCAGCACACCCATGCCGCCCATCCACTGGGTCAGCGAGCGCCACAGCAGCACGCTGCGGGGCAGATGGGACACAGCGGTGAAGGTGGACGAGCCGGTGGTGGTCAGGCCGGAGACCGTCTCGAACAGGGCGTCGATATAACTGGTCATGGCGCCGGTGAACACATAGGGCAACGCCCCGAACAGGGACAGCAGCACCCAGCTGAGCGCCACGGCCACGAACCCGTCGCGGCTGTGCATCTGTGCCTTTTTCACCGGGATCAGATGCAGCACCGTGCCCGCTGTGGCACAGAGCAGCGCCGTCAGCAGAAACTGCTGCCAGCAGGTCTCGGCATAAATACAGGCCGTCAGTGCCGGCAGCAGCAGGAAGCCTGCCTCGACCCACAGGATGTAGCCCATTGTGTGTGAGAGCAATCGAAAGTTCATAGAAAATACCTCAAAGAAAAGGTGAAAAGCCTTCGGGTATTATATAACCGCGCGGGACGGGTGTCAACCTCAGTCCAGTTTGCCCTCCAGCGCCGAGAACAGGGCGGGCATATCCACGTCCTTGCCGGTGAACATCTTGAAGGCACGGGCCGCCTGGTAGAGCAGCAGGTCGATGCCGGACACGGTGGGCAGGCCGCGCTTTTCGGCCTCGCGCAGCAGCATGGTCTGTCGGGGGTTATAGACCAGATCGTAGACGGTGACGCCTGCCGGGGCGTCACGCAGGAAGCTCAGGTCGGAAAACTCCTTCATGCCGGCCATGCCCAGAGAGGTGGCGTTGATGAACAGGTCGCTCTCGGCCATGGCATGGCGGACGGGGAAAATGCCGAAGTAGATGAACTGCGCCTTATCCGGGTAACGCGCGGCCAGATCCTGGGCCGGATAGACGCTGCGGTTGGTGACGAAAATCTTTTTCACACCTGCGCCGACCAGCGCATCACAGATGGCGTCTCCGGCGCCGCCGGTACCCAGCAGCAGCACGGTCTTGCCCTCCGGCTCCAGGCCGCGGGCGCGCAGGCTGTCCACAAATCCCCGGCCGTCAGTGTTATAGCCGATGGCACGGCCGTTTTTGATGCAGACGGTGTTCACCGCACCGCAGGCGGCCGCCGCAGGGCTCAGCTCATCCAGCAGCGGCAGGATGGCCTCCTTGTGGGGCATGGTGACGTTGAACCCGGCACAGCCGCCGGCCTTGGCCTCGGCCACGAAGTCAGCCAGATCGCGGGGCTGAACGCGGCGGACTTCATAGGTGTAGTGTACGCCGGTCTGGGCGATCATGGCGCCGTGGAGCAGCGGCGAAAGGCTATGATCCACGGGGTCGCCGATAAGATAGAGCTTTTTGTTGGTCATACAAGTGCCTCCCCAGTGCAGCCGCAGGTGGGCGCAGCCGCAGTGTCATTGGTGTGTTGGAGCAGATAGTCCATGGCTTCGAGATAGCCGGCAAGTCCGTGGCCGGTGATGACTCTAACGCAGGCCGGCGCGGTGACGGACACAGCCCGGAAGGGCTCGCGGGCGTTGATATCGGAGATATGCACCTCCACCGCCGGGACGGGGGCGCAGCGCAGAGCATCATAGATGGCGTAGCTGTAATGCGCGTAGGCCCCAGGGTTGATGACGATGCCGCCGAAGCCGGCCCGGGAGGCCTGGATAGCGTCGATAAGCGTGCCCTTATGGTTAGACTGGAACACCTCCACCTGGCAGCCCACGGCGGCGGCGTGCTCGTAAATCAGTTTACATAAATCGTCATAGCTCTGCCTGCCGTAGATGTCCGGCTCCCGCTGGCCCAACAGGTTCAGGTTGGGGCCGTTGAGGATGAGCAGCTTCATGGCGTATCCCTCCATAGTCGCAGAATAAAATCTTTCATTTGGTCCACAGTGCCATCGGGCACCCGATAATGGGCGCAGGCCGCGTACAGCGGGCAGCGGACGGCATACATGGCCCGCAGGGCCGCCTCTCCCCCGGCGAGCAGCGGACGTCCGGCGGCGTAATCAGTCGATATAATATTTTCCACCGTCCGGTCCAGCCAGAACACCGTGCCGCTTCGACGCAGGAGCTCACGGTTCTGCTCCGTCAACACCGCACCACCGCCGGTGGCGATGACGCAGGGCGTTTCCGTCTCTGTGCAGAGCGCTTCCAGCGTCCGGCGTTCCAGGGCACGGAAGGCAGCCTCGCCCTCCGCGGCGAAGATCTCAGGGATGGAACAGCCCACCGTCTGCTCCGTCAGTGCGTCCGCGTCGTAAAGGGGCACGGACAGCGCCCGGGACAGGGCGGCGCCGATGGTGGTCTTTCCGCCGGCGGGCATACCGATAAGGATGATCCGCCCCGTCATGCCTGCTCCTCCCGGGAGAGCGCCATCAGCAGGGTCATCAGGCGCTCCGCCTGATCGCGGCGCTCCGGCAGCATATCGCCCCGGGTACGGAGGACTTCCGCCTCCCGGGCCTTATCCCGGACCGGCAGACCGTGGGCGCTCTTATACGCGCCGATGGCGGCAGACAGCCGCTGACGGCGGTCAAACAGCTCCAGGATCGCCGCGTCCGTCTCGTCCAATCGGCAGCGCAGACCATCCAGGTCGGCGGGCGTGTCCGGCAGCAGCTGGCACACCGCCAGGGCGGCGGCGGACTCCACCGCCGGGGCGGCGCGGAGCGCGATGCAGGCGTCATGGCGGCCGGGGACGGAGATAGTCGTCTCCGTCATGGTATATAGGTCCACGGTCCGCTGTTCCTTAGCGATAGACGGCGTGGGGCGGAACGTCACGTCGAACACCACGTCCATGCCGTTGGTGACGCCGGCGTTGACACCGCCGGCATGATTGGTCGCTGTGCGAACAGCGCCACGGGCCATCGTAAACGGGTCGTTGGCCGCGCTGCCGCGCATTTGGGCGAAGGTCTCCCCTGCGCCGAAGCCGATGGCCTTGACAGCGGGAATGGCAAACACATGGCGGGCGATGGTGCCCTCCACGGTATCCCGCCAGTCAGGGCCGCCCAAACCGGCGGGCAGACCGCTGACGGTGCAGCGGATCACGCCGCCCACACTGTCGCCGTCCGCTTTGGCAGCGGCAGCGCGTGCCCGCAGAGCCTCCTCATCCAGGACATCCGCGTGAACGGCGATATGGGCCGTCTTCAGGTATGTGATCGCCAGCGCGCCGGCCACGGTCAGCGGCGCGGTGAGCCGCCCGGAGGTATGGCCGCCGCCCCGGGGATCGTTGCAGCCCAGGGCGCGGACCGCAGCGGTATAGTCTCCGTGGGAGGGCCGGGGCTTGTGTTTCAGGCTGTCGTAGTCGGTGGAACGGGCATCACCGTTGTAAATGACCGCCGCCAGCGGATCGCCGGTGGTGCGGCCCCGATAGATGCCGGATAGGAAGTGCACTTCCTCTTTTTCCTGCCGGGCGGTGGTCAGTCCCCCCTGCCCCATGCGGCGGAGCAGCTGTTCCCGGATAAAGACCTCGTCCACCGGCAGCCCCGGCGGCACATCCGTCAGCAGGACACCCACCGCCGGACCGTGGGACTCGCCGAAAATCGTGTAGTGCATCACGATTCCAGCACCTCCCAGTTTCCGCCCAGGGCGGCAAGCTCGCGCCAGAAGGCGGGGTAGGACTTCGCCACCGTCTCAGCGCCGGACAGTGTCACGGGGCTGTCGGCCACCATAGCGGCGCAGCCAGCCAGCAGGGCGATGCGGTGGTCACCGCAGGCAGAGACATCTCCGCCGTGCAGCGCGCTCACGCCGTGGATGACCAGTCCGTCCGGCTGCACCTCTGCCGAAGCGCCCAGCGCGTTCAGCACAGCGGAGACAGCGGTCAGGCGATCACTCTCCTTCTGCCGCAGGAACGCGGCGTGGGTAAAGCAGGTATTGCGGCCCGGGCGCAGCGCGGCGTACAGGGCCAACGGCGGCAGAAGGTCCGGGGTATCGGAGATATCGATCTGCTCCGGCAGCTTGTCCAGATAGCGCAAGATGGCCGCGTCGCCCTGGAGATAGGGCGGCGGCGCCAACGGGATACGAAGGGCCTCTCTTCTCTGTCTGGGAAGCAGGGCACGCAGCACCAGCCAATAGGCCGCAGCGGACCAGTCCGGCTCATCCAACAGCGGCGCGGGGCGACAGAACTGCCCGCCGGGGATATGCCAGCCATCGGTGATTTTCTCCACGGTGACGCCGTGGCGGGCCAGGACCGCCAGAGTCATCTGCACATAGGGCCGGGAGACGGCCTCTCCGGTGACGGTAATGTCCGAGTCCCCCGGCAGCAGCGGCAGCGCCAGCAGCATACCGGAAATCAGCTGAGACGTCTCATCTCCCGGCAGCGACCAGTGGCCCGCTGTCAGCGGGCGGGTCAGGGCAAGGCCCTGCTCCGTGCGCCGCAGGCCCAGATCCCCGGGGATAGGACGAGAGAGCAGCCGGTCGGAGCCGGTGAACACCGCGTCGGTGCGGCCAAGGGCCATGAACAGCGGCAGCAAAAAGCGCAGGGTGCTGCCGCTGTCGCCGCAGTCCACCAGCGGCGCCGGGGCGGTCAGGCAGGCCAGTCCCCGGTAGGTCGCCAGCACATCCTGTGCCGCGTGGGGCGGCAGCTCCGTGACCTGGCCCGCCAGAAACCGGCAGATCAGCTCGCGGTGCAGCAGGCTTTTGGAGGGTGGCACCGTGACGGTGCCCCGCAGAGACGAAGGCGTCAATAACAGCTTCATGCTTTATCCTCCCATAAATCGGACAGGGGCACCGTCACCAGTTCACCCTGTCCCATACAGCGGACGATGACCAACTGCACCGTACCGCCGGCGGTTTTTTTATCGTGGCCCACGCAGCGGCGCAGGGCCGCCTCGTCACAGTCGATGGCCGTGGGCAGGCCGTACCGCGTCAGCAGCGGCTCC
>OHWR01000362.1_pt1 | contig 23768 bp, 18 predicted proteins | sample 1579771 | NCBI WGS metagenome assembly OHWR01 (sample SAMEA3882542, study PRJEB24775) | human gut metagenome | biome: human-associated habitat; feature: intestine environment; material: feces | place: Netherlands | collected 2009/2010 | reverse complement strand
ATGTATTTTCAATTTAGGACAGTTAATTTTATCGTCCTATTAAAGTATAGCCCTCGGGGGCAAGCTCTATCGCGGTAACACTCTCGCCAAACGTAGAGGCCCACGCATCAAAGTTCAGCAGGCCTTCCTGCTCCAAAAGCCCATATTGCAGATACCGCATCATGATGTACATCTCGGTCATCGAGTTGGAAATCGGCGTGCCGGTGGCAAACACAATGCCGTGCCCGCCGGTCAGCTCGTCCATGTACATGCACTTCATGTACATGTCGCTGGCCTTTTGGCTTTCAGTCTGGGAGATACCAGCCACACGGGTCATCTTGGTGGTGACCATTGCATTTTTGAAATAATGCGCCTCATCCACCATCAGACTGTCCACGCCCAGCTCCTCAAAGGTGATGACGTCATCCTTGCGGCTCTGGTCGTTGAGCTTGTCCAGCTTCCGTTGCAGCTGCTTTTTCATGCGCTCCATCTGCTTGATGGTGAAATTCTCGGCGCGCTGGGCCTTCAATGCAGCGGTCTGTGCCACTACATCGTCGATTTGCTTTTGCAGGTACATTATCTGCCGTTCATCGGAAAGCGGTATCTTTTCAAACTGACTGTGCCCGATCACGATAATGTCAAAGTTGCCTGTAGCAATGCGGGCACAGAACTTCTTGCGGTTTGCTTTTTCAAAATCCGTCTTGCGTGCCACCAGAATTTCCGCATTGGGGTAGAGCAGCAGCGCCTCGGACGCCATCTGTTCGGTCAAATGGTTGGGTACTACGATCAGCGTTTTATTGCAAAGACCCAGGCGCTTCTTCTCCATAGCGCTGGCGACCATCTCGAACGTTTTCCCAGCCCCCACTTCGTGTGCCAGCAGTACATTGTTGCCGTACAGCGCATGGGCAATGGCGTTGCGCTGGTGGGGACGCAGCGTAATTTCCGGGTTCATGCCGGGAAAGCGCAGATTGCTGCCGTCGTATTCCCGCGGGCGGATGCAGTTGAATTTGCTGTTGTACAGGCTTACCAGCGCTTGCCGCCGCTGCGGCTCCTTGAAAATCCATTCTTCAAACTTGTCTTTTATCAAGCATTGCTTTGCATAGGCAGCCTCGGTGGCGGCGTGGTTCAGCACGCTTTTTTTGTTTCCCTCTGCGTCGGTAACTGTATCAAACACCTGCACAGGCCGCAGGTTCAGCGCAGCCTCTGTGATTTCATAGGCATTCTTGCGGTTCGTACCGTAGGTGACAGTTGCCTTGATGCTGCCGTTGCCGTAGCGCTTGTTCGTGATATTCCACTCACCGGTGAACGACGCAAACAGAACCTTCACGGAAAGGCGCGTGGACAACGGCGGCTCCAAAAGCTCCATGAGAAAATCCTGAATGTATTCAGGCGGTATCCAGGTGGCACCCAGCCGCACCGCAATTTCACTGGCGTCGAGGTCCTTCGGCTGCACCTGCTCCAGCGCCTTCACATTGACTTGATAGTCAGGGTCGGACCCAGCGGCCAGCCGGGCAACGGTCAGCTTTTGCCGCACATTGCCCGAAAGATATTCATCTGCCGGCAGATAGACCGGCTCGGATTGCTCCGGGTCACGGAAGATAACGCCGGTCAAATCTCGGATGATTTCGTCCTGCGCTTTTCCCGTGACCTGCGCCATGTAGGTAAGGTCCACGCGGGCCTTCTCCGTCAGGCTCAGCACCAGCGCTTCATCGGCGGTGTCCACATGGTCTACCACCTGGGCCGGGCGGATGGTCCGCTTCGTGAACATATCCGTCTTGCCCCTGTAATGGCCCTCGCTGTCGATGTCCTCCAGCGAGCAGAGCAGGAAATACCCGGAATCCTCACGGAACGCCGAAGCCGTGCCGCGGCTGTTGATTAGCCCATACGTATCGTGGTAGGAATCATACTGGGCGGTCAACTGCGCTTGCAAAGCGGCAATCGTTTCATCGGGCAGATTGTCCAACTGCGCCCGAATCACCTCCCGGCAGGTATCCCGCAGGGGGACAAGCGCCTTGATGCGGGCTAACGCGGAGGTACTGGCCTTCACGGCGCGCATCTTGGAATTTTCGCGGTAATAAACTGTGTCGCCTTTAACAACATAGCTAAAATTTCGTGTGTCTGGGTCGGCATCGAGCGTGTTGCTTTCCTCCTGCGCGTCCTCCCGGTCATCCGCCAGTGTATACTCGGCCTGTAAATTGGCAAAAGCTGCATCAAGCTGACCTTCCAAAGGCGTGCCATTTTCCAGCGGTGCGCAGGTGGGGCGCTGTCCGTAGGGGCCGCTGACCATCTGCATCTCACCGCAGATCATCTCGGGATGGTCGATGAAATACCGGTTCAGCGGAATGCCGTTCGCGGTCTCACCCACATGAATCCACGGTACGTCCTGCTCCAAGACCCGCCCACGCTTTTGCAGAAACAGAATGTCCGAGGTGACGGTTGTACCTGCCAGCGCGGTAAAGGTATTGTTGGGCAGCCGCACCGCGCCGATCAAATCACAGCGGGCAGCCAGATACCAGCGCACGCTTTCGGACTTTTTATCCATCGTGCCGGAGGTCGTTATAAATGCCATAATGCCGCCGACGCGGAGCTTGTCTACGGTCTTGGCTAGAAAGTAATCGTGAATTTGAAAGTGCAGCTTGTCGTATTGGCGGTCCGTGACCTGATACTGCCCAAACGGCACATTGCCGATAGCCAAATCAAAGAAGCTGTCCGGCAGATCGGCTTTTTCGTAGCCGCAGATTTGAATTTTGGCTTTCTGGTATAGCTGCTGCGCGATGCGGCCCGATACACTGTCCAGCTCGACACCGTAGAGCTTTGCATTGTTCGTATCAAAGCTGCCGCTGCGGTGTCCAAAGAATGCACCCACACCCATGCTGGGTTCCAGCACATTGCCGCCCACGCAGCCCATGCGGGTCAATGCACGATACATGGCATGGATGACGGCGGGCGGCGTGTAGAACGCTGTCAGCGTGGATTCCTGCGCGGCGGCATATTCCTCTGGCGTCAGCAGATCCTTTAGCTGTTCATATTCGCTGTGCCAGCTGTTCTTGTTGGGGTCAAAGGCATCGGCCAGACCGCCCCAGCCGAGGTATCCGGCCAGAACATCCTGCTCGGGCTCTGTGGCCGGTGTGCCGCGCTGTTCGATTTGCTTTAGTGTCCGAATCGCATTTAGGTTCGCAGCGAACTTGGCCTTAGCCCCTATGGGAATCTCCGGCTCATAGGGTGCAAGGTAGTTGGTGGGGGCTTGCGCGGCGGACTCGTCGGTAGGAAGGACGTTTTCCTGCGGCTCGTGTTCTTCCACCTCATCGAGGTCTATTTCCATGAGGCTGTCAAAATCGAGATTAGAGAGCACCGCTTGGTTCAGATCATCGAGTGAGCCATACCGTTCCTGCGCGTAGAGAGTATCGTCCACCAGCTTGGTGACAGTGCAGTGCTCCAAGTCGGCATACACCTGAATGACGTGTTTCTCATCCTCGGTAGTGGTATAGCCTAAATCGATTCGTGTCAGGTCCGAAAAGTCCGGCTCGGTGATCTCAAATTCGTCCTTGAGATAATCCTCAATGTAGGATAGCGCCTGTTCCGTCTGCGTTTGCACAAGGGCTTCGTGCTGCTGCTCGGAGAGCATCATACCGCCGTTGCGCGGGTTAGCGTCCAACTGCCGCTGAAACTCCTCCCGACTGATGGCGCGTCCGATCAGGGGAACTTCCTCATCCCGTAGATGCACGTCAAACTGCCCGATGCGCTCCACCGTGAATCGGTGGTCATCCTCCAAGTAGACAACGCTGCCCTCGGTGCAAATCGGTCTGGTATCGGGTACATTGCCGGGTTCATCGCGCACCGCACTGGCGGCCTCTTGCTGTTCGGCAGCCCATGCGGGATACTGCTCCAACTCCTGCGGTGTCAAAAAGCGCTGCATCTCGATCAGATAGGCAATGCGCTTGGCTGCGGCCCGCCATGGCAGCCTGCGCTCAAAGCGACCTTCCTCGTTTGTCAAAATCAGCTTCAGTCCGGCAGGGCCATGGTCCACCCAGCCATGAGCACCGCTTTGGTAATCCCATGACCGACCACCGCTACCGTATTCCTTCTTCAAAAAAGCGGCGTGGTCGCCCTGCGTGGTGGTGAACTGCTGATAAATACGGAATTTGCTGTTTTCAAAATTGCTGCCCGCTGCCAGAGCCAGGTTGATTTCCTCGTCTGTGATAACGCTGCCGTCATCCATCTGCGGGGCATTGTAGTCTGCAACAGGCAGGGTGGAGCGAATGACGGTTTCCTGCTTTTCCGGGGTGAGAAAATCATCTTTTTCAAACTTGTCATCTTCCGCGCTCGTCGGCGCACCGTCAGGCAGTTCAAAGGAAAGCTGTTCCTCTGCCTGCGGCGGTTTTTTCGGGCCGATGGTCGCAATCAGCTCATGCTGTTCAATCAAGTCGTTCAACGCATTGGCAACGGCACGCCACGACAGCAGCGTTTCCGCGCTGCGGGTCAGATACGCGCCCTGCCAGACAAGCAGGCCATTGTCCTGCCTGTGAAAGCCCACGCGGGTATCATCGGCCAGCAAAAGCTCTGTAAAAATATCCTTGTAGCTTTCCCGCACAAAGCGCAGCCGGTCAATGAGCAGGGGATTCTTACTAAAAAAGGTAAGATACTCAGCGTTAGACGCACGGGAAGAAGTCTCCGCAGCCAGCAGCTGCGGCAGCAGCGTGGGCGGAAATCCAGGCAAAGCAAAAGCGGAGGGCGATTGCTCGCTCTCCGCCTGTGCGGGTGTTTCGGTTAAACTTCGTACAGCATCGGAAGGACTGCTTCCTCCGCCTGCTTCTTCAGGCTGTTGGTCAGCTGTGCCCAGCCCAGCGGGTTCGTCCTGCGGTCCGGCATCGGGGTGGTCTGCATCAGCTCGCGCAGGGTCTTGTCCACCATCTGCTGTGCTGTCCGTCCGATTCGATTGCAGCTCGTCAGCAGCGTGCCCTCCAGCATCAGCTGGTCGCAGAGCGTCGGCTCGTTCTGCTCCAGATATTCCAGACGCAGCCTCGCGTAGCGGTTCAGGTACGGGTTCGGCTGGTTCGGCAGGGAAAGGCTCGGAATCAGGTAGCCTTCGCGGTTTTTCGTGTACGTCATGAGTAACGGCCTCCTCTCGGCTGTTCAATTGTGTTGGTGTGCTTTCATTATGAACTGGTTCGTGCGGTATTGCAATGCTGTCACGGTTTAGTCGCAGCGCCTCGCGCCCAATGGCATCCAGCATCGGCTCTGCGGCTGCCTGTACATAGCCACCCAAGCAGAGTGAAATCTGATAGGTGTCGAACTGGCTGACGCTTTTGAATGCAGGGAAATCCTCGTCCTGCACCGGCAGCCCGATTCGCAGCAGTGCCATGTAGACAGCACTCTGCGTGACCAGTGCCTGCAAGAGCTGCATCTGCTCGTCAGGCTGCGCCAATTGCAGGGTACTGTCCGCCACATTGCGTTCCAGCATGCGGCGGGCACGATCAGCTTCGTTGGATACGCCATCCTGCGCCAGCACCACCAGCCAATCATTAGATTTATCTTGCAGGAGCAGCGGGCGCGTTGTGTCCGTGACTTCCCACGGCCTGCCGGTGCGCGTCTGGCTCAATAGTGTGGTATCACCGATGGCAAAAACAGGTTTTGTCACCGCCACGCCCTGTCGGCGCTGCAGCACGGTGATGCTTCTGCTGCCGCGCATGACCAGCCGGTTTGCCTTCGTATTCCAGTATTCCATGCTGGCACAGGCTGCGGCGTCGGGCCGCTGGGCGTGAATCAAAAGCTGGTTCAGATAGGTGGTGTGATAGTTGTGGGCGGCAGTGTACAAAAAGCTCTGCCACGCCTGCGGCGATGCTGTGACCCGCACGGCCTCCTGCCGAGCCAGCTGAAATATATCCTGCGGTTTCGGCATCTTGACACCTACCTTTCTAATTCATCTAAATTGTGCTCCTGTCGCTCAACTTCCATATCATGAAGCTCCGGCAGCAGTCGGCTTACATCCTTGAAGCCAACGGCATCCACATACAGGGCTTCGGCTTTATCACCGCGCTCCATGACGATCAGATCACTGACGGACAAAGACGGCATACTGTTGGCGCAGGGGCGGTCATCATAATTGAAATCCCGGAAGCACTTGTCAGGTGTGTAGTCCCGGGGCATGTTTGCCACATAGGCACAGCGGTAATCGGTGGCCTTCAGCTTGTTCTGGGCGTAGTCATAATCCGTAAAGCGATATTCGCAAGTGTAATGTGGAATTTGATATATCAGCAGTCTATCTAACTTATCACCCGGCTGCGGATGCTCCGGCTCAACATAACAGCCTCTTTTGAAGCACTGATTTGCATACTGCTGGATGTGGCAGAAACGACTACCTACGTAAAAGTGCGTATCGTCAACTGTCTGCACATCTTTCACCAGCTGTGAACCATCCGCGTAGTTTTCAATAATGCGCTGCCCGTTGCGCACCTGAAACAACTGCTGCCCATCACGGTTCAGAAAACGTGAAAATCGAAGTGCTCTGCAAAGCTCCGGTGCATTGGCCCACTCGGTTATGTGGATGTCTTTGCCAACATGTACCTTTGTGTGACCATTTCCTTCCGTGTAGTAGTGAGGCCGGATACGATCTACGCCAACTGCCGTCACAAGCTGCTTTGCCATTTCAATGAGCTGCTTGTCATTGCGATCTGCAAAAGGGCCGCGATAATCATCACACAGGTAATTGACGCCGTTCCGCACCTGCATGATGGTTACTGCGCCATCCGGGTCACGGCGGTCAATTCCAACAGTCAGGCGCGGGTAGGGAAGATTGGTGCGCTCGTTCCAGGTGTACTCGTTGTTGTAGGGCATTTCTCTCAACTGCTTGTAGCGCTTCATCAAATCAGCAGTATTTGAAAAGAACTCCGTTGGAGCTTGTTCTTCAAACTGCTGCGGAAAGACGTGCGACATGAAATCGGGGATCAGGTAATATCTGTACTCTGCCATTTCAACGCTCCAGACTGGGTTGTTTTTCCGGCATAAGGTGGCGGGAGTTTCGTTCCAGAAGCTGCATGATGATTCCTAGCATCTGTTCTTGTGTGTAGCCGGTGGGGAAGTAGCGGGCAATTTTGCTGACGCTGATGGTCAGCATAGGGTCGCGGGGCGGTACACTGGGCTTTTTGGTGTCCATGATTTCCAGCAGCTTGCCATGATCCAACGCACCATCCTTGCTGGCCGCCTTGAGCTTCTGCGCCTGTGACAGCGACGGTGAGCAGGACTGCGACTCTATGTAGTCGAGAAAATCATTCTGCTCGGTGGGGGAAAGGTAGGAAAGCTCTACAGCGGGGTTGAACTTCAGGCTGCCGTCATCGACTTTCTTTTGCAGGTCGGGGACGAGGCTATTTAAGCGAATATACCGTCTAACCTGCATACGACTATCTCCAGCTTCTTTACCCACGATGTCAGCGCTTTCCAACTTCCGCCCAACTTGGGCGGAAGTTAAATCTTGTCGTGCTCCTTGGCGACTGATAGCTTCCAGCTTCATCGCATACGCCCTAGCTTTCTCCATCGGACTAATATGCTCTCGCTGAATATTGGAATCGACCATATCAATAATCGCCTGGTCATCATCAATATCCCGCACCTGCACCTTGACCCTTCCCAGTCCGGCTCGCTGCGCGGCATGGAACCGCCTATGGCCGGAGATAATTTCATACCCACCCTCGGCGCGGCGGCGCACGGTCAGGTTGGTAAGGACACCGTTCTCCCGGATGCTGTCCACCAGCTTCTGCATATCCTCATCGTCGCGCACCTCAAACGGATGCCCGACGAACGGGTGCAGCTCAGAAAGCGACACCACTGTGACCAAATCGCCGCTTTCCCGCTGCCTGTCGGCCTCCGAGGAAAACATATCATCGATTGAGGGCATCTTCATCGCGTTCAAAAACTTGTTCTTCGCGGCCATAGCCGGATACCTCCTTCGCAAATTCAATATAGGCCTTTGCGCTGTTGCTTTTTGGGTCGTACAGAATCGTCGGCTCTGCGTTGGCCTGGCTCTCCTGTACCTTCACGTTTCTGGGAATCTCCGTTGTGAAAACGTGAATCTTATTGCCGTAAGTGCTGCGGACCTGCCCGCAGTAGTGGTCGGAAACGTTCGTATGCTCGGTCATCGTCAGCAGGATGCCCTTCACGCGCAGCCCGGGGTTGATCTTACGCTGCACATTCGCAATGGAGGACGTCAGCTGCGACATGCCTACAACGGAGAAAGGCTGCGCCTGCATCGGGATAATAATTTCATTGGCGGCGGCCAGCGCATTGGTCAGCAGCAGGCCAACAGAGGATGAACAGTCGATCAAACAGTAGTCGTACTGATTGTTGTACTGCTCCAGGCAGGATTTCAGAAGCACCTCGCGGCACATCATCGTGCCCATGGCCAGCTCAAAGCCCGCCAGCCGCAGGTTAGACGGAATGAAATCCACCCGTGCGGCAGCCTCCTTGCGTCCGGTCTGGTAGACACACTCCCGATTTCCAATCGGCTTTTCGCAGGAGGTCTTCATCAGCAGCTCGGTAATGGTCTGGTCAAGGTCCTTTTCCGGTGGGATACCGCAGTAGCAGGAGAGATTGCCCTGTGGGTCAAAGTCCACCATCAGGACGCGGTAGCCCTGCTGGGTCAGGGCAATGCCGAGGTTATACGTTGTGGTCGTTTTCCCCGTGCCGCCCTTCTGGTTTGCGATTGCGATTGTTTTCATCTGGTTTCCTCCAAAATATCATCCATGCTGATGCAGTGCTCGCGGTATTCCTGCATGTATTGCACCAGCGTGTCGTTGTAATCCTTGCCCACCGGCGGCGGGCGGTCCTCTACAGCTTTGCCGCTGCCCACAAGGTGCGCAATAATATCCTGCGTCCGGATCCGTCCTGCGTTGTCGTTGTCCAGACAGAGGACGATTTTGCGGACTGCTGGGAAATACTTCAAAAACGCATCCAGCGCTGCATAGTCCGTGCCGCCCAGCGCCAGATAATGGACGCCGCGCCACGGCTCCGCGTGCTGCATGAGCTTGAGTGATGCACCGGACATGGCATCAATGGGCGCTTCGTAGACCTCCACCGTGTCGGCCTTAGTGCTGGCCTCTATGTAGAACGGGTAGATTTTCTTGCTGCCCGGAATGTCGCGCCGGAATTGCAGCTGTGTGCAGCCGCGCAGGCTGCCTCCCTTGGCCGTGCCCTCACCGTCGCGCCCAACGAATACGCAGTTCGGATGATTTTTGAAGCTGGTTTGGTACAAAATGCCCTTCTTGCGGCAGAACGCCAGTACATTGGGGTGGATACAGCGCCCGCGCAGGTAGGCCATAGCGGCATAGCAGTTTGCATCCGGTTTTGGTAGCGTAAAGGCCCGCGGCGCTTCAGGTTCAGCGCGTGGCTGCGGCAGGCTTACAGGTTGGGAAGAATGAACCACACCGCCTTGGATGCGGTTGATTTCCCGCACTGCCTCGACATAGGGCACCTTCTCGACGTCGATCAGATACTTCAGCGCCGTGCGCCCGCGCAGGCCGATGCAGTGCCAGCACCAAAGGCTGTCTTTGCTGATCGTCAGCGAACTGTGTACCTTGTGGCGGTATTCCTTGCCCACGAGCTTCAGGTTGTCAGGCTCAACGAGTTTGAAGTAGGTCAGCAGGTCCAGTTCCTTCGCCCGCGCGATTTCTTCCTTCGTCACTCCGGCCATACTCTACACCCCATATTCTGTTTTTCAATCTGTTTTCTGTATCGTTCTAATCAGTCTAATTACTATCAGTCTTATTTGCGTGTGATAATCACATCTCCAGAAGTGTGAAAATCACACTTCAAGAAATGTGATTTTCACATTTCTTGATTTATGACGAAACAGCAAAGTTTTTTACATAAATCAAGCTGGGCTTTCCCAGTCCCTGGCGCTTGCGCTCAATCAGACCCGCATCCTTTTCAAGCTCGAGCATCAGGCGGCAGGCCTTCTGGTTGGCACAACTCAGGGCCTCCATGATTTCCTCGGTTGTGAAGATGATGTAGACTCGGCTCTGTTCATCCAGCCAGTGATTCTTGACCGACAGGCTCATACGGTCCAGCAGGATACCGTACAGAACCTTGGCATCGGTGGACAGCGGCTTGAACTGCGGGTCGGTGAACAGCACCTTGGGGATGCGATAGAACGAGAACTGCTCGGCCTGACTGCCGTAAAAGTAGTCAAATTGCATGGTTGCTTCTCCAAAAAGCGCGCACTCGAATAAGCCTGACAGAATACCGTGCTTTTGGCATCCTAACCGGGCCTTATAAATAAGGTTGTGTGTGGCATTTTACCGTTCCTGCTCCTGCTGGTTCTGGGTATGCTCGTGGGCATGGCCCCAGGTTTTCAGCAGAGAAAAGATCGTGTTCTGCATCTGCTCGGGCGTATACCCGGGAGGAAAGAACCTCTGCACGTCAGATTGATTCAAGAAAAACTTCTGTCGTTGATTGGGCTTCTGCTCGGTGAGCAGGGTATGCAGGTAGTGCTCCGTCAGTGTGCCGCTCAGGCTCATCTCTTTAAGACGGCGGGACTGCACCAGAGAGGGTGTGGCCTCGCAAAGCTCCATCTCCGCTTGCAGCCACCGTTGATGCTCGGGCGTCATGTAGGAAATCTCTACCGCGGGATTGAACGCCATCCGTGATTCGTCGACCATTTGCAGAATGGGGGAGATGAGGTAGGTCAGGCGGATGTAGCGCTGTATTGTCCGTGCACTCTCTGACGAGTTTTCAGCAAGAACTCCGTCAGTCCGCAACTTCGTGCCAACTTGGCACGAAGTTGCCCGTCCCTGATGCTTCATTGCATCCATCTTCATTTTATACGCAAACGCCTTTTCACTCGGCAGCACATGCTCCCGCTGAATATTACTATTCACCATTAAAATGGTAGCTTCATCATCCGTCAGCTCCTGCACGCGGACCGGCACCTTCTCAATGCCCAGCTCCCGGCAGGCCTCACATCTGCGGTGTCCGCTGATGATCTCATAGCCGCCCTCGGGCCTTGTGCGCACGATCAGCGGGACGATAACGCCGCTTTCCCGGATGCTGTCGACAAGTTCGTTCATCTCCATATCCTTGCGGACATGGAACGGATGGTTGGCAAAAGTGTGCAGCTGCGCAGGGGAGACGTTCAATTCCAGGCTATTCGGCATGATTAATCACTTCTTTCCTTCCTTTATCAGTCTTAAAGCAAAATATATTTATAAAATTCGTACATTTCTATTGACATTCTCGGTGCAGTCGGTTATAATAATCAAGCTGATTCGAGACAGCCCGGTTGACCGGGTGTAGCGCAGTTTGGTAGCGCGCTTGAATGGGGTTCAAGAGGCCGTGAGTTCGACTCTCGCCACTCGGACCAAAGATGGCTGTCAAGGTCAGCAGGAGCGTCAAATCCGAAAGGATTTGGCGCTTTTTTGTTTTTTACGGCTTCAAACGCGGCAGCGCTTGCTCCAAACCGTTGGCGATGGAACGCTTGCGGCGTATGTCCAGATGGCCGTAGATGTTCGCGGTCATCTTGATGTCCGAGTGACCGAGCCACTCCTGCACGTCCTTCAGCCCGTAGCCCTCCGACAGCAGCATGCTGGCTCAGGTGTGGCGCAGGTCGTGGAACCGGATATGGGGCAGGTCGTACTTCTTCAGCAGTTTGTGGAAGGTGTGACTTACATAGTCGGGGGAGTAGGGATGCCCGTCCTCCCAGGTGAACACATAGTCGTTGTCTATGTAATCCTTGCCGAAGTGGTTGCGGTAGTATTGCTCCTGCTGTAACAGGATCTTGAACAGCCGCACCGCATCGTCGGTCAGGGGAAAGCTGCGGAAGCTGGATGCGTTCTTCGTCTTGTTCTTCTCCACGACCTTCGTGACGCGGGCCGCGGTGTGCCGTATGGTCAGCGTTTGCATCGCAAAGTTGATGCTGTCCCATTTCAGGCCCAGTACCTCGCTGCGGCGCAGGCCGTACAGCGCGGTGACATAGATGATAGGGTAGAGGCGCTCGTTTTTGACGGAGGTCAACAGGTCTCGCATCTGCGCTTCGGTGTAGAACGTGCCGCTAAACTGCGCCGCGTGCGGCATGACGACCAGATCGGCTGGGTTTGTCTGGATCAGACCGTCCCTCTGCGCTAATTTGAGCGTCTGATTGAGTACGTTCTTGTGCTGACGCAAGCTAACCGCGGATAGTCCGCCGTGGCCGTCAGAGCGCCCGAATTTAGCCTTTACGTTGATGTAGGCCTGCAGCGTCTCGCCGTCAACATCGCACAGGCGGATCTGCAGATCATCGAAGTAGGGGAGGATGTGCGCCCGGGCCTGTACCTCGTAGCCTTGGTAGGTGATCTCGTCCACGCGATGCTGGACATCCTCCAGCCAGCGGCGCACGGCGTCACTGAAAAGCATATCGGGCGGGGCAGCCTGCTCAGGCTTTTCGCCGAGCATGTCAAGCATGATCTGCCTGGCTTTGCCCTCGTTTCCTGTTACTGTCAGACCTGTGGAAACCCAGGTCTGATTTTTTTTGCCATCTGTCGTATGCGTGAGCACAACATAGTATTTGTCGTTTTTTACGCGCAAGCTGGCTGTCATGAGAAGGGCCTCCCAAAGCATTGTGGCATAAGACTGCACCTCCAAGGATTGACTGGCGGGACGGGGCGTTTTCCTCGTCCGCAAAACCAGTATACTACAATCGTTACGATTTCAAAAATGTACGAATGGAACCAATATGGCGGCACAGCAATGCCGTGAAAGCGAGCGCCTTCACGGCATAATCTGCTGCTATATTGGTTTTGCGTTTTTCTCCCCCTGCAAATTCCAGACAGGCAACCCTTCCCGGCGCTGTGCCCTGCAAGGCAGCCTTTGGGCCGGCCTTGCAGCATGTTATCACGCCTTCTTGGCACGCTCCCCGGATGCTCCGGATCATGGCGCTGCTTCCCCAAAAGCGGTACGGCAGAGGACGCTATTCAGTTGTCACGAGAGAAAGTATACCTCCTCTCAATTACAATGGATAGCGTCGGAGTGTGGGAATGGGACGGGAAAAATATAAATATTTTTGTAGTGAGCAAATGGTGCAGTGGTTCCAGGGAATGTTTATTATTGAACAGATTAAATGATTTTGTTTTAAATGAAATATGTGTTTGATTTGCTTCGCTATCGAAGATATAATTACGGTAGAGTGTGATTTGAAGATATATTATTGTTTGTGTTTATAGGAAAACATTTTGTGATTGTAATTTGAAAACCTGACATTTTATGCGGAGGAGGAAATAAAATGAACGATAGAATAGATGCTGTTTTGGTTGATACCTCTGTATACCATAAAAAGCAATGTGATTTTGAGGGGATTACGAATTCAATTATTCCGATGCTTCTGCAATTACTAAGAGCAATGGAAGAGGTAATGCGTTTAGAATAGTGACCGACAATATTTTGAACGCTACTTGTGGTTTTATAGAGAATCTGCTATAATATCTATATTTGTGAGGAATGGGATTGATATTCTTTTCTTACTAAAATTACGGAAGGAGGGCTTGACAATGATGCTCAAAGGCGCGAAAATGGCTCGGCTCGGCTCGGCTCGGCTCGGCTCGGCAGTAGTATTGCGCCTTTTTTTCAGGGTGTCAAGCTCTATTACATCAAATCGTCAGGTAAAATCCGGAAGCAGGGCGAACTATGCCCTGTTTTCGGATTTTTTCTTTTGTGGGAAGGGGGAACACTGCTGAAACTTTGCGCCTGATTGTCAGGTGTTGCGGCTGCTTCAATCTATTTTATCGGTACACTTGCTGCGGCAACAATTCTTAATGATTAAAACACACGAGGAGGAATGAAAATGAAGAAAAAAGTTCTTAGCCTTCTGCTAACGCTTTGCCTTGTTATGACTTTCGTGCCAATGGCAGCGTTTGCAGCAGAAGCACCATTATTTAGCGGCGGAACAGGTACACAGCAAGACCCGTGGCTGATTACTTCGCAAGCGGATTTGATTGCTTTGGCAGAGTTTCTAAACTCTGGCAATGCAGAAACGTTTGATACTGAGACCGCAGGTATTGGAAACTGCTATGGCTATTACTTCAAGCAAACTGCTGATATTGACCTGACAGGTGTATCGTGGGAACCGATCGGTTATTCTGGGAGTTGCTATTTTGCGGGAAACTATGATGGTGACGGACATAGCATCACAAATGCGGTTTCTACCGGAAAAGTAGACCCAGAAGGTTTCGCTACGGCTGGCATTTTCGGGTGGGTCGCTTTCGGCTCGGTTGAAAATCTTCACGTAAAAAACGCAAACTTTGTGGCAATCGGTCAAAATAACTACAGTTATGTGGGCGGTATTGCAGGTGTGTGTTATGGCTCATCCATCGAAAACTGCTCGGTGGTGAATTCTTCACTGGAGAGCAAGCGCAACAACAATAATAACTGTGCGGGAAGTATTGTGGGTTATTCCACTGGCGGAACATTTGAAAAGTGTGCTGCCGAAAACAACCAGGTTAAAACGATGGCTTATGGTGGTGGTTTTGTTGGTGAAGTAGACGATGATCCCGCATATGGAGCAGGTAAGTCTACATTCACAAACTGCTATACTGCAAACTGCTCTGTAAGCTCTAAAACTGATGATGTTCAGGGAGTGAGTTTGGTAGGTGGTTTTGCTGGTGAGATGACAGATTCCGCGTTAACTGTTAAAAATTGCTATGTATATCGGGCAATGCTTTCTACCGAGGGAACCGCTGTGCCCGGAATCAAGGCCACTGGCGTTTTCGCAGGTCACCTGTGGGGCGATAGTAGTATCGTTGTTACAAACTGTTTCTTTGGGGCTTGTGGAACAACTGAGAACGCTGGTACGGCCAGTGAAAAGACAGAAGAAGAATTTAGAAACGGCACGGTGGCAGGATTGCTGGGAGAAGCATTTGCACAGGTTGGCGACTATCCGAAAATCAATGGCCCTGCCGACTATAGCAGCGTAGATGCGGCCATTGCCAAGGCAAATGCCCTGATTAAAGATGATTACAAGGATTTTTCTTCCGTGGAGAGTGCAATCAATTCGGTGGTTCAGGGGAAGACACTGGCAGAGCAGGCGGAGGTGGATGCAATGGCGAAAGCTATCGAAGATGCGATTGCTGCCCTGCAATATAAGGATGCTGACTACACTAAGGTCGACGCAGCCATCTCCAAGGCAAATGCTTTGAAGAAGGATGATTACAAAGACTTCTCCGCAGTAGAATCTGCTGTCAATGCCGTTGTCCGTGGTAAAAACATTACCGAGCAGGGCGAAGTGGATGCCATGGAACAGGCTATCGAAACTGCCCTTTCCGCCCTGCAATACAAGGACGCCGACTACACCAAGGTCGATGCAGCCCTCGCCAAGGCAAATGCTTTGAAGAAGGATGACTACAAGGATTTCTCCGCTGTGGAAACCGCCGTCAATGCCGTTGCCCGTGGTAAGAACATTACCGAGCAGGGCGAAGTAGATGCCATGGCAAAGGCTATCGAAGATGCCCTTGCCGCCCTGCAATACAAGGACGCCGACTACACCAAGGTTGATGCAGCCATTGCCAAAGCAAATGCACTGAACAAGGACAACTACAAGGACTTCTCCGCTGTGGAAGCCGCCGTCAATGCCGTTGCCCGTGGCAAGAACATTACCCAGCAGGCAGAGGTTGACGCTATGGCAAAGGCCATTGAAGATGCGATTGCTGCCCTGCAATACAAGGACGCAGACAAGACCACCCCGGCACCTGCTGCCACGGCCACCCCGGCTCCTGCTGCAACAACCACTCCGGCACCTGCTGCCACGGCCACACCTCAGTACACCATTCCGCAGACCGGCGACACAAGCAACCCTGCTTTGCTGGTTGTCCTTATGCTTGTCAGCGGTAGTGCAGCCATTGGAACAGCCGTTGTTGGCAGCAAGAAAAAGCACAACAGATAACTGAACAGCCCCCTCGCTCCATCTTCCGGGCAAAGCAAAAGCGCCGCAGCGATGTGGCGCTTTTCTATTGCCACAAAGCAGCAAATAGCGGGTTTCCCCACCATAAGTGATAAGTTATATTCTCCACCATCGTAAAGCCCCTCATACAATGACAATTTGAAAGTCACTCTGGGTATCAAGTAATACTCCACAAAAAGAAAAAGCGCTCACCGTGAAAGGTGGGCGCTTTTCTCTTTTTTAATCAGTACTTATAAAAGGTATATCACACCAGCATATCGAACAGTCCAATCATCAGAGGCATCGTCATGATGGAAAGCAGCGTACTCAGAACATACAATGCACTTGAGTGCGCCGCATCACGACTGTAGAGTTGCGCCATTGAGGTGACTGTCGCACAAGACGGCGTAATAGCCGATAGATAGACTGTCATTAAAATTGCTTTACCATCTGCAATCCAGTCAGATGCGTGGAACACGCGAAGTAGCAGCAGAACAATGATAGGAACTACAATCAGACGAAGTACAACGGGAAGATAGTTGCGCGGTGTGCAGAAGACTTTCTTTAACGGTACTTCCGCAATCGCCATACCGGCCAGCAGCATACCCATAGGTCCTATCATAGCACCTACGCTGCTGAGCGTACTCACGATAGGTGTAGGCAACGAGATATGCAGAAGGTACAAGAGCGCACCGACGACAATCGCAATCAGATTGACATTGGTCAGAATCTTCTTCCATTCAAGTTTTGCGCCCTCTTGCAGGCAGGCACTTGCGTGCGTCCAGAGAAGAATCAGCTGAACGATGACAAAAGCGCAGGAATACACGACATATTCCTCGCCGAGCAAAGCCTGAACCAGAGGGATGACGAGCGCAGCCGCATTGCTGTATATGATGTTGACCTGCTCCACGACATCCAATCTGAGTGGCTTCTTAAAGATGGCATTGAGGACCAGAAACACGACATGCATTCCGACCGCTATGCCCATCGAGTACAAGAGTCCTGTGCGAATCTGCGGCGTATCATCGATTTGAAATGCGTTGAGAACAACACACGGCATGACCAGATACACGAAAACTACGGACAAAACCTTGCTGTCTGAGGCTTTCAGAAGCCCTGCCTTGACGACTACATAGCCCATCAGAAGAACGATAAACAGCTGGGCTATCTGCTGCATGAGCAATATACTGACTTCCATAATAATCCCTTCCTTCGATTCAGAATAGCGTACTCCTTTCTCTGGAAAGAGTCAATATGCAACATGACGGAAGTTTTTAGAAAAAGGCGAAAATCAATGGCTAGTGGCAAAGACTAAGAGTTAGCCATATGTACTGGATACTATGCACAGTTTCGTGATGTGCTAATTATGCAAACAGTAAAACTTGATAGAGAAGTTGTAAAATCTATAAAAATAAATGTAAACACGATATTTTCTTTGGTATAATATAGTTAAGAAGCTACCCCCTAAAGTGAAGGAGGTTTACTATGAAAAGGAGAGTTAGTACAGCGAAAAGAATCGTTGCTGTAGCTTTAGCTGCTACGGTTGCGGTTTCTTTGACCGGCTGCAAAAAGAGGAAAAACAACACCAATACGGCAAGCTCGGATGCGACCACAAGCCAAAGTCAGGCTGCGGTTCCGGAAACACCAGAAGTAACTGCCACACCTGCACCGACGGTTACGCCTGCACCGAGCACCGCGCCTGCTGAGAACACCGATAAGAAGGACAACATCACCAGCGAGCCGGCTAAGACAGAAAAGCCGAGCACCGGCACTTCGACTTCCGGTGGAACGACAAAACCGGCAGCGACAAAACCGGCAGCGACAAAAACACCGGCACCTGCTCCGGCAGTTACTCCGGCTCCTACCGCAAAGCCTCAGGTAAAATACACATTCACGGTTCGCCGTCATGAGGCGACCTGCACCACGCAAGGCTACGATGAGCATATCTGCCATGAGTGGGGCGGCATGAACTACAATGACCGCTTTGTTCCGGCAAAGGGACACAGCTGGGATGGCGGTACAGTCACGAAGGCTGCTACTTATACCGAGACCGGTATCAAGACCTTCAAGTGCAAGGAATGCGATGAGACGCGCACAGAGGAAATCCCGTCTCTCAACAAGACCTATCATATCAAGAGCGTTGTTGCTCCGACCTGCACCGCTGAGGGTTATACCATCTATGAGTGCAACGAAGTCCCCGGTCTGACCTATAAGGGCGATTACAAGGCAAAGCTGCCGCACGCCTACGATGCCGGTAAGGTCACAAAGCCCGCTACCATCTACGAGAAGGGTACGAAGACCTTTACCTGCACCTCTTGCGGTGCTACTTACACGGAGGATATCCCGGTAGTCGAGAAGACATGGCATAAGGGCACTACGGTAGAGCCTACCTGCACAGAAAAGGGCTATACCATTTACATCTGCGACCAGGATTCCGCTCTGACCGAAAAACGCGATTATACGAATGCACTGGGTCATGCTTGGAACGCCGGTACAGTTACGACGGCAGCAACCTGTACGACAGCTGGCGTTAAGACCTACAAGTGCCAGAATACCGGCTGCGCAGAGACTAAGACCGAGGAAATCCCGGCTCTGGGTCATAAGTGGGATGATGGTACTGTCACCAAGGCTCCTACCTGCACCGAGGATGGTGTTAAGACCTTCACTTGCCTGAATGATAAGAACCACACCTACACGGAACCTGTTCCTGCGACGGGACACGCTTGGGACGAAGGCGTTGTAACGAAGGAACCGACCTGCGAAGAAGACGGTGAGCGCACCTATACCTGTCAGAATGACAAGACCCATGTGCATAAGGAAGTAATTCCTGCATTGGGCTATACCTTCACGGAAACTGTGGTCGCTCCTACCTGCACAGAGGACGGTTACACGCTGCATACCTGCAATGAGAATCCCGCAAAGACCTATCAGGATACGTCTGTTGCTGCGTTGGGCCATCAGTATAAGGAAGTCACTACTCCCGCTACCTGTGGCGCTCCTGGCAGCGTAGACAATGTCTGTGAGCGCTGCAACGATAATCAGCATGTGAAAGACCTTCCTGCAACTGGTGAGCATCAGTGGAACGAAGGCACAGTAACGAAGGAACCGACCGCTACCGAAACTGGCATCAAGACCTTCACCTGCACTGTTTGTAGCGCAACAAAGACCGAAGATATCGTCAAGGTACATACCCACGATTACACGCGCCTTGGCGAAATCGTTAAGGAGTCTTCCTGTAAGACCGAGGGCGAGCGTTGGGTGTATTGCAACTATGAGGGCTGCAACGAAAGAGTTCTGAAGCCTATGCCCGCTATCGGCAGCCACGACTGGGACTTTGCAAATGCCGAGTGTCTGAAAAAGGCTACCTGCACCGAGCAGGGTACTATGCTGATGCACTGCAAGCGTGACGCTTCTCATACCACGACTTACTCCTACGGTGGCACGGGTCATGTCTGGGACGAAGGCACTATCACCACGCAGCCCACGCATGACGAGTATGGTGTCAGGACGCTGCACTGCAAGAACTGTGACGCTACTACGACCGAAAAGGTTTTCCCCACGAAGTACACCTTCACAGTGACCGTTGTACCGCCGACTTGCACCGAGGATGGCTACACGATGCACAAGTGCAAAGAGGATGACAGCCTCTCCTACAAGGACAACATTGTACACTCCACCGGTCACCATGCCGCCATGCGTGTCATTGAGCCTACCTGCAAGGAAGAGGGTCGCACCGAACTCTACTGCAAAGTCTGCGGTGATGTGAGTAGCACTTTCGATTTCACGCCCAAAAAAGACCATACTTGGGATAACGGTGTCGTAACTACTGAACCTACGGCTGAAAAAGATGGCGTCAAGACCTATACCTGCACAGTTTGCAATGAAACGAAGACTGAGACCATCCCGCGTCTGAACGGCAGCGGCAAGTAAGCTGTGAGCCTTTCAAATCAGTTTACGGTGTATCCTATTTGTACGCCGTCGAGATAGCTATCAGGAATTGCTGAATAAGGTATTAAAATAAAGGGGTGAACGATGCCCGTCTGGGCAAGTGCCAAAAAGTTTTGGCAAATTCTGTGCAAGCTGCGGAAGCTTGATGCGTTCTTCGTCTTGTTCTTCTCCACGACCTTCGTGACCCGGGCCACGGTGTGCCGTACGGTCAGCGTTTGCATCGCAAAGTTGATGCTGTCCCATTTCAGCCCCAGCACCTTGCTGCGGCGCAGACCGTACAGCGCGGTGACGTAGATGATGGGGTAGAGGCGTTCGTTCTTAACAGCGGTCAGCAGGTCCCGCATCTGTGTAAGCAACCTGACTCAAAGGGATAACCACAAAAGCTTTCAATGCGTTTTTGACTATCAGAATACGGATGGCGCAGCTAATCTTTATCGTGAACAGAAGCTGCGAATAAGTTTTAGCGAAAAAAAAGCACCCCCTGTAGAGTACAAACGCTCTACGGGGGCTTGATTTACAGTATTATTTTAGTGCCATTCATCAGGCTGATAACCGTCAATACCCAGACCATTATAAAGGTTATTTTTGCTCCAGTAGTCTATTTTTTGCGTTGGGGTTCCTGAGTCGTCGCCACGGTTAGGAGTGTGAGAATCAACGGTGTTCATGCAAATGATTTTGCCGAAATAAGAGCTGTAGCCTTGGTAATTTACCACTTCATCTTCTTTGAAGGCTTCCATTGAACCGTCGTCCTTACAGAAAATTCCAATATAACCTTTTCCATCATTATAAACTGTCCAACGGATTGCGCCGTTGAAATTTGCAATAATGAAAAATGAGCCCTTGCCGTTTGTGAGGCTTGAAAGTTCTGCCAGAGAGACCATATCATTATAGCGTGATTGAGCACTATCCATGGCAATTGCTCCTGTGGGGACATCGCCGTCTTTAGAAGCAACAACTAAGTTTTGGCCAGAAGCTTGGCTTTTACTTTTGCCGAACTCATCACTTGCATACAACGACACTAATTCTGTTTGCGCCGCCTGAGTCAACATTCGTGTCTCAGCAATGACCTCGTTTTTCTTCGCCTTGTCGATGTACCCGGTTAATGCCGGAATCAAGAGGGCAGCAAGAATTGCCAGAATCACCAGCACGACAATAAGCTCCACCAAAGTGAAGCCGCGACGTTTATTGTTTTTTGCCATAAACACAATTTCCTTTCTGGATTACCGCCCATACGCGAGGCACTGTAATCGTTGAGTTTCTATATTATAACAAAAGTGCCCCAAAAAGTCTATATCCGATATTGTCCGAAGAGGGACGACTCTTGATATTGTCAATATCAGTTGACAGATAAAACTCAAAAAGTAGCCGCATCATGCAGCCATTGTCTGAGCAGCATAGAATCTATTGCGTTTCACCATGGGTGGTAAGCCGCCATTGGCAGAGCAAATACGGCGATTGTTCCAATAGCTCATTAAGTATCTCCAAACTAGCGATTTCAGCTGCTCCACGGTCAACTGTTCGGGATCATAGCGGTCGTATAGTAATTCTGTCTTCATTCTGGCCCACATACTTTCGCATCGAGCATTGTCATGACAGCGACCGCCTGCACTATTCATGCTTTGCCGGATACCATATAATGTCTCCTCCTTTGATGTGAACAGCCTTTTAGGGCATAAAACACTCGAAAACAGCTAAAAATGCACAAAAAACACATATCTTGCTATTGAACATACAGCGAGATATGCTCGATTTTTATAGATTTGTTGCGATTTTTATAGAAATCGGCGCAAAATCAAGGGTAACATGATGTAACAGTTGGTGTTCGGCTAGGAAAACTATGCGCAAAATATGTGCGGTGTTAGAGAAAACTTATGTATCTTGCCAGTATGATATTGATATGTTACATTGACACAAAAGTGACGATACAGCGCGATTGAGTCTGCGCTGGTTTTTGCCAATATTGCCCTAAGAACGGCAGTTTTTGAATTTTTACTCGAAAACAGCGCGACGGGCTCATTCGGAGCATATATTTATTGCGAATATTGTCGGTTTTTGTTGCAGAATCGGTTTCGGTATGATATTATTATTTAGCTACATGACATTGTTTGGTTGTAAGAATAATGCCGAAAAAATTGGAGGAATTATAATGCTTTCTAAGATTCGTGCCCTTAAAGAGAAAAAAGGATTCACTCTGGTCGAACTCATCGTTGTGCTGGTAATCCTTGCCATTTTGGCCGCGCTGCTCATCCCCGCGCTCACCGGCTACATCAGCAAGGCCAACAAGCAGAAGGTTGAGGCTGAGTGCCGTATGGCTGTTATGGCTATCCAGACTCAGGCAACCGAGATCTACGCTAAAGACGGTGAGGTTACCTCTACTGCTCTGTCTAATGCCAATAGCACCATTCGTAGCCTTGCAGAAGTCAAAGGTCACTGGACTGCCACTGTTGGTAAGGACGGCCAGGTGAAGGAAGTTCAGTATACCAACGCTGGTTGGACCACCACTTATAAGAAGGATGCTTCTACTGGCGCTGCTGGTTATGATAGCACATCCGCTATTGCTAATGGTTCTTCTGAATTGTCTGTCGATTCCTACAAGTAATTTCCTAAAATTAGGGGCTTTCAAGGTTCCGACCCTCATGGAAGGGCCGGAGCCTTTTTTATTTGAATCGAGCAAATTCGAATGTAAAGGAATAATTATGTTGGAGTTTCGGTATATTAAGAAACCGTACTGGCAAGTTTTTACTTTGTGTTTCTTACTTGCGGCCATGCTGTTTCTTCCAATCTCGCTACAAGACGCTATTCAGGGTCATGTATTTCACTATGCTGGTGATTATAATACCCAATCCATGTTGTTTTGGCAGTATTGCAACGAATTTGTAAAATCGGGTGGTTCATATAGTTGGGTAACAGATTTAGGAAGTGGCTTCCTCACATCTTATGCCTTTGGAATAATTGGTAGTCCGTTTTTTTGGTTATCTTTAATTGTTCCATCCGAATTCATGCCGTGGGCTATGATTCCGCTTTTTGCTTTAAAGTTTGCTGTGGCAGGTAGTGGTGCGTATTTATGGTCAAAGCGTTGGGTGAAGAATAAAGATTATGCAATGCTGACTGGAATCCTTTATGCGTTCAGCGGATACAGCATTTATAGCATATTTTACAATACTTTCCTTGATACAATTGCACTGTTTCCATATCTATTGATGGCGCTAGATAACGCAGTGTGTGATGGAAAAAAGTGCGAGTTTCCTTTTTGGATTGCGCTGAACTTGCTACTGAATTACTATTTCTTTATTGGCGAAGCAATATTTATAACAATCTACTTTGCATGTATGCTAATAGGCAAAAAATATATTCTTAGCCAGAGAAGAATGATTAGAGTATTTGCTGAAACACTTTTGGGATGTGCCATGGGATGTACACTATTGATTCCCGTAGCAATATGCCTTGCTCAAAACCCAAGAACTTCTTCGTTTTTGAATGATTATGGGTTTATCTGTTATAGCGAACCTCAAAAGTATATGGCAATTCTGTGTAGTATGTTTTTGATGCCTGATGCACCATATAGTTCAGTGTTATTCCCTGAATCCGGTACAAAATGGCAAAATCTTACTGCATATTTGCCTGTGCTAGGTATTACTGGCGGACTAGCTCTTAATCGTGCAGATAGAAAGCATCCGTTTTCGATGATTCTAAAATTCAGCGTAATATGTGCATTTGTACCTATGCTGAATGCTATGTTTACATTAGAGAATGCGAACTACTATGCAAGATGGTTTTACATGCCAATCTTGGTATTGTGCGCTGCAACGGGTATTGTCTTCGAGGATGCTGAGATATGTCGACCGCAATGGAATGATGCGTGGAAAACCGTCTTAGTATTTACTGCTGGATTTGTGCATATATCGGTGCAGTAGCGACGCTTGTACGGAGTTTTAGCGACACTTTCACG
>OHWR01000354.1_pt1 | contig 24254 bp, 16 predicted proteins | sample 1579771 | NCBI WGS metagenome assembly OHWR01 (sample SAMEA3882542, study PRJEB24775) | human gut metagenome | biome: human-associated habitat; feature: intestine environment; material: feces | place: Netherlands | collected 2009/2010 | reverse complement strand
TGCAAACGGCCGTTGAGGGTGTTCTCGTTCATCACAGCCTGCTTGTCCTCATAGCGGAACAAGAGGTTTGCCGGCATATACTCGGTGAGGAACATGGGGTCATCGCTGGAAACGATGGTGAACACCACGTCCTTGGCAAGGCGCGGGTTCATGCCCAGATACTCGTCAAAGCCGGTCTTGAGGGCGCGGAGCAGCGCTTCGGTCTCTACAGCTTCTTCGGGCTTCGCGGCACGCACCGGAGCGGAGCGCACAGCAGACAGCAGAAAATCGCCGGTGGTATCCAGCTCGGTCAGCTTGGCGCGATACTTGCCCTCCACCAGCACCTTGACCAGCTCGTCCGACACGCGCAGCACCTGCTTGACCTCGGCTACTACGCCGTAGGTGTACAAATCCTGCTGGGTGGGCTCACTGGTCTCCATCTCTTTCTGGGCTACCAGAAATACGTTGGAGTTGTTGGCCATAGCCCACTCCACAGCGGCAATGCTCTTTTCCCGCCCGACTTCAAAATGAACAAGGTTGTTGGGGAACACCACCAGCCCGCGCAGTGCGATGGTGGGCAGATGGAGCTCCTTCCGCTCGACCTTGATGGTAACTTTTTCAGACATATACAAACACCTCCCGACTGCCGCTCAAGTTCCCATGCTGCGGCAGCTCTATCCTTTGGGGTCTTTTTGATAAAAATACAGTTGTTTCCTTATTATACAGATTTCCGGCCAAAATGCAACTGCCCTGCCGAAATGGTCGGTCATTCGGGGCGGTTTTCGTGGGTGTTGAAGCCCATTTTGCCCAGCGCGGGCAGCAGCGCCCGCAGCGTGACCGAGGTGAGCGCACCCATGACAAGCCCCAGCACCAGCATGACCGGCGCGTAGTACAGCGACAAGGACGAGGAGATGATGACTCCCGCGCCCAGCAGCTGCCCCACGTTATGTGCCAGTGCGCCGCAGACCGACAGGATGAACCATGTGGGCCGCACCGGCAGAAGATAGTACAGCACCCACATCACCGCAAGGGACAAAAGCCCGCCGCACAGCGAGAGAAAGCCCGCCGTGAAGCCGGACACCAGAAACACGAACAGTGCCTTGAGCACGTCCAGCACCAGCGCCTGCCTTGGCCCCATGAAAAACAGCGCGTACATCACCACGATGTTGGCAAGGCCCAGCTTCATGCCCGGCAAAAGCCCCGGGATGACCAGCGTGCCTTCAATGAAGGAAAGCGCCATGGCCAGCGCAAACAACAGACCGGACAGGGCGATGTGCCGCGTTTTTTGATAGTTGCGGTGATTTTTAGGCATAGAGGATACGCTCCTTTATTCTTCGGGCTGCTGCGTCTGCTCGTAGGCTTCCTGCTCTTCCATAGCGGCTTCCCATGCGGCAAAAAGCTCTTCCTGATGGAAGCGCAGGTCACTCAGCTCATCGCTTTTCTGGCGCAGCAGGTCGGGGTCGTTGTACACCTCCGGGGAGTTGATCTCGTTGTCCAGCTCCACCTCGCGGGCACCGCAGGCCTCCATTTCATCCTCGCAGGCCTTGATCTTGGCCCGCAGCTCGGCGCGGCGGCGGCGCTGCTCCTTGCCGTAGCCGGTCTTGGCGGGCTCGGCAGCCTTCTGGGCAGCCTGCACCGGGGCGGCGCGTCCCATCAGGGCATCGTAGCTGGGGTAGAGGGTGGCCTTGCCGTCCTCAAGGTAGAGGATGGGGCAGGCCAGACTGTTCATCAGGTGGCGGTCATGGGTGACCAGCAGCAGCGTGCCGGTGTAGGCCATGAGGGCCTCGGTCAGGTTCTCGCGGGTGTAGATATCCAGATGGTTCGTGGGCTCGTCCAGGAACAGCAGGTTCGGCCGCTCCAACACGATCTCCGCAAAGCGCAGGCGGGCCAGCTCGCCGCCGGACAGTGCCTCGCAGGGCTTGAACACCGTATCGCCCCGGAAGCCCAGCTTGGCCAGATGGCTGCGCACCTCCAGCTCAGTCATACGGGGGTACTTGTTCCAGATCACGTCGATGACCCTGCCCTGTCCCAGACGGTTCTGCTGCTGGGCAAAGATGCTGGGCCGTGCGCCGGTGCCCAGCCGCACCATGCCGCCGGAGGGGCGGCGCTTGCCGTCCAGCACCTGCATCAGGGTGGACTTGCCCGCGCCGTTGGGGCCTGCGATCACCAGCCGCTGGCCGCGGCACACCGTGTAGGTAAAGGGTTCCAGCAGGGTGCGGTCCCCGATCTTGATGGTCAGGTTCTTGAGCATCACCAGCTCGTTCCAGGGTTCCACATCGTATTCAAAGCGAAATTTGAGCTGGTTCGTCTCGTCCTTGGGTGCTTCGGTGATCTCCAGCTTTTCCAGCTGCTTGCGGCGGCTCTGGGCCATCTTCGTCGTGGAGGCGCGCACAAGATTGCGGTCCACGTAGTCCTGCAATTTGGCAGCTTTTTCTACAGCGGCGTCATGCAGCTTCTGCTGGCGCTCGTCAGCGGCCTCGCGCTGGGGCAGATAGGCCGAGTAGTTGCCGCGGTAGGTCTTGATGCTCTTGCCGCGCAGCTCCCAAATGCGGGTGCAGACGGCGTCAAGGAAGTAGCGGTCATGGCTGACAACGAGCACCGCACCGCGGTAGGCTTTCAGATAATTTTCGAGCCACTCCATCGTTTCCAGGTCCAGATGGTTCGTCGGCTCGTCCAGGATCAGCAGGTCGGGGCGCTCCAGCAGCAGCCGTGCCAGACGCAGCCGGGTCTGCTCACCGCCCGAAAGCACGCCCGCCAGCTTTGTCCAGGTGTCGGCGGGAAAGCCCATGCCGTTGAGCACCTTTTTGATCTGGGTGTCCATGTTATAAGCGTCCATCGCGTCGATGACAGCGGTGCAGTGGGCGATCTTTTCGGTCAGTTCCGCATTGTGCGGGTCTGCGGCCAGCTGCTTTTGCAGCGCGTCCATCTCCTGCATGGCGTCAAGCGCCGGGGTAAAGACCAGCCGCATTGTGGCATAGATGTCCAGTGATGGGTCCAGCCGGGCGTTCTGCTCAAGGTAGCCGGTAGTCACACCGGTGCCGAACGCGGCATCTCCGGCGTCGGGCAGGCTCTCGCCGCAGAGAATCCGCAAAAGCGTCGTCTTGCCGGTGCCGTTGGCACCGATGATGCCGATACGGTCCCCGCGCTCGACACCTGCATTTACATCACGCAGTACCTCGTGTTCGCCGAAGCTCTTGCCTAAGTTTTGAAGTTCCAACAACATAGCGGTACATCCTCAATTCCAAAATGATGCCGCCGCCTGACAAACGGGCAGCGGCAGTGCGCCCTTGCCTTACAGCAGGGCTTCGTTGCTGTGGCGGCGGTTGCGCACACCGATATTTTCCAGCTCCTCCGGCTCCATCACGATGCGGTAGAGCTCCTCATAGGAGCTTACCGTATATTTGGGCGTGATGCCGGACTTGTTTTCAAGATTGCCGGGGTTGAACCAGCAGGTATCCACACCGGCGTTCAGGCCGCCCTTGATGTCGGCCAGCAGATCGTCGCCGACCATCAGCACACGGCTCTTGTTCGTGATGCCGAGGTCACGGAAGGCATGCTCAAACAGCTTGGCGCTGGGCTTGGCCGCGCCGACCTTCTCGGAAATATAAATGCCGTCCATGTACCTGTCGATGCCGGAGGCCGCAATGCGGGACTCCTGCACGGCAATGGCACCGTTCGAGACGAGGGCCAGCGTGGCGACCTCGCTAAGCTCCTCCAGCGCGGTCAGTGCGCCGGGCAGCAGGTCGGCATGGGTCGCCAGCAGCTCCTCATAGCGGTCATTCATGGCCTTGCCCTTGCCGTTGTCGGGCAGCTGCATGGTCTGCATGAAGCGGGAGAAGCGGATCTGGAACAGCTTCTGCTTGTTCAGCTGGCCTTTGGCCAGCGAGTCCCACAGCTCGCGGTTGACCTTGTGGTAGGTATCATAAGCGGCCTCGTCGTGGGGCAGCTCGTACTCGGCGAGCATATCGGTCAGGGCCTGGCGCTCTGCGGCGTCAAAGTCCAAAATCGTATTGTCAACGTCCAGCAGGACGCAGGTATAAATTGCCATCTTCGTAACCTCGTATGCTTATTGCGGTGTGGAATCGGCGGAGGTCGGCTCCGGCATCGGCGTGGGCACAGCGGTGGGTTCCGGCGTAGCCGCGGCGCTGACAGTCAGCACAAAGACGCTGTCCGCACCGTTGTTGACTGCGTGGATGTGGTAGGTGCCGGGCTCGTTGGCCGTGAAGGTCACCTGCGTGCCCGTTGTGCGCCAGGAGGTCTCCTCGCAGCCCCAGAGCGTGTCGCCGCTGCCGTTTTCCACGGTAGCCGTCAGCGTCGTACTCTGGCCTGCGGTCAGCGTGCCTGTGCCGCTGATGTTGATCGTGGTGGCCTCGGCCTCGACGGTGACGATCAGCTGTGCCGTCGAGAAGGTGCCGTTGATCTCAATGCCTGCCTTGATCGTGTAGGTCCCGGCGGCATCGGGCTTGAAGGTCAGGCTGCTACCGTTCTTCTCCATCTCATCGTTGATGGACCACTGGACGTTCGCGGCGTCGTAGGCCTTGTTGCCCAGCTTGACCGCGGCATTGACAGTCAGGCTCTCGCCCTGCTTGATCGTCGTATCGCCCTTGTCCAGCGTCAGCTCGACGCGGGCGTCGTTGAACATGGCCTTGACGGAGATGTCCTTGGTAATATTGTCATAGCGGGTCGCGGTGGTGACGCCGTCGCTCCACTTGTAGAACACAAAGCCTTCCGCCGCCACTGCCGTGACGTTGACGCTTGTGCCGGAGTCGGCCTGAATTTCGACGCTGGACACGCCGGTCTGGCCGTTGCCGGTCAGCGTGCCCTTGGCGCTGTCCTCGACCTCATAGCTGGCCGTGAACTTCGTCGGCGTCGAGGTCGGCACCGGCGTGTTGCTGCCTGCAGAGGCCGACGCACGCTGCGGGATGTCCGACGTGTCGGGGCGGCTGTCCATCGTATTGCAGGCGTGGCTCTTGGCGTACTCCAGCAGGGCGCGTGCGCCGGAGGTGCTGAAACCGTTGGATTCAAAGTAGGTGCCCTCGCCGTAGCCGCGGGTGTTTTTAAGGGCCTCGGCGGTGTTCAGGTACTTGAAGCCCAGATCGCTGCTGGCCGCCGCAATGGCCTGGTTGAACTGGTCAATGCGGGTCTGGATCTCGGCAGCGTTCGTGCTGTCCTCGGTAACGGGCGGGATGCCCACCGCGATGATGTCGCAGTAGGCGTAGGCCGAGCGAATGCTCTGCAGGAACTGCTTGTAGTCGGCAATGAAGGAGTCCACACTGACCGAGCCGTCCACATCGTTCGCGCCCAGCACCACAAAGACGCGGCGGGCCTTCATCTTGGGGATGGCCTGCGGGATCGTGTAGCTGCTGGCGTCCGATGCAAAGTTTACACAGGAGGTGGACAACGCCTTGGAAATCTGCAATCCCTCCTGCCCGACAAACTGATTCAGCGTGATGCGGGTGTCCTTCTGCAGCGTCACGGCGTACTGGTCACCCGCAAAAACGCTGGCCGTAATGTAGGCGTCATCCGCCGCGCTCTGCGGCAGGATGGAATCCAGCGTCGTATCCAGCGGGTAGGCGTCCGGGTCATAGGAATCCTTCCCGCCTGCAAACAGGCCCAGCTTCGTCGGCAGCACCCATGCCGCCAGAATGCTCATCACAACGGCCAGCGCGCACAGCGCCAGCACCACACACGCTTTGCGCTGTGTCGGGCTCAGGCCTTTTTTCTCCTCATTACGTTCTCTGCTCATCGGGAACGGCAACCTCCTTAATTATCGAAAGCGGGCGTACCCATGGCCACAACCCACCTAGTATACATAGTATAGATTATATCATATTTGCCGGGCTTTGAACATGGTTTTCAAAAAATTGTCACGTATTACAATTTTATTACAAGCAAAAAGCCCGGGATTTGACATCCCGGGCAAAATTGGGTTCGATTTCAGGAAAGCAGCATTCTGTCGTTGGCAAACTCGCCGTCGCTGACCTGCTCAAAGCGCTGCAGCAGGTCGCTGACCTGCAGGTTCTTCTTTTCCTCGCCGCGCACATCGTAGATGACGTGACCCTCGTACATCATGATCAGGCGGTTGCCGTACTTGATGGCATCCTTCATGTTGTGGGTGATCATCAGGGTGGTCAGGTGGTTTTCCTCGACGATCTTCTCGGACAACGTCAGCACCTTGGCCGCGGTCTTGGGGTCAAGGGCGGCGGTGTGCTCGTCCAGCAGCAGGAGCTTGGGCTTTTTGAGGGTCGCCATCAGCAGCGTGACAGCCTGGCGCTGACCGCCCGAGAGCAGACCGACCTTGCTGGTCATACGGTTTTCCAGCCCCAGATCCAGCGTTTTGAGCAGCTCGTAGTATTCGTCGTGCTCCTTCTTCGTGATGCCGATCTTGAGCGTGCGGGCAAGACCCCGGCGGGCCGCCAGGGCCAGGTTCTCGTCGATCTGCATCGTCGCGGCGGTGCCCATCATCGGGTCCTGGAACACGCGGCCAATGTACTTGGCACGCTGGTGCTCGGACAGGCGGGTCACATCCTTCCCGTCAATAATGATTTTGCCCATATCCACCGGCCAGACGCCCGCGACGGCGTTCAGCATCGTGGATTTGCCCGCGCCGTTGCCGCCGATGACCGTGACAAAGTCGCCGTCCTCCAGCGTCAGATCCAGTCCCTTCAAGGCGACCTTCTCATTGACGGTTCCTGCATTGAAGGTCTTGTATACATTCTTGATCTCAAGCATTGTCCTTGCCTCCCTTTTTCACGGGTACTTTGGTGAAGTATTTGCCCTTCCAGTACGGGATGGTCAGGAACACGGCCACGACCAGTGCGGTCAGCAGCTTGAGGTCATCGGTGGACAGCCCCATGCGCAGCACGAAGTTCATAACGATGTAGTAGATGATCGCGCCGATGACAGCGGCGGTCAGCTTGAGCGCAAAGTTGCGGAAGATCTTGCCGAAGATGACCTCGCCAATGATGACGGCGGCCAGACCGATGACGATGGCGCCGCGGCCCATGTTGATGTCCGAGAAGCCCTGGTACTGGGACAGCAGACCGCCCGCCAGCGCCACAAGGCCGTTGGAAACCATAAGGCCGAGCACGATGGTGACGTTCGTGTTGATGCCCTGGGCGCGGGCCATGTGCTGGTTTGCGCCGGTAGCGCGCAGCGAGCAGCCAAGCTCCGTGCCGAAGAACCAGTACAGCACGCCGATCAGGACCGCGCAGAAGATGAGCAGCACGAAGATCGGGTTGTTGAGCGCCAGCGCGCGGACATAGCGGGCCGAGACCAGCAGGCTGTACTTGTCCACACTGATAGGCAGGTTTGCCTTGCCGCCGCCCGTGCCGGTGCCCATGATGCGCAGGTTGATAGAATACAGCGCCAGCTGGGTCAAAATACCGGCCAGAATTGCCGGGATGCCGCAGGCCGTGTGGAACAGACCCGTGACAAGGCCCGCCAGCATACCGGCCAGCGTGGCTGCCACAAGGGCGACGCCCACAGGCACGCCGTTGAGTACCAGCACCACGCAGACTGCGCCGCCCGTGCCGAGGGAGCCGTCAACGGTCAGATCGGCCACATCAAGAACGCGGTAGGTAATGTACACGCCGATGGCCATGATGCCCCAGATGAGGCCCTGCGCCACAGCGCCGGGCATGGAGTTTACCAAAGAGGTCAGGAAATCCATAAAAACATCCTCATTTCGTAAAGCATCAAAACAGCGGGGAAAGAGAGCGACCTCCCCTTCCTCGCTGTTATGATGATTTTCAGTCGCTGTTCAGTTCAATCAGCCGATAGCCACGTAGTCGGACGGCGGGGTGATGCCCAGCGCCTCGCAGTTGGCGGCGTTGTACTTCTTGGTCACGTTCGGAGCGAACTCAACGGGCATCGCAGAGACGTCCGCGCCGTCCGCGAGGATCTTGGCAGCCATCTCACCAGTGGCGTAGCCGAGGTCGTAATAGCTGATAGAGAGCGTTGCAACGCCGCAGCCGGAGCAGATGCCTTCCTCACCGGCCACAACGGGGACCTTGGCGGGGATGACAACGTTTGCGATGGCCTCGGTGTTGGAGGCTGCGGTGTTGTCAGTGGGGATGTAGATGACGTCGGAGTTATCGGCGGCAGTCTGGGCCACGGAGGTGACGTCGTTCGTATCGGTGAAGGCATAGCGGGCAACGGTGTAGCCCTCCTCGGTCAGGTAGCCTTCAATGACGTCGCACTGGTAGACGGAGTTCGGCTCTGCACTGCAGTAGAGCAGACCGACGCTCTTGGCATCCGGGAAGAGTTCCTGGATCATGGCTGCCTGCTGGTCCAGCGGAGCCAAGTCAGAGGTGCCGGAAATATTGTTGCCGACAGTGCCGGTCCAGTCGCTGATATCCAGCGCGGTGGCGTAGTCAGTGACGGAGGTTCCCAGCACCGGGATGTCGGCAGTCGCCTGTGCGGCGGCCTGCAGCGGTGCGGTGGCGTTGGCCAGGATCAGGTCAACGCCGTTGGAGATAAAGCCATTCACAATGGTGGCGCAGTTGGCGGAATCGCCGGAGGCATTCTGCTCGTCAAATTTGACGCTGCCCTCGCCCAACTTCTCGACCAGAGCATCCTTGAAGCCCTGAGTAGCGGCATCCAGCGCTTCATGCTGGACAAGCTGGCAGATACCGATGTTATAGACCTTGCCATCCGCAGCGGCGGTGCTGTCAGCAGTGCTTGCAGCAGCCTCGGTGCTGGAGGCGGTGTCCGCAGCAGAAGCGGCGGTGTCGGTGGATGCGGTGGAGCCGCAGGCGGCCAGACCCATGGTCATGGCGGCTGCCATCATAAGGGAAACTGCTTTTTTCATGTCTATTCCTCCATAGTACCTGCTGCGCAACCTTTTTGTTTCAGGTGTACACCCGCGTCTCCTCACGCGGGTCCCTCCTGCGCAGCCGGTTTAGTGCTTTAAAGTATAGCATACTTCACCGGTTTAAAGCAAGCGCAAATACGTATAATGCGTCATGCGATTTACAGTGTTTTTTGGTTATATTGACGAACGACCAAATTGATGCCCCGCAGGGGCGGATCCCATATCCGCCCGCGGTAGTTACCGCAGGCTGCGCGAGCGAATATAGAATGCGCCCCTGCGGAGGCAAACCAAAAGTCCCAGCTTGCAAATAAGCTGGGACAACTTTCGGTTTTATTCCGCAAAGCAGGCGTTTTCCGCCTTGGCGATCAGCTCCACAAAGCGGTGGGGGTTGCTGGCTGTGCGCAGGCTTTCCACAAGGTCGCTGCGGCTCAGAAGGTTTACGAGCCGCGCCAGGATCTGCAGATGTAGGCTCTCACTGCCCGGCGGAACAGCGATCATGAACACAAGATCTACAGGTTTCCCGTCCGGTGCGCCCCAGTCGACACCGCGGCGCAGCAGCAGCGCCGAGATGCCCGGTGCGGACACACCCGCGTTGCAGGCGTGGGGCAGCGCAATGCCGCCCCCGATGGCCGTTGTGCCGCCGAACGTTTCCCGGTAGCTGACCGCATTGTAGTAGGCATTGCCGTTGGTGATAACGCCGATGCCCTCCTGCAGCTCGACCAGAATGCCGAGCGCGTCGGCAGAGTTATCAATCTTTGCATAGAGCAGTACGCCCTTGGGGTTCATCAGTTCGCTGACCTTCATCGTCAAACCTCACGTCCTTCGGCTCTGCCGATCAGGCTGTACAAATACTCTCCCACCGCGCCCTCGGCGCAGGTGCAGGTCGTCACATGGTCGGCGGCAGCCTTGACCTCTGCCGGCGCGTTGGCGACAGCCACGGCGTAGCCGGCCTCCCGCATGATCTCCAGGTCATTGTAGTAATCACCGATAACGACGGTGTTCTTCATGGATTTGCTCATGAGGGCGCACAGGTCATGCAGACCGCTGGCCTTGCTGACGCCGCTGGGCATGATCTCTAAGTAAATGCTGTTCGTGGCCAGGAAGTAGTTTTCCCGCCCGTAGTACCGCGTCTTGGCGTACTGGCCCAGTTTGCGGATGCTCTCCGGGTCGGAGGCAAAGACGACCTTGACCCAGCCGTCAGGCACGCTCTCCACCGGGCAGGCAATGCTGCCGAGGTGCTCGTCCACCTGATGGGCGTGGGTCACCTCATTGGCATGGATGACGAACATCTCGCCGTTTCCGGCCATGACCTCCACGCCTATATGCGGGAACTTGTTCAGGATGTCAAGGATGGCCGTCGTCGCCTGCTCGCGGTTCAGCGTCGAGCGGTGCAGCACCGACTCGGCGGAAAAATCATACAGCAGCGCCCCGTTGCAGGAGATGGCCGGCAGCGACAGGCGGATGTCCCCCAGCGCCGCGCGGATGGACTCCGGCGGGCGGCCCGTTGCCACCGTGAAAAGCCCCCCCATGCCGGTGTACAGCTGGATGACCGCGCGGTTGCAGGCGGGGATGCCCTCCTTGGCCGTCAGCAGCGTATTATCCATATCACAGATCACAAGGGTATCGCTTAGGGGTGGTTTCATGCGCGATGTTCCTTTCTTAACCGTGTCAGAAACTCTGTAAAATAGGGCGGCAGGGGCGAATCAAACTGCATCCACTCCCCTGTCCGCGGGTGGATAAAGCCCAGCTCCTTGGCGTGCAGGCACTGGCCATTCAGCGATTTGATGCAGTTTTTGGGGCCGTACACAGCATCCCCTGCCAACGGATGCCCTGTCGAGGCCATGTGTACACGAATCTGATGGGTGCGTCCGGTCTTTAATTTGCACGCAATGTAAGTGAAATTGCCGCAGCGTTCCAGCACCTGCCAGCCCGTGTAGGCATACTTGGCCCCCGCCGCGTTCTCGGCCAGAACGGCCATTTTCTTGCGGTCCCGCGGGTCGCGTCCGAGCCACTTTTCCACAAAGCCCTCGTCCTCCTTGAGGTCACCGTACACCACGGCATGGTAGACGCGGTGGATGCTGTGTACGCTCATCTGGGCGCTGAGCGCCTGATGGGCGGCATCGTTTTTGGCAACGACGAGAAGGCCGCTCGTGTCCTTGTCAATGCGGTGGACGATGCCCGGGCGGATGGCCCCGCCGATGCCCGACAACTGCCCCGCGCAGTGGTAAAGCAGCGCGTTGACGAGCGTGCCGTCCGGGTTGCCGGGGGCCGGGTGCACGACCATGCCCTTAGGCTTGTTGACAACGAGCAGGTCGTCGTCCTCGTACACAATGTCCAGCGGGATGTTCTGGGGCCGGGCCTCGATGGGCTGCGGGTCAGGCAGGTCGATGGCGTAGATTTTGCCGGGCGCCACCTTATCCTTTTTGTTGACGGGCGCGCCGCCGCAGGTCACAAGCCCCTGCTCGATCAGATTTTGCAGCACACTGCGGGACAGCGTCGGGCACTGCCCGGCCAGCCAGGCGTCCAGGCGTCCGCTGTCGCCGGGGGCTACGGTAAGCTCAAGCCGCTCCATCTTCGTCCGCCTTTGGCTCTGCGGTCTTATCCTTTTTGAAAGAATCCAGCAGCACGGCGAGCATCAGCAGACCGACGCCGACACAAACGCAGATGTCCGCAAAATTGAAGATGGCAAACCGCATGAACAGCACGTTGATGTAGTCCACGACCACACCGTTGAGCACGCGGTCAATGAGGTTGCCCACGCCGCCGCCCAGTACCAGCGTCCAGGCTGCGCGCTCTGTCAGCGGCATTTTGCGCACGAACAGCATGATAAGGACAGCCAGCAGCATGACCGACGTCATGCCGATGAGCAGTCCCTGCTTACCTGCCAGCATCGAAAACGCCATGCCGTCATTCAGGCAGTAGCGCAGCTCCACAACGCCGGGCAGCACATCCATGCTGCCCACCGGCAGCAGCGCCGCCGTGGCCCAGTGCTTGATGAGCTGGTCAATGACGACCAGAATGGCCGCTCCTGCCAGCGATAACAAACCAGAAATCATACAACACCTTATCCGAAAAAATCAGCGGTGCTTAAACGTATAAGCACCGCTGACGGTAGAGTAAATTTACTGCTTCAAGACCTTAGCGCAGCGCGGGCAGAGGCCGTCCTCACCGACGGTGGTCTCGTACTTCCAGCAGCGCAGGCACTTGTTGCCAGCCGCATGGGCAGCGCTGACGCCGAGACCCTCGACCAGGCCCTTGACGCCGCCCTCACCCTCGACAAGGTCAACGTGGGAGACGATGAACAGGTCAGCCAGCTCATCCATCGGGATGGCGTTCAGGAAGTCGTAGACCTCCTTGCTGCAGTACAGCGTCAGACCGGCCTCCAGCGCAGAGCCGATGACCTTATCGGCACGGGCCTGCTCCAGCACCTTCTTGACGTCGTCGCGGATGGCCATGATGCGGTCCCACTTAGCTTCAAACGCCTCATCGGCGGCAGCCTTGGCCTCGGGCATCTGCTCAAAGACAACATAGTCCTTCATGCCGTCCAGCTTCGGGATGTAGCTCCAGATCTCCTGGCTGGTGAAGCACAGGATGGGTGCCAGCAGCTTGGTGAAGTCGACCAGGATGCGGTACAGCGCGGTCTGGGCACAGCGGCGTGCGTGGTCATCTGCGCAGTACAGACGATCCTTGATGACGTCCATGTAGAAGTTGGACATATCAATGACGCAGAAGTTGTACAGTGCGTGGTAGGCACGGCTGAAGTCGTAGTGCTCGTAGGCATCGCGCATGGTTGCGGTCAGCTTGTTGCAGGCCTCGAGCGCCCAGCGGTCGATCTCGAACAGCTGGTCATCATCGACCATATCCTTCGCGGGATCAAAGTCGCTGATGTTGCCCAGCATGAAGCGGGCCGTGTTGCGCATCTTGCGGTACGCCTCGGACAGCTGGCGGAAAATTTCCTTACCGGCGCGGACGTCGACGGTGTAATCGCTGGAAGCGACCCACAGACGGATGATGTCAGCACCGTAGTCGCGGATGATCTCACTGGGCTCCATGCCGTTGCCGGCGGACTTGTGCATCTGCTTGCCCTGGGCATCGACGACCCAGCCGTGGCACAGGACCTCGCGGTACGGGGCCACACCCTGGGTGGCGACGCTGGTCAGCAGACTGGACTGGAACCAGCCGCGGAACTGGTCGGCACCCTCCATATACATATCAACGGGCCAGCGCAGCTCGGGGCGCTCACGGCAGACAGCGCTCCAGGTGGAGCCGGAGTCGAACCAGACGTCCATGATGTCGGGGTCCTTCTCCCAGTCGGAGGCACCGCACTCGCAGACCTCGGTCTTGGGCAGGATGTCGTTGGCATCGTACTTGTACCAGGCGTCGCTGCCCTCCTTGCGGAACAGGTCGGACACAGCCTTGATGGAGGCATCGGTGATATGGTACTTGCCGCACTTCTTGCAGTAGAATACCGGGATGGGCACGCCCCAGACGCGCTGGCGGCTGATGCACCAGTCACTGCGGTCACGGACCATACCGGCCATGCGGTCATGGCCCCACGCCGGCTGCCAGTGCACGCTGTCAATGGCCTTGTAGACGTCCTCCTTGAAGGCGTCGATGGAGCAGAACCACTGCTCAGTAGCACGGAAGATGATGGGATGATGGCAGCGCCAGCAATGCGGGTACTGGTGGGTGATGTGCTGCACACCCATCAGATGGCCGCTCTCCTTGATGTGCTCCAGAATGACCTTGTTGGCGTCCCAGACCTTGAGACCGGCAAACTTCTCGCCCGCCTCGGCGGTCAGGTGGCCCGCGTCGTCCACGGGAACGACAACGGGAACCTGCGGATAGTGATTGACGCAGACCTCAAAGTCCTCAACACCATGGCCGGGAGCGGTGTGGACGCAGCCCGTGCCGCCTTCCAGCGTGACGTGGTCACCCAGAATGACCAGACCCTTGCGGTCAAGGAACGGATGCTGATACTGCATGAGCTCGAGCTCACTGCCGAGAACAGTCTCGGGCAGGACCTCGTACTCGTCGATATGGCAGCCCTTCATCGTGGACTCAACGAGTTCGCGGGCCATGATGTGGTAGGCGTCACCGATCTTGACGAAGGCATATTCCAGATTGGGGTTCAGGCAGGTCGCGACGTTGGCGGGCAGTGTCCAGGTGGTGGTCGTCCAGATGACGATCCATGCCTTGTCCAGCGGGATGTTGTGCTTGGCCAGCACGCCGTTGGGGTCGTCGGTCAGCTTGAAGCGGACATAGATGGAATCGCACTCGTCCTCGGCGTACTCGATCTCAGCCTCGGCCAGGGCGGTGCGGTCCTCGGGGCACCAGTACACGGCCTTCATGCCCTTGTAGATGTAGCCCTTCTTGGCCATCTCGCCGAAGATCTCGACCTGGCGGGCCTCAAACTCGGGACGCAGGGTCAGGTAGGGGTTCTCAAAGTCGCCCTGCACACCCAGACGCTTGAACTGCTCGTTCATGACGCCGATGTGCTCGGTGGCAAACTCCTTGCAGATCTGGCGCAGCTCCAGCTTGGAGACACCGGCCTTCTTGTCGCCGAGGGAGCTCAGCGCCTTCAGCTCGATGGGCAGACCGTGGGTGTCATAGCCGGGCACGTAGGGTGCCTGGAAGCCGGACATGTTCTTATAGCGGATGATGATGTCCTTGATGATCTTGTTCAGGGCCGTACCCATGTGGATATTGCCGTTGGCATACGGAGGGCCGTCGTGCAGGATGTACTGCGGCTTGCCCTCGTTGTTCTTAATCATCTGCTCATAGACATGGTTCTGCTCCCAGTCCTCGAGCATTTTGGGTTCCTTCTTCGGCAGACCGGCCCGCATTTCAAACGGGGTCTGCATCTTATGGATGGTGTCGTTGTAGTTCTGCGCCAAAGTTTCCTACTCTCCTCTATTTATTGGATTCTTTAGTTATATCACATCGGGCGTCAGCTGTCAAAGTCTACGCCTTCAAAGTTATCGAACGCCGGGGAATTCAGCTCCTCCTGCGGTTCGTCACTTGCCTTTTTGCGGGTCGTGCGCCTGGTCGTACCGGCCTTGCGGCGGCGGGCAGGCTTGGCCTCCGGCTCGTCATACAGGCCGGAGACATCCTGGAACCGCGTCTCGTCGATGGCGGGCTCCTCCACAGGGATCGGGGCGGGCTCGGCTTCCTCCGGCTCCTCCGGATGCGGCGCGATGGCAAATTCCACCGTGTCTACCTTTTCGCCCTGAGCCCGGGCACTTTCCGTCGGCTCCGGCACGGGCTGGGCTGTGGGCGGCTCATAGTAGGTCGTCTCCTGCATGGCAGGCATCTGGGCTGCCTGCTGTACCGGGGCCGGCTCCGGCACAGGCTGGGCTGCGGGGGCCGTGTAGACCGGGGCCTGCACAGCGGGCTGCGGCTCTGCCGCAGGGGCAGCGGCCTGCTCCGGGGCCGGGGACGGCGGCGGAACGGGTTCATCCTCGGGCCGTCTGGTGTAATCGGGCAGTTTATTGATAAGGTTGATATGCTTGCGGTACATCTCGATCAGCGAACGCTTGAAGCTGTCTGCCTCACCCTTGAGCGTGACGATCTCCTGCTTGGCCAGCTCGACGTCATCGCGGGCGCGCTGCTCGCGGTCCTCCGCCTTGATGTTGGCCGAGCGGATGATCTCCGCCGCTTTCTGCTTGGACTCGCGGATAATACTGTCCCCCATGCGCTGAGCGTTGATCATCGACGTACTCAGGGAGTTTTCCATCGTTCGGTATTTTTCAATGCGCTGGGCCAGCATGACGAGCTTTTTCTGCAAATCATCATTCTGGGCAGCCAGGTCGTCCATTGCCTGGGCGACCTGCTTGAGATAATCATCCACATCCTCACGGCGATAGCCCTGGAACGCTTTGTCAAATGTGACGTGGCGGACATCCTCGGAAGAGATCATGACGGCTTTCCTCCTGTATGCGGGGCACACGGCCCCGTTATTCCCTGCCCGCAGCGCTGCGGGCGATCCTGCGCTCAATATTGGTAAAAGGATATGAACAGACGATCCTTGCGGCTTTTGCCGCCGATGGCCGCCAGCTTGAAGCGCCCCACGCCGCGCACTGTAAAAATATCCGCGGCGTAGGCGGTCTCGTGGGCGGCCTTCAACGGCAGGTGGTTGATCTCCACACGGCCCGCGGCGATATATTCTGCCGCGCGGGCGCGGGAGGTGTGCAGCATGGCTGCCAGCACCGCGTCCGCACGCAGGGACGGCACGGTAGCCTCCTGCAGGGTGCGCTCGCGGCTTTCGGCCAGACGGGCGGGCAGTGCGTCGATGCACGCAGTATGAACAGTGCAGTGCCCTGCGCCGGTCAGCTCCGCGTTTATAAATTCCTGCTTGTCGGCGAGGATCACCGCGTAAAATGTGTCCTCACGCTCGGGGTCTGCCAGCAGGTCCCCCACGCAGCTGCGCTCAAGGCCAAGGCCCAGAATCGCACCGAGATAATCCCGGTGGGTCGGCAGCTTATCCCCGTAAGCGGTGCATTGCAGGTAGGCCAGCGGTTCTTCCTGCCAGGCGTCGGGCGGCTCAATACAGAGCACCCGGCGTTCTGCCGCGTCAAAGCCGCCCCAAAAGCGGATGCAGCTGCACCCAGCCTTGTTGCAGGCGGCCTGCGCCAGGCTCTGCTCCCGGTCCGAGAGAAAGCCCGTATAACGCGGGATGCCGCGGCTTACCGCAACGCGGCACAGCTCCTCAACACGGCGCATCAGGCGGCGCTCGTCGTCATTCTGCGGCGGCACAAAGCCGCGCACCGCATTGGCGGTATCAGAAGAAGACGCCATTGTTTTCCAGCTCGTCGAGCAGGTCACCCATAATATCAACGTTGTACGGCGTAATAATGAAGGTGCTGGTCGCCACGCGCTTGATCTGGCCGTTGTTGGCATACGCTACACCGGACAGGAAGTCGATCAGACGGCGGGAGACCTCTTTGCTGGCAGACTCCAGATTCAGCACCACAGTATGCTTGGCGTTGAGCTGGTCCGCAATGCTGGACGCATCGTCAAAGCGTTCCGGTTTGACCAGAACGACCTGCAGCTGGGTCGTCGCGTTGATGTTCACGACCTTATTGCTGTGCTGTTTGATCTCCTGCTGCTGGGTATACTCCTGCGCAGCTGCAGCCCCCTGCCCGCCGGGGAAAACATTTTCTTCAGTGTCATCTACATAGGAATCTGCATCGGGATCGATACCGAGCTTGCTTCTCAAACTGTCAAGCATGGACATGGTCGTAAAACTCCTTTGATCAGAAAGCGCCGTTTACGTCAGCGCGTCATTACAGCGATATACATTAAATATTATCTTCTTTTTTGGCAGTCTTGTCAATACAAACAGCGTATTTTCGTTACAATAGTTTGCCATCCTCCAAATTTGTGCCCTGCACGATGATCTCATCATAGAGGCGCACCTCATTTGCACTGCCGAGCTTGCCGTCCTCCGGGACAAGAATGTAGCTGTCGTTCTCATACAGCGTTGTGATCTTCAAAAAGCGCTGCAGGTTGCCGTACTTGACATAGACACCGCGCTGGCCGTTCACGATATGCAGCGCCGCCTTGTCGATGCGGATGCCCTCATAGGTTTTTAAATCGACCTGCACGGTCTCGCAGCCCAGGCCCAGGACCTCGGCGCTGATGGTCTGGCATTGCAGCACGATCTTGGCAATGCCGTTGTCCTTGTCCTCGGTGACTTCCTCCACCGTAGCGGAAAGCGGTGTGTTCTGCTTGCCGGGTACGCTGATTTTCACCGTGGACAGACCGTCGAACCGTGCGGCGGTATCCAAATCGCAGACCGCGTAGAATTTCCAGCTGAAGCCCGTCGCGATCTGTCCGGCGCGGTTTGTATCCGCTGCCGGGAAGCCGTCTGCCAGCATTTTTTGCAGCGTGGCCGGGTCGGCATCGGCCAGCGCCCGGCAGTCCGTCCGGATGGCGGGCGAGGCCTCCGTGCGGCTGAAATAGCCGTTCGTTGTGGCTGTGACGGTCTGCAGCGTGTCGAGCTGTGCCTTGATGCCGTCGTACTCGGTCTGCAGCGCTGCGATGGACTGGGAGAAATCCGCCGTCTGCCCGGTGCTGATCTGCAGACGGTTCTGGGCCAGCAGAAAGCTGTCCTGCGCGTCGGAGATGCCGGTATACTGGGCAGTGTCCAGCTTATCCAGCAGGTTGTACAACGCCTGTTTCGTCTGGTTTGTCAGCACCGAAAGCTCACTGCCGGCAGAATTCTGCGACTTCGTAAGCAGCGTGATGGAGCGCTCGAGCCGGTCCAGACGCTCACGCTGCAGGCCCTGGGTGTCATCGGTGTAGCATTCGGCTACCACCGTGCCGTTCGTCACGCGCTCGCCATCCTGCACAAGATAGCCGAGATTGCCGCTGCCCGGCACATCCACAGCGTCAAATGCCACAACGCCGGTCAGGTTCAGGCTTTCGGCCAGCGTGTAGCGGATGGCGGTCTCGGTCTTGTAGGACCGATGGAAGATCAGCACGAACTGGACAGCAACATACAGCAGGAAGAGTGCCAGTGCCAGCAGACCCAGCGCGTGTAAAAGTTTTTTTGCCAGCGGGCGGTCCTGCCGGTTGCTCACGGTGCACCCTCCTTTCCGTTATTCCTCGTTGTGCAAAAAGGCCCGTACCAGCGTACAGGCGCGCTCGGTGACATCCTCCTCATCCAGATAGAGCCACACCGCGTCGTTCTGGCGGCGGAACCAGGTCAGCTGGCGCTTGGCGTAGTTGCGCGTTGCCTGCTTGAGACGCTCGGTGCATTCGGTCAGATTGGCCGTGCCCTCAAAGTACGGGAAGAATTCCTTGTAGCCGATGGCCTGCGCCGCCGTACGGTAGGCATCGCGGTGGTCGTAGACCTGCCTTGCTTCGTCCAGCACACTGTTTTCGACCATTTCGTCCACGCGGCGGTCAATGCGGCTGTACAGCACTGCGCGGTCCCGGCAGGTCAGGCAGAGGCAGAGCGCATGGTAGGGTGCCTCGGCGGGCCTGGCCTCGCGGCGCTGGTCGCTCATGCGGCGGCCTGTGGCTTCAAACAGCTCCAGTGCGCGGATGACGCGCGGCAGGTTGTTGGGGTGGACCTGAGCGGCGTAGTCGGGGTCGATCCTTTGCAGCTCGGCGTAAAGTGCCGCGCCGCCCTCGGTGTCCGCCCGCGCCTGTAATCGGGCGCGGATGGCGGGGTCGGTCTTTTCCGGGGCAAACGCCATACCGCTCAAAAGACTGGTGATATACAGCCCCGTGCCGCCCACGACGAGGGGCAGTCTGCCGCGGGCCGTGATGTCCCGTATCAGCGGGTCAGCAGCGGCGGTGAAGTCCGCCACGCTGTAGGGGGTCTCCGGCGGCAGAAAGTCCAAAAGATAATGCGGTATCCCCTGCCGCTCCTCCGCACTCGGCTTCGCCGTGCCTACGTCGAGATTTTTGTAAATCTGCATCGAATCGGCGTTGATGATCTCGCCGTCAAAGGCTCTGGCCAGCGCGACGGAAAGTGCGGTCTTGCCGCTGGCCGTCGGCCCGCCGACGGCGACGACGCGGGGCTTAGACAAGTCGGCCAAACTGCTTTTCCAGCTCCTTCCGGGTGATTTTCAATACGCAGGGCCGCCCGTGCGGGCAGAACGGCGGGACCGTGCCGTCCATGATGCGCTGGGCCAGCGCGAGCATCTCGGCGGCGTTCGTGCGGTCCCCCGCTTTGATGGCCGCGCGGCAGGCGATGGAATGCAGCACCCACTCGGTCTTTTCACGCAGGGCGTCGCGTCCGCCGTCGGCGAGCTTTGCCGCCAGCTCCACGATCATATCCTCTACATCGTCCACCGGCACGTCCGCGGGCACGGCGCGCACGACAACAGTCGAGCCGCCGAAGTCCTCGGCCTCGATGCCGGCATCGGTCAGAAGGTCAAGGTTCTGCAAAACGGCCTGTTTTTCCGCGGCGGTCAGGTTGACCTGCACAGGGACGAGCAGCATCTGGGACGGCACGCTGCCGTAGTCCCTAGCCAGCTGCTCAAACAGAATGCGCTCATGCGCAGCGTGCTTGTCGATAAGGCAAAGCTCACTGCCGCGCTCGGTGATGATATAGGTCTTGAACACCTCGCCGACAAGGCGCAGCGGCTCGCTTGCAGGCGGCGGGGTCAGCGTCGTCTGCTCGGGACGTGTGCTGACCATGTCGGGCAGGGCGCTTAAAGCATGCGGGTCATTCCGAACGTAATCCGTCTCGTAGTCTGCTGCGAGGGCCTCGTCGGGCAGTTCCGGCAGGATGTCCAGCACCGTGTCATCGCTGACGGCGTGGGGCATCGGCTGCGGGGCGGGAATTGTTACGGGCTCCGACGCGGGCGTTTCAACCGCCGTCACCGGCGTGACCGGGGTCAGCGGTCTCGGTGCGGGCCCCGCCGTGTAGGCGGGCTTCGGGGACTGTGCCTCCAGCACGCCCGGGACAGGCTGTGTACCCTGTGCATTCTGAACGCCCTGCGCCGTCGGCAGCGGGCGCACAGGCACGGACGCGGTCAGACCGTTCAAAGCGCGGTATTCTGCCGCGGACAGCGTCGTGAAGCCGCCCTTTTTCGGCTGGGCTGCAGCGGGCCGCGCGGCAGGTGCCGGGGAGGCGGGCTGCAGCACGGTCTGCCCGGGCTTTTCTTCGGGCGCGGTGTGGCCCATCTCAAAGCGGCACTCGCCGCTGCCGGGCGTTGCCAGCGCGGCGCGCACAGCGCGGTAGACAGCGTCAAAGACGTCACTCTCTTTCGCAAAGCGAATTTCGGTTTTCGCCGGGTGGACGTTGACATCGACCATGTCGGGCGGCAGCTCCAGCATGAGCACTGCGCCCGGGAACTTGCCCTGCATCATCGTGCCCTTGTAGGCGTTTTCGAGCGCCGCCATCATTGTGCGGTTTTTGACGTAGCGGCCATTAACAAAGAAATGCTGCGCACCGCGGCTGGCGCGGCAGGCACGCGGCGGCGTGACCAGGCCGGTCACATGGTACAGCTCGCTGCCGCCGTCCACGGGCAGCAGGTCGCGGGCAAATTCACGGCCCAGGACCGCGTAGACCGCACTGCGCAGGTCGCCGTCGCCGGGGGTCACATACTGCTGCTTGCCGTCGCGCAGATAGCGGAAGCTGATCTCCGGGTGGGACAGCGCCGCGTGCAGGACGGTCTCAGCCACAAACGTGCCCTCGCTGGCGTCCTTTTTCAAAAACTTCATGCGGGCGGGCGTGTTGTAAAACAGGTCACTGACCGTGATGGTCGTGCCGACGGGGCGCGCGCCGGGCTCCATCCCACGCTCCTCGCCGCCTTCGATGCGGTAGCAGCAGGCGTACTCGTCGGCCTCTGTGCGGGTCAGCACCTCGACGCGGGCAACGCTGGCAATGGAGGCAAGTGCCTCGCCGCGGAAGCCCAAGGTATGGATGTGCCCGAGGTCCTCCGCCGTCGCGATCTTGCTGGTGGCATGGCGGATAAACGCTTTATCGATATATTCCGCTTCTATGCCTGAACCGTTATCTACGATTTGCAGCTGCTGGATGCCGCCGCGCACCGCCGACAGCGTGATCTGCGTCGCGCCTGCGTCGATGGCATTTTCCAGCAGCTCCTTCGCCACGGAGGCGGGCCGTTCGACGACCTCGCCCGCCGCGATCAGCTCTGCGGTATGCTTGTCCAGTACACGAATTTCCGCCATGGTTTTCACCTGCCTTTAGTCTTTGTCCAATGTATTTTTCAGCTCGTACAGGAAGTTCAGCGCCTCCAGCGGGGTCAGTGTCTCAATGTCTACATTGTGGAGCTTTTCGACGACCTCGCTGGGTACGCTGGGGTTGTTGTAAGCCTCGACGGTATCAAAATCGAGCTGCATCGTGTTATTGCGTCCCGGTGCGCTGGCCTCCAGCTGGCGCAGCACGGCGTGGGCGCGCTTTGTCACGCTGCCGGGCAGACCCGCGAGCTTCGCGACCTCGATGCCGTAGCTGTCGTCGGCGGGGCCTGCCACAATGCGGCGCAAAAACGTGATGTCCTCGCCGCGCTTTTTGACGGCGATATTATAGTTTTTGACGCCGTGAATATCCTGCTCCATGCTCGTCAGCTCGTGGTAGTGCGTGGCGAACAGCGTCTTGCAGCCGATGTTCTCGCAGATAAATTCTACCACACTGCGCGCAATGCTCATGCCGTCAAACGTCGAAGTGCCGCGGCCAATTTCATCCAGAATCACTAAGCTGTCCTTCGTCGCGTTTTTCAGGATCTCCGCAACCTCGGTCATCTCGACCATGAAGGTCGACTGCCCGGCGGCGAGGTCATCCGACGCGCCGACGCGGGTGAAGATAGCATCCACCACGCCGATATGCGCCGCGGCGGCAGGCACAAAGCTGCCGATCTGCGCCATCAGGGCAATCAGCGCATTCTGGCGCATGTACGTAGATTTACCGGCCATGTTCGGGCCGGTGATGAGCAGCATCCGGTTCTCGTCCTCGTCGAGCATCGTATCGTTGGGCACAAACAGACTGCCCTTGAGCATCTGTTCAATGACCGGGTGGCGGCCCTCCTTGATCTCCATAACACCGCTCTCATCCACGTTTGGCATGACGTAGTTGTTTTGCAGCGCCGCCTCGGCAAAACCTGCCAGCACATCGAGCTGGGCCACAGCCGATGCCGTGCGCTGAATGCGGACGACCTCGGCGGAGATCGACGAAAGCAGGTCGGCAAACAGCTGGTGTTCCAGAACCAGCAGGCGCTCGTTTGCGCCGAGGATCTTATTTTCCAGCTCCTTCAGTTCGGGCGTGATGTAGCGCTCGCCCGTCGTCAGCGTCTGCTTGCGGGTGAAGGTATCGGGCACCGAGTCGGTGTAGGAGCGGCTGACCTCAATATAGTAGCCAAACACCTTGTTGAAGCCGATCTTCAGCTTGGGGATGCCGGTTTCCTCGCGGTAGCGGGCCTCAAGGTTTGACAGATACCCCTTGCCGCCGTGCATGATGTCGCGCAGCTCATCGACCTCGCTGTTGAAGCCCGCACGGATAGCGCCGCCGTCCTTCATGTTGGCGGGCGGGTCATCCACAAGGGCGGTCTGGATGTTCTGCAAGACATCCTCGAGCAGGTCGATCTGGTCAGCCAGCTGCGTCAGCAGCGGCGCACCGCAGGCCGCAGCCTGGGCCTTGACCTGGGGCAGCATGGCGCAGGTATCCCCCAGTGCCTTGACCTCGCGCGGGGTGGCGGAGCCGTAGAGAATGCGGGTCGTCAGCCGCTCAATGTCAAAGACATGGCCGAGGGCTTCTTTCAAATCGGCGCGGGCGATGCTGGCAGAATAGAGTGCCTGCACCGCACAGAGCCGCGCGTTGATGGCGTCGGCGTCCACAAGGGGCTGCTCGATCCAGGAGCGCAGCAGGCGCTTGCCCATCGAGGTTTCGGTCTTGTCGAGCACCCAGAGCAGCGTGCCGCGCTTCTCGCGCCCGCGCATCGTCTCGGTCAGTTCCAGATTTGCGCGGGTCACAGGCGACAGGCGCATATACTGTGCGTCGGCGTAGTTCTGCACGGTCTTGATGCGCTCAACGCCGTGCTTTTGGGTCTCGTGCAGGTAGTTGAGAAGCGCCGCCACAGCATACGGGACAAGCGCGTCCTTCTCATAGCCGAGGGTCGTGCGCCAGTCAGCGCCGAACTGGTCGGCCATGGTCTGCTCCATGACGGCGTCCTTAAAGCAGGCATCCTCGCGCAGCTCGACCAGGGCGTTCGTGTGCTGCTTGATGTAAGTCGTGACATCTTTAAAGTCAAGCATCGGCGGGCAGATCAAAATCTCGCTGGGCATATAGCGGCACAGCTCGGTGATGATAGCTCCGCCGATTTTTTCAGCGTTCAGCTCGGTGGCGTAGGCCTCGCCGGTGGAAACGTCCGCAAAGCAGACGCCCGCACGCCAGCGGCCGCGGGTGCGCTTGCAGTAAATGCTCGCCAGATAGTTGTTTTTATCCTCGGACAGCATGCTGCTTTCAATGACCGTGCCGGGCGTGACAACGCGGATGATGTCGCGCTTGACAAGACCCTTGGCGAGGGCAGGGTCCTCCATCTGCTCACAGATGGCAACCTTGTAGCCCTTGGCGACCAGGCGCGCCATGTAAGTCTCGTAGGAGTGGAACGGCACGCCGCACATAGGGGCGCGTTCTTCCTTGCCGCAGTTTTTGCCGGTCAGCGTCAGCTCCAGCTCCCGCGAAGCCGTCAGCGCGTCGTCGTAGAACATTTCATAGAAGTCACCGACGCGGTAGAACAGAATCTCGTTGGGATGCTGTTTTTTGATTTCAAAATACTGCTGCATCATGGGCGATACTGCTTGCTCGGCCATGTTTCACACTCCTGTTTTTGTCTGGTTGATACGTTGCTTTGTAGGGGCGGGCATTGCCCGCCCGCGGGCCGTTTGCCCGGGCTATGGGCGGCAACGGGAAGTGACGGGCGAGCAATGCTCGCCCCTACAGTTTCCTACCGCGCCTCAAGCTTTAGTGGCAGCCGCCGCAGGT